>Ga0256838_1001698_pt1 | contig 9910 bp, 8 predicted proteins | sample 4571419metaG_FD_185978 | JGI IMG/M metagenome (GOLD analysis project Ga0256838, IMG submission 185978) | Hydrothermal vent microbial communities from Guaymas Basin, Mexico - 4571-419 | ecosystem: Environmental > Aquatic > Marine > Hydrothermal vents | place: Mexico: Guaymas Basin | collected... | reverse complement strand
AGAATATCTAGTTACTCCCGTAATTATCAAATTTTGGGAGTCCTCCGGCAGAGCCGGAGGTTTACCTTAGATTAAATTACTTCTTTTGTTTAACCTTCTTAGCCTTAAACTCTTTACTTGCTATATTCTCTAAAAAGACAGTAGCATAAGAGCCTTTAGGCAGTGTAAATGCCATCTCCATTTTCTCAAACCCTTTTGTGTACTTCATCTCTATATCTTTTGGGAAAATAACAGCATCACGACGTAAGCCTTTGTCATACAAAAAGCCATCATCATGTTTGGCTTCTATCTCTCCAGCAAGACCTCGAGAACGGTACACACCACGACCACAAAGCAGTCCTGTAGGCACTACTTTATGCGCTTCAAAATCTTTCTGTTGTGGATTTTTAGGAGTAAAAAGTTTTCCTTTAGAGTCACTATAGAGGTCTCCCTCTAAAAGTAAAAACTTATTGTTGTTTTTATCTCTACTCAGCTGAACTCTCTCTTCTAACCAGTCATTAAAACGAGTACTTTGGTAGATGGATATTAAAAACTTTTTAAGTTTCGAATCTTCAATGTGCAAGTCACCCTCTATCATCTTCTTAGCTTGCTCTACAGAGTCACCATCACGACCAAAACGTTGATAACCAAAGTAGTTTGGAAGACCTAACTTCTCAGACTTTCTTGCAAGTTTTTCTATCTGTCCGGCTTGAATTTGGTTTACTTCAAAGAGATTTATTTTAAATCTATTGCCCACTAAGTCACCCATTCTTATAGAGTGAGAGTGTCTAGTTGAACTTAAAATTTTTATTTGCTTATGTTTAAATCTTTTTATCTCTTTTTCATATCGTGCTTCTATACTTATGTACTGAGTTGTAGTCGCATGCTTATCTTTCAAACCTGCATAGCCTATTTTCTCTGCATTAATATTAAGAAACTCTGCAAATGCAGCTATCATGTCCCAAGTAGTCATCTCCACTTTTTTAATATGATAAACAGTAAAGTTTCCACTTCCTTTCCACTCTAAGCCTACCTCATCAACTATAAAGTCATCTTGATTTTGTTCAAATTTGAAGTGAATTGGTTCTTTCTCATCTAGGTATATTCTTGGCATATTCTCTCTTTTATAATTCTAATCGCTGCAACTCTCTGTTTGCTTTTGCGATATCTGCTTTTATAGCTTTTTTTAGTAACTCTAAAGAGTCAAATTTCTCATTTTCTCGTATAAATGCGACAAATCGTATGTCTGCTTTTTGCTCACATAAAACCTCACCATCGAGTATATGAGACTCTATAGCGAAACTTCCATCAGTGGTAACTCTATGTCCTAAAAAACTGACACTTGGATGAAAATGCTCCTCATCATCTATGCGAGTAAGTGTGGCATAAACACCCTCTTTAGGGATCAAAAATTTAGGAGCTTCTACATTTATGGTAGCGACTAACTCTTTTGCGCCTAAGCCCTGCCCTTTTATAAGTTTTCCAGCTATAGTATAGTTATGTCCAAGAAACTCATTTGCTCCCTTGACATCACCTATCTGAAGTTTCTGTCGGATTTTATGAGAGTGGATGGAGTCCCTGTTATGACACACCTCATCGACTACCACTACCTCACCATCAAAAAGGTTTTTTAAATCCTCAAAAGAGTACTTTCTATCTTTTCCAAAGTGAAAGTCATATCCAACAACTATCTTCTGTAACTCAGGGAAATTAACCCGCAAAAGTTGTAAAAAACCCTCTGCATCAAGATGACGAATATCTTCTAACTCTAAATAAATTATCCGTTTATCACTAAACTTTTCACGATGCAAAGAAGGTGTAAGGTTTGCATACCCTGTCTCTATTACAACAATAGTTCCATTTTCATCAAGTTCATTAAAAAGTGCCTGATGCCCTATATGCATCCCATCAAATCCACCAATTGCAATTGCTCTGCTATTTTTCATGGTGACATTATAGCAAAGTGTTTGGGATTACTCTCCCTTTTGGCTCGCCATCATATGCTTTTTTGTCTTTTTTGTAGCTATTGCCTCATAAGGATTCTCTGGCCAGTAGTGGCGTTTATACTTTCCTCTAAGCTCTTTTCTTACTTCCGAGTAAGAGTTCTTCCAAAAACTACTCAAATCATAGGTTATCTGTATGGGTCGCATTGCTGGAGAGAGAAGCTGTATTTGAAGTGCTATAGTCGCATTGAGTATCTTAGGAGTCTCCTCTAGCCCAAACATCTCTTGTATTTTTACATGTAGTGCAGGTTTAGTAATGTCACTATAGTCTATAAATATATTTGAGCCACTAGGGACTTTAAGTGTTTGTGGTGCTAGTTTTTCTAAGCTCTGTTGTGAATCCCACGGGAGTAAACTTAAAAGCATACTGTAAATATCTAAGTTCTCTAATGCCTTGACACTTTTAACATTTGAGAGATACGGTTCAAGCCAAAGATCTACACTAGCAAGTAAATTTTCATCACTAAAACTCACTAACTTCGCATCACAATGAGCATTCACAAAGTTTACTCTCTCTTTAAGTGATTGTGCCTTTTTACTCCACTCTAAAAGCAATAAACCCTCCTCTTTAACTAAACCCAAAAGAAGCTCTTTCATACTATGTTTAGCACTAAGCTGAAGAGGTTTTGAGTCAAGTTCTAAGGCTAAGAAGTATCGTTTCTCTCGTATGTCAAACTTCTTACTCTCTGCGTTATACTTCACACTCTCTTTTTTTACAATAAGTGAACTAAAGTACATCTCGACTAACTCCAAAGATATACTAAGTGCAAGATTTATAAAAGAGTCTTTCGCATTCGCATTAAGCGAAGCTACAACCAAATACTCCTCATTAAAAAGTGAATCTTCAAAGTTTAGTATCGCTCCCTTTGCATTAGAAAGTTTATATCTGTTCTCATTTTTAGCACGCCTCATGGCAAGTCTATCAGGATAAGCTAGGAGAAGTAAAACAGCTAGCATATCTTTGTCAAAATTCTTCTGTTTACTCTCTACTTTTTTTATACTTTGTAATTTTTTATAAAAACTATTTGCTTCTTTTAAGACCTCTTTTGCACGAAAAATATTTATATAGTGAGCATCAAAATCTTTCTCTAAAAGATGCATAAAAGGGCTGAGTATATCACTATCTCTACTCCCATTTTTAAAAATATCTTTCTCACTTAGTTGTGCACTTAAAAGTGAAGCCTCATAAGCATACCCCATCTCATTTGCCTTGAGTATCATATAAGCAAAGCGAGGGTGCAGACCTAGTGTTATGGCATCTCGACCAAATGCAGTAATCTTAAAATGCTCATCTAACATCTCTAACTCTTGAAGTAACTCTTTTGTGCTCTTAATTATCTCCTCTTTTGGAGTATCGAGCCAAGTCATCTCATCAAAACTCTCTACACCCCAAAGTGCTAAATCTAAAAGAAGCGAAGAGAGATCTGAGCGGAGTATTTCAGCTTGTGTTGACTCTAGTTGTACTCTATGTTTATGCCAGAGTCTATAACACTTTCCATCACTCAGTCGCCCTGCTCTTCCTGCCCTTTGAGTTGCTGAGTCTTTAGATATAAATGCAGTGTTGAGATGGTTCATCCCACTTGCATAGTTATACTCTGAGAGTTTCTCTAAACCTGTATCGACTACAACCCGAACACCCTCTATAGTTAAAGAGGTCTGTGCGATGTTTGTACTGAGTATAATTTTTCTTTTACTTGTAGGAAATATAGCTCTATCTTGCTCTATTTTAGAGAGTGCTGAGTAGAGCGGTAAAATGAGAATATTACTCTCTTTAAGAGAGTCTAAGAGTGAAGATTGTAATCGCTGTATCTCTTTTGTGCCAGAGAGAAAAACTAGTATATCTCCCACATCCTCTTGTAATGATTTAAGAACTGTTTTTACCAGTAAACTATTAATGGTTTTACTTGTAGGCTGTGGTGTTTTGATGTCAAGATATACTTTCTCAACATCAAAACTTTTTCCCTCTGAAGTAATAGTTACGACATCACCTAAATGTTCAGTAATTTTTTCAGCATTTAAAGTAGCCGACATAATAAGGAGTTTCAAATCATCTCGAAGGAGTGCTTGCACTTCTAAAGAGAGTGCCAAAGAGAGATCACTATGAATACTCCGCTCATGAAACTCATCAAAGATGATAAGCCCCACTCTCTCTAAACTCTGATCAGATTGAAGCATTCGCACTAAAACTGCTTCAGTTACAACAAGTATCTTTGTCTCTTTTGAGTGTTTTGCATCCATTTTTACCTGATACCCTACTCTTTGACCCACTACTTCGCCGAGTAGTTTTGCCATTTGAGTAGCCACCATTCGGGCAGCAACACGGCGAGGTTCTAACATAATAATAATTTTTTCGCCGAGCCAAGAAGCATCTAACAGTGCAAGAGGAACACGTGTACTTTTTCCAGCTCCAGGAGGTGCTTGAAGTATAAGAGTGTTTTTTATCTCTAGTGAACTTTTTAGTTCCTCTAAAACTTCATATATTGGGAGATTATTTTGCAAACTGTTTAAGGATTTAAGACTGTAGTCTTAAATCTTTGAGGTAGTAGTATATTTCTTGGTATGCTTTTGTAGGAGATGTAGAGTAGTAAATAAAGTTATTCTCTTTACAAAACTTCTCTAAATGTTTTGCAATTTTTAAAAGCTGAAAACGTGAAGCATGTGGGTAGACATGATGCTCTATTTGTGTGTTTAATCCACCATAAATATAGTGAATGAAAAGTCCACCATCTACATTTCGACTCCCCTTTGTTTGAATGTCTAACCAACTCATCTTCTTATAGTCATCATTAAAAACAATAGGCAGACCGATATGGTTCGTAATAGTAACCATTGCAAGTGCAAAACCGTACCCAAGGTAGTGAATAGCAATAACAGTCCAAGCATCCCCTAAAGGTAGAAGATAAAAAACAGAAGCAGGAAGTATAAAGTGTAAAAGTAAGAAAAGAAGTTCTTTCCAATCTTTTCTCTCAAAGACAAACTGATATGTCTGCATCATAAAACTAAAATAAATTACAGGAAGCAGTAAAAAAAATGCTATATGTTGGTAACGATGTAAAAATTTTATAGAGTCATGCTTTCCTATAATAGCCCCACCAAACCCCTGAACATCTCCATCTTTCTCTGCTGAGTTACAGTAAGTATGATGCATCACATTATGCTCTCTATCCCACCACTTTCCAGAAAGTCCTAATGTAAAATTTCCAAAGATAAGCGCGAGTCTATTACCAGTTTTTCGAGAAAAATACTGTTTGTGTAGTAAGTCATGTACTATATAAGTTGAACGGACTGTTAAAAGTACCCAAAAAAGTCCTGCAACTATAGGACTTACATCTGCTAGAAAGTAGAAAAAAAGTGCATATCCACTCACCTCTAAAAGTATTTCAAATCCACCACGGATAGGTGTTTTATCTAAAAGACCTGTTTCTCGTAGTTCTGCTGTAAACTTATGAAAAAGTTCCTGATCATGTGCTTTTTTTTCTTTAATCTCTTGCGTTAGTTCTGCCAAAAATATTCCTGTATTTAAATATGCTTCATTTTATCATCTTAAATTAGAATAATAAATTAAAACTAATAGTTTTTGAAAATTTATCACATTTGTATTACTTTTTGAATAGATCTTTCTATAATTCGATTCGAAAGAGTGCGCCTAGCTCTATATTTTCTGCACTTAACTTTCCTTGACAATGCTGCTCTATAATCGTTCTTGACATATATAAACCAAGTCCTGTTCCATCTTTTTCAGTTTTAGTTGAGAAATAGGGTTCAAATATTTTTTCTAAAATAGAGACCTCAATACCTCCTGCATTATCTGAAACACTAACAGTTTTAGCATCAACACTCACATATATTTTTGGATTATTTACACTCTTTTCAAGAAGAGCATCTTCAGCATTTTTTATAATATTTAATAGTACCTGTTTTACTTCATTTGTATAAGTTTCAATTACTACTTCATTCTTAAACTCTGTTATTAAAGTAATCTGCTTACTCTCTAAAGAGTGAGTCACTATATTTAAGCTCTCTTGAACAAGCTGTGCTAAAGAAGCTCTCTCTTTTATCTTTTTCTCTTTAAAAAAATTCCGAAAATCTTCAATTGTTGCACTGAGATGCTGTGCATATTGAGATATTTTTGAAGAGAGTTCTATGGGACTTAATCTATGTTTTACATTGAAAAATGATAACAATACTCTAAATTCCCCTCTTTTCCTGTAAGTTTTGAGGGTGCTCTTTGCATTAACTGCCACCCTTTAAGAGCACAAGCATCTTCAAACTTTTGCATCGCATTTGCTATAGCTTTTTTATCAAGAACTACACCATTTTTATCACGTTTTACATGGCGACCCACCTCAAACTGAGGTTTAAAGAGCAGTATAATATCTTTTGATGCCAACCTATCTACAGCATCAAGAATATATAAAAGCGATATAAATGCCACATCACTTACAACTAAATCAAACTCTTTTGTACTTTCAAACTTTCTAATATCGCAAGACTCAAAAACATTCACTCTCGTATCTTCTCTCAAAGATTTATGAAGCTGATCTCTTCCTACATCAACACAAGTAACTTCAACAACATTTCGTTCTAAAAGTACCTGAGTAAATCCACCAGTAGATGAACCTATATCTAAGGCTATTCTATCTTTTACATCTAAGTTTATCTCTTCTAAAAATTCTAATAATTTAAATGCTGCACGAGAAACATAAGACTTATGCTCTGCAAGAGTAACCACATCATGCTCTTCTATCTTTAAAGAACTTTTTTTAATGACTTTAGCATTTACAGAGACAAACCCCTCTTTTATAATAGTCTGAGCCTTATTACGGCTATCTACAATCTCTTTTTCTACAAGGTAGTTATCTAATCTACTCAAATTTAAAACCTATCAATTTAATATAATCAAATTGTATACAAATGAATCTATATTGTCAATTGTATGAACTATTATATTAAAATTTAGCCCCCGAAGGCGAATATAAATTTTTTAATTTTTTATTACATAATTTTTAATAACCTCTATATCAAAATAATGTTAGAATGAGTAAAATCTTATAAATTATTGGTGGTAAAGTTTCGTGGTTTCAAAATATCTTTTATCATATACAGCACTCTCTTTACAAGCTTATGAAGCTGAAACAATTGCTAACCTTTACAAAGAAACTCTTGATTGGGATAGTGTTGCTAAAAGTGTTATAGATGATGATGCCTTGCAAAAAGGAAGAATAGCTACAAGAAAAAAACAATTTTCAGAATTCAAGAAAAGACTTCAAACTTTAACACCAGAACAACTTGCATATTATGAACAAGCTTTAAGCAGTGATGTTAAAAACCTTACGATGCTGAGTTGTTTCAAGCTCTATGCTTTTATTTTTGATTTTGCAAGAGAGATTATGAGGAATAAACTACTCCTTTTTGACTTTCAGCTTATTAACAGTGACTATGAAGCATTTTATGATAGCAAAAGAGTTGCATACGATAACCTCAACACCATCTCCGAAAGAACACAATACAAACTCAAACAAGTGATGTTTAAGATGTTTGAAGAAGCTGGATTTATTGATAGTGTCAAAAATAAAAATATTCAAAAGCCTTATCTAAGTGAAGAACTAATAAAACTAATAGTCCAAGATGACCCAAAATATCTCAGTAGTTTTCTATACAGCGATAACGAGATAAATGAACACATAAAGAGATACCAATGAAATTAGAATCATTAGAACTAAAATATGACAAGCTCTTTAACAATCTTAGAAAAGAGAGCTTTTTATCTATGAGTGCATTAGGTGGAGAAATACCATTTTACATAGTGCCATATAACCCTGCACAAGAGAACGATGTCGTGCAAAAAACTAAACAACTTAAAGACCGTTTGTCTCGTGATGGTATTAGCACCTATGAAATTAATCTATTTGATTTATCTCTTAGTATGTTAGAAGATAGAGGGATACTTGAAAAGATTATTGAAAAAGAGAAAAGTCTATCAAAATCTAAACTTTTCAAAACACTTCAAGGTGTTCTTGATAGTGAAACAAAACTCATACCTCGTATTGAAACATTAGTAAAAGAGAACCCATCTCAAATGCTTTTATTAACAGGTGTTGGTCAAGTGTTCCCATTTATTCGTTCTCACACCATACTCAATAATCTTCAAAACACCATAAAAGATAGACCAACTATTATGTTCTTCCCTGGAACATATACGGCTGATTTATCTCTATTTGGCAAATTAAAAGATGATAATTACTACCGTGCTTTTAATCTTGACACACTAAACTTGTAAGGAAAATACTAATGATTGAAAAACTATTTAAGAAGAATATACATAGAAATATTGAAGGTGTAATTAAAGCAGATAATGATGATAATGAAGCAGTATTTCAAGAGGTTGATGAGTATGTTATCACAAGTGATTTAAATCAAAAGCTAGATGATTTCTTTAGTGAATATGCTTCTACCATTGGCAAGAATACTCAAAACATTGGTGTATGGATTTCTGGACACTTTGGTTCTGGTAAGTCTCACTTACTTAAAATCCTCTCTTATATCCTTACAAACAAGAGAGAACATTCAGACCTAATCGGAGAGCTATTTCTTGAAAAGATTGATGCTGATGACTTTGAGTTAAAAGCAAATATTGAAAAAGCTCTATCTTCTCCATCTGAAACTATTTTATTTAACATTGACCAAAAGTCAGACATTGGAAGCAAGAGCCAAGATGATGCTATTCTTGGTGTATTTATGAAAGTATTTAACGAGATGAGAGGATACTATCCTAAATTTGGTTATATCGCTAAGTTTGAGAGCGACCTTGACAAACGAGGTAAGTTTGATAGTTTCAAAGAGAAGTTCCAAGAGTTTAGTGGCGAGAGTTGGGAGAGTGGAAGAGAGACAATCTTTTTAGAGAGTGATAACCTTGCTAAGGCTCTTTCAAGTGTAGATGATATATCAGAAGAGAGTGCAAAAGACTTAATAGACAGATATGAAGAAAATTATTCACTAAGCATTGAAGAGTTTGCTAATGATGTAAAAGATTACATAGCCACAAAAGAAGATGGATTTAGATTAGTGTTCTTTGTGGATGAAGTTGGTCAATACATCGGAGACAACACAAAACTAATGTTAAATCTACAAACTATTGTAGAAACATTAGCAACTGTTTGTGGTGGTCAAGCTTGGGTTATTGTAACTTCACAATCTGCTGTTGATATGCTTGTAAATGCTTCGTCACAAATGCAAAATGACTTCTCTAAGATTATGGGTCGCTTCAAAGTAAAACTAAACCTTACAAGCCAAAATGCAAATGAAGTTATTCAAAAGAGATTATTAGAAAAAACAGAAGATGGAAAAACTGACTTAGGTGTAATCCACACCAAGGTTAAAAACTCTTTATCTTCAATCATACACTTCACAGATAGAAGCAGACAGTATCAAAACTATAAAGATGCAGATCACTTTGCTCTTGTGTATCCATTTGTTCCTTATCAGATGGACTTGTTTCAGTCTTGTATCACAGGGCTATCTGCTCATAGTGTATTCCAAGGAAAGCACCAATCAACTGGGGAAAGAAGTATGCTTGATGTTGTGCAAAACATCGCTAAAAGAATTTCAGACCAAACCATAGGAACTATTGCTACATTTGATATGTTCTTTGATGGTCTATCTTCTATCATTCGTGGAGATGTTCAAACACAGATACAAAAAGCAACAGATATACTTGAACCATTTGAAGCTAAGGTCTTAAAAACTCTCTTTATGATTAAGTATGTAAAAGAATTTACACCAAACATAGACAATATCTCTACTTTACTTGTAGGGACAATCATTGATATAGATATTAGTGATTTGAAAAGCCGAGTTCAAAGTGCATTAAATACTCTTATCAACCAGACATATATTCAAAAGGTTTCAGATCAGTATGAGTTTTTGAC
>Ga0256838_1001697_pt1 | contig 9916 bp, 7 predicted proteins | sample 4571419metaG_FD_185978 | JGI IMG/M metagenome (GOLD analysis project Ga0256838, IMG submission 185978) | Hydrothermal vent microbial communities from Guaymas Basin, Mexico - 4571-419 | ecosystem: Environmental > Aquatic > Marine > Hydrothermal vents | place: Mexico: Guaymas Basin | collected... | reverse complement strand
CGTGGCTATGGGCATGATGAAGACGCTTAGTATGAACGGGTCGACGTGAAGGAGCTCCGAGAGGGTAGCGACGTAATGCACGAACAGCTTCGCCCCCACAACGATACCCAAGAGGCCTAAGAGCGTATGTAACAGAGCGTTAGGGACGTTTTCGGGACCTAGGAGATTAGGGAGTCCCTCCTCTCCTACCTTCTCGCCCGAGATCACGAGCTTCGCGTAGATCAGATATAATATTAATAGGATAACCGCCCCGACGTGCCTAGGTATATTCGCTAATATCACGAGCCGAACTACGACGTAAGCTAGCGTGAAGAATATGACGTCGTATTCGAAGGCCTTTACGTCTATGTCGAGCTTTATGCTCTCGCGCTTTCCTATCGCGTAGCCTATGAGCACACTAACACCTCCTACGAACATAGCTAGGGTGGAGAGCATGAACGTCGACCCTAAAGCCGCGCCTAGGCCGATATCCCTACCGGCATGACCTCCCCAAAATACCGCTATAATCGGAACAATAGTCTCAGGAAGAGCCGTTCCTATAGCGGCTAAGAAACGTCCTACGGAATGTTTAGCGAGACCGAAGTAGTAACCTATCCGCTCTACTCCTCTCGTAAAAGCCTCGCACGATAACACGATTAAGACTAAGACGACAATCATCTTTAGGATAAGAAAGAACATAGGGGTCTGCTGATTGGAGGAAAATAAGTGTGTTCGGAAGATGTTCGTGATATATCTAAGAATATTCTATCGATTCCCTTTTCGTTATCGATTCTATGAGTGCTCGTGGAGGCGGACCGAAGGAAGAGCTTGAAGATATTATAGGGGAAATCAGAAGGTCCCTGAGTGGACGGATCTTTTCGCGATAACGTCTAATCCTCCCGATCTCCGATGAAGCATGAAGGAGTTATTACTCGGTAACGAGGCGATGGCTCGCGGAGCTGTGGAGGCGGGAGTACAAGTATATTCCGCTTATCCCGGTACCCCATCGAGCGAACTCACCGACGCTATGAGCGAGCGGGCGAAGAGGTTAGGCTTCTACATGGAGTACTCCACTAACGAGAAAGTAGCGATGGAGGTGGCGGCCGGCGCTGCGATAGCCGGGGTACGTAGCATGACCGCGATGAAGCACGTGGGCCTCAACGTGGCCGCCGATCCGTTTATGTCCACCGTATATGTCGGAGTACGCGCGGGTATGGTGATCGTAACCGCGGACGACCCGAACTGTCGGAGTTCCCAGAACGAGCAGGACAATAGGCGGTACGCGAGGCTAGCGAACGTCCCGATGATCGAGCCGAGCGACCCTAACGAGGCTCATAAGCTAGTGAAGCGGGCCTTCGAGGTGAGCGAGAAGTTTAACATACCCGTGCTCATACGCACCACGACGCGCCTCAATCACATGCGCGCTCCTGTAGAAGTAGGTGAGATCCCCGACCCGTATCCGAAGGTAACAGTCGAGTTCAAGAAGGACCCGTTTAACCTAGTTCCTATCCCCGCTGTAGCGAGAAAACTACACAAGAGGCTTCTAGAGAAGATAGTAAAGATACGCGAGTTCTTCGAGAGAGTAGAACGGAACCGTATAGAGGGGTCCGGAAGCCTAGGAATAATAGCCTCCGGTACCGGGTACAACTACGCCTCGGACGTCGTGAAGGATATGGAGATCGATGCCGAGATACTTAAGCTCACGACCACCCGGCCGCTTCCTAAGAGGCTTATCGAGGATTTCCTCTCGAGGCACGATGAGGTATTGATCGTGGAAGAGGTGGATCCGTTCCTTGAGACGAACGTGCGCGCTATAGCTCATAAGGCTGGGTTAAGCGTGAAGATATACGGTAAGGGGATGCTTCCCGAGGAGGATTCGGTGCTACCGTCGAACGGTGAGCTAAGGCCGGAGATAGTAGCGAAGGCTCTAGAGAGGATCACGGGTAAGAAGAGTCCGTACGAGGAACGCGAGCCGATAGATCCCGTGCCGAGGCCTCCGATAATGTGTCCCGGATGTCCTCATAGAGCTACTTATTATGCCGCGAGGCGCGTCTTCGGAACGAAGGCCATAGCCTCGAGCGACATCGGGTGTTATACGCTAGGAATCATGCCCCCGTACTATTACGCGGACACGCTCCTCGATATGGGGTCCTCAGTAGGTATGGCCGGAGGTCTTCGGAGGGCTACTAACGGATACGTTATAGCGTTCATCGGAGACTCCACGTTCTTCCACGCGGGAATGCCTGGATTAGCGAACCTCGTGTACAACAAGCACAAGGCGCTCGTCGTCGTTATGGATAACCGCACCACTGCTATGACCGGACATCAGCCTCATCCCGGAATAGGGATCACGGGAACGGGTGAGAAGAGCCGTCCGCTCATGCCCGAGGATATCGCTAAGGCTATGGGTATAGAGTTCATACGCGTCGTAAACCCGCATAACATAGAGGAAACCACGAGGGCGTTCAAGGAGGCTAAGGAGTACCTCGACTCCGTGGACTACGGTGTGGCGTTCATAGTCTCTAGAGCGCCTTGCGCCCTCTTAGAGGTGCGTGAGAAGCGTAGGAAAGGAGAACGTATAGTACCTTATAGGATCGATCCGGAGAAGTGTATCGATTGTGGCTTATGTTACAAGTACTTCAACTGCCCCGCTATCATCAAGGACGGTGAGAAGCCGCGTATACTTCCGGAGCTATGCGTGGGATGCGGAGATTGCGCTCGCATATGTCCGAAGAACGCGATAGAGCCGATGGAAACTTCGTGATTTTTAATTTCGAATTTATGTCCGTATGAACGGTATCTATACCCCTCTGAACGTTCAGAATTTTGCCCATTTTTGAGACGCGAGACCAACGTTAAGTAGAAAAACCCCCTTTCTCTTATGATCGTCGGGATCGTATTCCGGGTAATGCTCTTAGCGACGCTAGTTAGGGCCTCTATAGCGGAGAAGGAAGAGGAGAGGAAGATGCGGACCGCCCTAGCGGCCTCTCTCGCGGGCATCCACGGCGCCCTACTAAACCTCAGCACCCTACAGAGCATTCGGGCCGACATAGGCGATCTACTACTCGTCTTCGGGGAGTATAAGAACGTACGCCCCCTACGGTTCGCTGGTTATGGGGTGCTCGAATTCTACTTAGCCCTAGCCGGGGGCATCACGATAGGAGCAATAGCGTACTACGGAGTAGCTATGAGCTTCATCGTGATCCCTATAAAGATATACAAAAACCATCGCTCGTATCGACTAAATTTTCCTCCGTATCGGTCCCTTCTTTGAGTCCGCGACGATTATCCCCATTTCCCTCAGTTTCTCGCGTATCTTGTCGGACAAGTCATACAACTTACGCTTCCTTAGCTCCTCGCGTACCTCGAGTATGAGTTCTATGAGCTTCTCTTCCTCGCTACTCACGCGCTCTAGATCTATACCGTAAATCCTCGAGAACTCCTCTAGGAGTCTCATGAGCCTATAAGCGACGGAATGCTTCGGCTCCGGCCTAGAGAAGTACTTGTTGAACACGCTTATCGCCTCAAGTACACGCTTAAGGGCCTCAGCGGTGTTAAAGTCGTCCGATAAGGCCTCCCGGAACTCGTCGCGGAGCCTTTCTAGCTCCTCTATGTATCTCATGTCCTCCTCGTCGAGCCTCTTAGCGGTATACTTCTTATACACGCTCTTCGCCTTCGCGTAAGCCTCACGTATCCTCTCTACGAGCTTCTCCGCCTCGTCTAAGGCCTCGGGAGAGAACTCTATAGGAGAACGGTAATGATGCGACAGATAATATAGTCTTATCGCGTCCTTACTCCGCCTCTTTAGAGCCTCTAGGACGAGGAAGTAGTTACCCAAGCTCTTCGCCATCTTTTCCCCCTTAACCTGGACGAGACCGACGTGCATCCGTATCTTCACGAACCTCTTACCCGTATACGCCTCGCTCTGAGCGATCTCGTTCTCGTGATGAGGGAATATGAGATCCGCTCCTCCCCCGTGTATGTCCAGCGTTTCTCCGAGGTACTTCATGGACATAGCCGAGCACTCTATGTGCCGCCCGGGCCTTCCGGGCATCCGAGGCGAGTCCCGCTTGGGCTCTCCGGGCTTGTGTCTCTTCCGTAAGGCGAAGTCCGCGGGGTGCTTCTTATATGGGGAAGGCTCTATGCGCTTCCCCGCTATAATCGCGTCAAGGCTTTGCTTCGAGAGCTTCCCGTATTCCTTGAACTTCGGCACGTGATAATACACGCCATCTTCAGCGACGTACGCGTATCCCTTGTCGATGAGGCCCGAGATGATCTCGATCATCTCTTCTATGTGCTCCGACGCGTGTGGGAAAGCGTCCGGCTTAATAATCCCGAGTTTATCTAAGACCTCTACGAACTCGTTATAATAACGCTCAGCGATCTCCTTCCGGGAGACCCCCTCCTCTTGGGAGCGCCTTATGATCTTATCCTCGACGTCCGTGATGTTCACGATGAGCCTCACGTTATATCCTAGCTCCATAAGGAACCTGCGGAACGCGTCGAACGTCACGTACACACGCGCGTGACCCATATGTGTATGGTCGTACACCGTAGGACCGCAGACGTATATGCGTACCGTCTTATCCTCCAGGGGCTTCTTACGCCTCTCGAGGGTATCATATATGTACACCGCCATGGAAAAACGGGAAGGCTCTTTAAAGAAACGCCCCGCATAATGAAACCGTCGAAGCCGCGAGCGGATGCTTTAGAGAGAGCTCCTCCTACGTTCGCACGTTCCCGGAACACAAAGAATATAAGGGTCATGAACGTCGTTTTTCCTCGAAAATAGCTTAAACATGAGCGCGAGAAAACGGTATGTACGAGGATCTAAAGTTACCTCCGTTAGAATATAAAGTAGACGAGGTACCCAAGATACTTACGGACATTCCGGGCCCTAAAGCGAAGAAGTACATAGAAATAGCTAATAAGTACAACGCCCGCTCCACGCGCGAGATTCCCGTAGTCGCTAGAAGGGCTAAGAACGCTGTAGTAGAGGACGTGGACGGGAACCTCTTCATCGACATGGCCGCCGCGATAGCCGTGGCGAACGTGGGTCATAACAACCCCTACGTAGTCGAGCGCATCAAGCGGGCGCTAGATACGATGATAAACTTCGCGGCCCACGACTTCTATACCGTAGGCATCGCCCTCCTAGCTCAGAAGCTAAGCGAGCTCGCCCCGATAAACGCGGATTACGCCAAGGTATTCTTCGTGAACTCCGGTACCGAGAGCGTAGAGGCCGGAATAAAGATCGCCCGCCACAACCGCGGACCTTACTTCATAGCCTTCTACCGCGCCTTCCACGGACGCACGATGGGTTCCCTAAGCCTCACCTGTTCTAAGCCGGTACACAGGAAGACCTTCTATTCCACGATGCCCGGAGTACGGCACGCTCCTTATCCCGACCCCTATCGTAACCCCCGGCACGAGGAGAACCCCGAGGAGGTAGGAAAGCTAGCGATAGAGTTCATTGAGGATTACATATTAGGGCACGCTGTGGACCCTGAGGAGGTAGCGGCTATAGTATTCGAGCCCGTTCAGGGAGAGGGAGGATACATAGTTCCGCCCAAGAGCTTCTTCGAGGGATTAGAGAGGCTAAGGAAGGACTACGGAATACTCCTCTTCGACGACGAGGTACAGGCGGGAATGGGACGCACCGGAAAGCGGTTCGCGATCGAGCACTTCGGGCTTAGGCCGGACATCATGACCCTCGCTAAGGCCCTAGGTGGAGGCGCTCCTATAGGGGCTACGATAATCAGGCCGGACCTAGACTTCAAGGGCGACGGCTATCACTCCTCCACCTTCGGAGGAAACAACCTCGCTGTGCTCGCGGCCTTAGGAGTGATCGATTACATGAAGGAGCACAACCTCCCCGAGCGTGCCGCGAAGCTAGGAGAAAAGGTAATGAAGCGCCTAAAGGAGGCTCAGGAGGAGATCGAGCTCATCGGAGACGTGCGCGGGCTTGGACTCATGATCGGAGTGGACCTCGTGAAGGATCGTAAGACTAAGGCCTACGCGACCGAGGAGCGCGATAAGGTGATACTCAACGCCCTAAAGCGCGGAGTGATCTTCCTACCGTGCGGTAAGAGCGTCGTCCGCATAGCCCCGCCGCTCACGATAGAGGAAGAGCTCCTAATGAAGGGCGTAGAGATACTCATCGAGGAGATAAAGAAGGTAGATAAGGAGAGGAAGAAGTGATTTTTGAGCTCACGCTCTTTCTTATATCATTCATGAGCATCGACGAGTTCCTTAGAGATCTACTTGAGGGCGATTTATTGAGAGGCGAGGAGAAGCACGTGTCCTTTAGAATGCTCGTGCCGGAGATATCCTACGAATATGTCGAGGAATCGCGGAAAGAATACTTCCCTCCTTACGTGGCGCGTCGGGCGATAAGGAGGCTCACTAAGAGGGGAGACATAGTATTAGATCCGCTCGCTTTCTCCGGAACGGTAGCGATGGAGGCTTATTCTCACGGTCGTATCGCGTTAGTTCGTCCCTTAGAGCCTTCCCTAGAGATATTTATAAGGGCTAATCTCATAAACCAGCGCGAAGTGTTATGGACGGACGTATATAGAGGTATTATAAGCCTCAAGGCTTCGACTAAGAAGCACGTACCCGGATGTACCTTGGAGAACGTATATGATCCGAAGACGTTTGAGGAACTCAAGAGGCTATGGGGAGGCGTTTCCGAGCTCCCAGAGAAGATAAAATATGTGATCACGGCGGCGCTCTTACGCGTCTCTAGGAACACTAGCGTCAAGGATCCTCTTAAGGAGGTCGAGAGGGAGGCGAGAAGGATCTACGAGAGGGCCGCTTCGTTCGCATCATCAATACGCTACCGCGGGAGTATAGAGATAACGTATAAAAGAGGCGAGATAGGCTCTCTCGCGATAACGGCTTTGCCTAAGCGCGGGATCGTAAGAGGGCGTTACTTAGAGCTATGTCGGCTAGGGTATAGCGAAGAGGACATAGGGAGGATGGCGCACTCTGAGCCTCCGGAGGACGAAGAAGGATACGTAGAGTACGTGTTAAAGGCGCTTAAGGATTACGAGAGCGAGAGGGTCGCGTTATACGGGGGAGATCATATTAGTATTATAAGGAGTATGCGCGATCGTCTTGAAAGACTGGGGCGGAGACACTTAGGGACTCTAATAGACGAAAAATACGGAGCTCTCTTAGTGATCTCAAGACGACTCTTCGATGCTTCTTACGGCCTCATCTACCATCCTCTTAATACTCTCCGGTAGCGGTACTTCCCTGAGCCTAAGAAGCATCCTTGTGGCCTCCTTTGGATACGCTAGACCGATCTTCTTGATTATCATAAGCGTAGTAAGGACCGCGTAGATGACGTTTATGGGTTCGCTATCGTATGCTTCCTTAAGATAATCTAGCGCCTCGTCGAAGTTCTCCATGCCCTTCTCTATCTTCCCTTGGTTGATGTCGCACGCGCCTAGGATTAGATAATAGAAGGCCTTCTCGCTACCCGATCCGTACTTAAATATAGCCCCCTTAGCCTCCTCGAGCACGCTCTTGACCTCTTCGTACCTACCGATATAGAAGAAGGAAAGAGCCTTGTTTATGTAGATGCTCGTAAGGGTCTTCCGATCCTCCGGTCTATCACTTCTCTCGATAGTCCTTCTTATGACCTCCAGCGCCTTATCGTACTCCTCGATCGACTTCTCGATCATAGACATGCGCTTATAGAGGTTTCCGAGATACATGTACGCTAAAGCTAGATGACTCCCTGCGTTGGGATTCTTCTCGTATATCCTCTCTAGGATCTTCGTTCCTCTTACGATGTCCTCAAGCCCCTTCTTTAGGTTCCCCGCGTCCTTATAAGCGTCTCCCCTATAGATGTAAGCGTTCGCTAGTTGAATGTATATTTCGCTAATCGCTGCGCTCTCAGGTACTTCCTTAGAGAGTTTCTCTAAGCGCTCTATGGCTCTCGTGAACATCTCGATAGCCTCCTTTAAGCGTCCGACGTTATACGCCATTATACCTAGACCGGAGTACACTTCGGGCCGTAGTAGTAATTCGCGTAACGTGCGAGGACGCTCCTTGTATTCGGCTTCGAACTTCTCTATTTTCCTCTTGAGCTCCTCAAACCCCTCCTCTATCTTACCCTTAGCGAAGAGTATCGAGAGAAGGGTCTGATAAGCACCGAATAGATGATAAAACGTGAAGGGATCGCGTTCGATACTAAATAGTTCTTCTAATAAGAGAATCGCTTCTCTACATTCTTTCTCGGCTTCGTCTAGTTCCTTCCTTTTGAGTAATAGTTTCGCCTTACTAATGAGCGCGTTCGCTAGAGCTATTAATCCCCTATCGTCGGTCATCTTATATTTAGAAATGAGCTCCTCGACCCTCTCGTAATCCTTTAAGGCCTTCTCGAAGTCCCCCAATCTCTTGTATTGTTCTCCCCTGACGAAATAGCTCTCTAAAAGCCTCGAGAGTACGTCTGGACTAAACTCCTCATCTAATAGCCTCTTTCTTATCTCTATCGCCTTCGAGAGATATTCTATACCTTCCTCGGGCTTGCTTAGTCCTCCTATAAAGTGATAGAAACCCGCGATCTCATCTAGCGCGATATAGTCTTTTATTTTATCTAAATCCGTCCCCGCGAGTAAATCCGTAAGCTTCCTAATGTACTCTTTCTCCTCCCCCCTCTCGATCCTCAACAATTCTCCTAATAATTCGTACGCTTTAGCGAGCTCTAATAGCGCGCCTATACCTTTAGTCCTTTCATAAACTTCCTCTAAGATCCTAACGCTCTCCTTTAATAACTCTAGGAACTCACCCACGCGCTTTCCAGGGTACGGTATCCCGATCATGTTAATGACGAACAACGCGCCCGCCTCCGGGTCTTTCTTTAATAGGTTCTTACAGAAGCGCAACATTAGTCCTTCGTATCCTAAGGGGTCCATAGAGTAGGAAAACATCAGAAGTCCTACTTCGGGGAATTTCTCGTGTATATATTTTATAAATCTCTCCCCCCTCCTTAGAACGTTCGGCTCGTTCCAAAAATCCGGATCCATTTTCTCTTCTCATTTTAAAGGATTTAGACTTTACGCGATGCCTCTAATACCACTAATCCGGCTCCCTTATGATATCCGCGAATAGGTTCCTCAGGCCTCTCGACGCCCGGCTCGGAGAGGAGCGTAGAGTATATTCTTCTTACCTCTCCCCGCTCTCTTACGAGCTCCTTTACTTCCTCGAACGTATAGAACTTGGCGACGCGGTAGAACGGTGAATCCTTTCTCATATAGTATTCTCCCCGCGGTGAGTCGCGCGGAACAAAGGCTATCACGACGTTCTTAGACACCCTAAAGGCCTCGCGTAATAAGTTCCGCGGATCCTTAGCGAAGCATATCGTGAACGCTATGAGCGAGTATTCGAACTCGTCCTTTCCGAAAGGCAAGAGCTCGCCTAGCGCCCTTATTACGAAGATCCCCCTCCTCCTCGCTAGACGTAGAACGTTGATGCTCGGATCTATTCCTACGGGTATTCCTAAAGCCTCCGCGAAGCGTCCCGTTCCCACGCCTATTTCGATCCCCGAGGACCGATCGATATCGAGAGCATCTATAGCCTTAACCTCGTTCTCGAACAAGATCCTATGCTTATCATACCGCGCGTCGTATCTTTCGTATAACTCCTCGAATGGTTTCACGGTCTCCGGTATCTCCCTACCGGGAGGTATTAAATCGGGTATCCCTTCTATCGTCCTATACTTATGACCGAACGGACACGAGAGGTTCCTTAAGGGGAATAAATCGACGGGGCACCTGAGCATTATCATCTTAATAGAGGGGCTAGAGTTTAACCAAAAACTCATACGGGTATCTCGTATATCACGGGAAGCGGCCGCATGAACCTTTCTCCCTCTTCGTAGCGCTCGTACTTCACCCTCGATAAGGCTACTACGGGATCCTCCTCT
>Ga0256838_1001696_pt1 | contig 9916 bp, 8 predicted proteins | sample 4571419metaG_FD_185978 | JGI IMG/M metagenome (GOLD analysis project Ga0256838, IMG submission 185978) | Hydrothermal vent microbial communities from Guaymas Basin, Mexico - 4571-419 | ecosystem: Environmental > Aquatic > Marine > Hydrothermal vents | place: Mexico: Guaymas Basin | collected... | reverse complement strand
TGCATCTAAATTACCATTTGCTAGTTTTTGTAAAGAGTTATCTATAGTTTTTATAACATTACTTAGATTTTCACTCATAGAGTTTATAGAAGTTTTTATAGAAGCATAACCACCTTTAAAGTCACTTTTTATTTCATCTTCTAAATGACCTTCATTTAGTCCACTTAGTACTGTTCCTGTCTCACTTATAATAGATTTAATACTATCTACTGTATCATTTATAGCATCTTTTGCTCTTTTGTAGTTACCATCATAATCCCCTGTAATTTTAGCTTTATCAAAATCACCCTCTGCTAGTAATGCTAGCTTATTTGTTATATTGTCAAATGCTTGGTTTTCTTTGTCTATCTTATTTTTTGTTGATACTATATTTTGATTGATTGTTTCTATCATCTGTCCAATTTCATCATTTGAATCTTTATAGATGCTATTAACTTTATCAGTTTTATTATTTAAATAATCAAAAAACTCACTCATTCCATTTTTTAATGAGTCCATATCATTTAAAAAATTTCTAATTATAAAAATAACAACAACCATTATAGACAAAACAATAAAAGCAACAATAAAATATATAATATTGATAAAATTATCTACCTCTTCATACTCTTCATACTCTTTATTCATTTTATTTTTTAAATAGATATCATAAGAGTGTAGTGCATATATGATTGACTTCATTAGAGTAGGCATTTCTTTTACAACTTCATTATCTAGCAACTTGTTTTGATGCTTTTTTTCTTCAATATTAGACAATAGATGATTTAGCATAGATATTATCTTTTGTAGATGTTTATTTGTATTTTTTTCAAAATAACTAATAGCCTTTGTTGTATCTGAGATATCTCTTAGGTTTTTTATACTATTATGAAACAGCTTATGTTCTTTTTCTATATTTTTAAATTCCGATTGTTCTTTATAGCTCAACTGCATATATTCTGAAGTATTTTTAAACTTATCATACCATTTTGCATAATTACACTTAGTAGCATCTGATGATATAGAGATCTCTTTTTTAGAATTGATATCAGTTACAATGATTATAGAAGCTTTTAAATGTTCTTCTATAGCTTTATGAATATAGTTTTGTAAATTTTTACTCACAACTATATGCTCTTTTATGTATTTATTCCCAATCATATGAATACGCTTATGATTTAATTCCATAGTCTGAAACTGTTGTATAAGTTCTGATGGTAACTGCTCATACTCTTTTGTTTCTTTGAACTTATAAAACCATTGTCCAAGTATGCAATCTTTAGGATTTGTAATACTATTTTCAAAATTTTCACCACTTAATGCAAAACGAGCCAAATTACCCATATATCTTTCATGTGTAACTTCTATATTTTTATTATGATAAATTTTCTCTTCTATAACTTTTGTTGAAGCTAAATTGTCTTCTAACAATCTTTTTGAAAATGCACTCACTACAAATAATACAATTATACAAAACAAAAGAAGACCTACACTTATACCCATTTTTCTTTTTATTTCCATATTTTTAAACATTGAATTTCCTTTTTATTTTACTAAATTTTTCACTTATGCTCTACCATAGATAGCATCACAGGCATATCCATGATTAAAGCAACTTCTCCGCTACCGAGTATTGTTGAACCACTAAAATACTTAAGATTTTTAAAAAGTTTTCCCATAGGTTTTATAACAGTTTGAAGTTCACCTAGAAGTTCATCTACTATAATCCCCATCTTTTGAGAACCATATTGAATAACGATAACATTATTGCTAGCTGATTCTTTATGTGGTATCTTAAAGTATTCACTGACATTTAACAGAGGTAAAACATTACCTCTTAAGTTTATATAACTATTTTTCTTCATTTGAGTTTTTGTATTTTTACTAAGTTCTATACATTCTACTAACATATCTAAAGGGATTATAAAGTTTATATCTCCAACCTTTGTTAAAAATCCATCTATAATAGCAAGTGTCAAAGGAAGACGAATAGTTATCTTTGTACCTTTTGATTTTTCACTATCTATCTCTATCGTTCCATGAAGTTCACTTATATTTCTTTGTACCACATCCATACCAACACCACGACCAGATATATCAGTAACTACCTTAGCAGTTGAAAATCCAGGTTGTAAGATAAGATTAAATATCTCTTTTGATGTTAGTTCAGCACCAGCTTCCACCAAACCTTTTTCTATACCTTTTGCAAGTAGCACTTCAGTATCCAACCCTTTTCCATCATCTATAATCTCTATAGCTATAGAACCAGCATCGTGATAAGCATTTAACTCTAGTACTCCAACCTCCTTTTTACCTAGTTCTTTTCTCACTTCGGGTGTTTCTATACCGTGGTCAACAGAGTTACGAATAAGATGCACCAATGGGTCTGCTATCTTTTCTGTTACAGTTTTATCTAACTCAGTATCTCCACCATTTATAACTAAGTCAACTTTTTTACCAACCTTATTTGCTGTATCATGAACAATTCTTTTAAACTTGTTAAAGGTATCTCCAATAGGAACCATTCTTATACTCATAGCTTGTTCTCGAACCTCTTCTAACATCCTAGTAACAGTTGAGACCGATTCAATCATATCTGAGTTTTTTAGATTTGTAGCTTTTTGTTTTACACCTGCATTTGCTATAACCATCTCACCAATAAGATTAATTAAGCTATCAACTTTACTTGCTTCTATCCTTATAAAGTTAGTTTGTTTTACAGCAGAAGCTGATTTTTTTGGTTTTACAACTTGAGTTTTTATTGGAGTAGTTTTGGGTTCTGTTTTATCATCTTTTTTTATATCTTCATCTTTACTAAGCAAGTTAACAACAGATATATCTGAACTCTCTTTTACAAAATCAAAAGCATTTTTTATAAAATCAATATCTTTTGTTGTGTGAAGTTCTATCTGATAAGACATATAGCAAGTTGTAGATTCTATATTATCAAAACTTGGAATACTATCAGTATCTGTTGTTAATCTTTTTATCTCACCAACTTCTTGAAGATAGTTTATAAAAGTATAAGTATCAAAACCATGGTTAAATATATCATTGCCAAATTTTATATCTATTTGGAATTGATTTATCTCTTGTTCAGAATTATCTATAGACTTTGTTTCTTCTACCTCTTGTGTAGTTGAGTTAGAATCCAAATGCTTTTGTAACTCAGCTATAAGAGATTTTGATTTAGATTGATTTTCATCATCTAAATCACCCTCAGGGTCACTCATAACAAAGTCTATAAGAACCTGCATCTGATCCTTACAAGCTAAAAGTAACTCTATGATATCTTCATCTATCTCTATCTTATGGTTTCTAATCTTATCAAGTAAGTTTTCTGCTATATGTGTAAAATCAACAATATAGTCAATACCAAACATACCAGAACTACCCTTTATAGTATGAGCAGCACGAAAAACAGCATTTATATTTTCATCATCCATACCATTTTCTTGTATATCCATAAGAGCATCTTCCATCTTCTGGAGTAATTCATCATTTTCAGCTTTATAACCATCTAGCATATCTATAAAATCAAGATTCATACAATAGCCTCCTGAAAATAACTTTCCAAACGATAAAAAGATATCATCTCTTTAAACTTTATACCTGCACTTACTTCAAAAATTATTTTTTTTTCTTCAAGATATTTTTTTAAAGATATAAGTATTTGCAACCCAGCAGAATCCATATCTACAACATCTATACAGTGTATCAAAAATTCTTTATTTGATGTAAGTAGAGGTGTTATCTCATGTTTAAAAACTTCAACCTCATTTATCGTTAGAGAGTGTTCCATATCAACAAAACACAATCCATCCTCTGCAAAAATTTTCATCTCAGTCTCACTTATAAGATATTTAATTGATGAATCGTAGTTAATTATTATGGAGAAACTATGGAATAATAAATATAATTTAACTTCATACTTTCTTCATAATTGTTCTATACAATACAAAAAATTAAATTGATGAGGGTAATTGTATGTTTAAAAATATGAAACTTCTTAAAAAAATAACTGTGTATATCACATCATTGGTACTCATTTTATCTGTATTTGTATTTGCAATTTTATTTAGCATTTCATCTTCTATCAAAAAGCAAGATTTTGAAGATTTAAGAACTTTAATGTTGAACAATACAAAAGAAAGATTGAACTCTACATATGAATCTTTACTTGTTCAAGCTACATTTGTTTCAGAAAATAAAAACATTAAAAAAGCACTTATGAATGATAATGTTTCTTTAGCTGAAGAAACATTAAGAACAGATATCATCCCATTTTTTAGAGATAAACTTAAAAATAACCATATTAAAATACATATACATACTAAAAATACGACATCTTTTTTAAGAAGTTGGTCACATAAACGGGGTGATGATTTAAGTGGATTTAGACAGACTCTAAATAAAATAAAATACACAAAAGAAGCAATATCTACAGTAGAAATTGGAAGAGGTGGTATGGTTATAAGATCTATAGTTCCAATTATGGATAATGGAGAATTTATAGGTTCAGTTGAATTGATGAGAGGGTTTAATAAAATAGTTAATGATGCTAAAATAAACAACAATGATGTGCTTGTTCTTATGGACAAAAAGTACCTTGTAAATGGTTCACTAATATCTACAAATAACTCTCTTGGAAACTATATAATTAACCAAAAAAATATAAACCAAAACTTTTATAATGATGCTAGAAACATAAATATTGAAAATATTATAGAAGATAAGATTTTTACAACAGATAAATTTTACTATACCTATGATAATATAGTTGACTTTAAAGGGAACAATGTTGGACTACTTCTTATAGGTAAAAATATGGAGGCTGTCAATAGTATAGCAAATGCTGGTCATGTTATGCTTATAACTTCTTATGTTTTTGCTGGTATTATCTTAATAATGTTCTTAGCAATATTATTTTTAATCAAAAAAATAATTATCAATCCATTGGTAACTTTACAAAATGGACTAAATAGCTTTTTTGCATATCTAAATAAAAAATCAGATAGTGCAACACCGATAGAGATAAAAACTTATGATGAGATAGGTCTTATGTCTAAAAAGATAAACGAAAACATATCTGCAATATCTCAAAAAATAGATGAAGATAATCAAACATTTGATAACATAGTAAACAAACTGGCACTTTTATCTGAAGGTGATTTTGAAAATGCAAAAATCACAAATGAATATGAAGGTAATTATAACCGTGCTAAAGAAGCTATAAATAACACTATATCTAGTATAGAATCTGTAACTAAAGAGATAGCTGATGTACTAAAAAAATTAGAAAATGGTCATTTAAATAACTATATAGAAAGTGATTTTAAAGGTGGTTATGCACCTATAAAAACTTCTATAAACTCTATGAGTGAAAATCTAAGTAATGTTATAAAAACTATAGATAACTCTTTACAAAAACTAGCAAATGGTAATTTAGATGCAAAAATAGATACAGATTTACCAGGTGATTATAATCAACTAAAACTAGCTATAAATAAAACTATAGATAAATTAAACAGCACTCTTTTAAATATAAATGAGTCAGTTGAACAAATCTCATCAGCTTCAGAGGAAGTAAACAGTGCAGCAGATTCACTATCAACTGGTGCTACAGAACAAGCTTCATCACTAGAAGAGACAACAGCAGCGATAGAGGAGATGGCAGGAGGCATATCTCAAAATGCAGACAATGCAAGAAAAACTAACGAGATATCAACAAAAAGCTCACAGATGGCAAAAAGTGGTGGAAAAGCAGTAGAACAGACAGTAGAGGCTATGAAAAATATAGCAGATAAAATAGGTATCGTAGAAGATATAGCATACCAAACAAATCTACTAGCATTAAATGCAGCTATAGAAGCAGCAAGAGCAGGAGAACACGGAAAAGGCTTTGCCGTTGTAGCTAGTGAAGTTCGTAAACTAGCAGAAAGAAGTCAAGTAGCTGCACAAGAGATAAGTCAAATAACTGCAGATAGTGTAGGAGTAAGTGAAAAAGCTGGTTCTTTACTAAAAGAGATAGTACCAAGCATAGAACAAACAGCTAAACTTATAGAGGAAATATCAACAGCATCTTCTGAACAAGATACAGGTATATCTCAAATCAACTATGCTATGACCTCACTTGATCAAGTAACTCAACAAAATGCATCTGCTTCTGAAGAGTTAGCTAGTGCTAGTCAACAGATGGAAGCTCAGGCTCAACAGCTTAAGTTGTTGGTATCTTTTTTTAAGATAAAGAATAATAGTGATATAATTCGCTAAAAAAATTGGCTTTTTATGAAATTTAGTAAATATATGGGTGAATGGTTGTATGGTAAAGATGGTTACTATGCAACTTATAAAGATATAGGTAAAAGTGGTGATTTTTATACAGCAGTTAGTACAAGTAAGTTTTTTGGTGGTACTATAGCTAAACATATTATATCTTTAGTTGATGAAGGTTTTTTAAAAAAAGATGGTGTTGTTTGTGAGATAGGGGCTCATCATGGGTATTTTTTAGCAGATATTTGTGAGTTTATATATACTTTAAGACCAAAACTATTGAGTAGTTTGAAGTTTGTTATTATAGAAAGATTTGATAATCTTCAAGAGTTTCAGAAAAATTATTTTAAAGATTCTTTTGGGGATGTTGTAAATCTAACACACTATAAATCTCTAAGTGAATTAAAATGTGATAATGCTTTTTTTATAGCAAATGAGATATTTGATGCATTTCCTTGTGAGCTATACTATAAAGGTAAAGTAGCAACAGTTGATAATCATAATATTGAATTTGATGCAGAAGATAGTTTTGTAGATGAAAAGGCTAAAAAGTATCATAAAACAAGGGGTGAAATAGCTATAGGTTATGAAGAGTTTGCTTTAGAGATGGCTAATTGTGCAAAAACATTTGAGTTTATGAGTTTTGATTATGGAGAGATGCAAGCTCGTCCAGATTTTTCAATCAGGGTATATACAAAACATAAAGTTATACCTTTTTTTGATGAAGAGATAAAACGGGATGAACTTTTTGCAAACTCTGATATAACTTATGATGTTACATTTGAACATGTAAAAGATGCTTATGAAGAGGCTAATGTTAAGTTTATAGAGTTAAAAGCACAGATGGTTGCTCTTGTAGATATGGGGATACTTGATCTTTTAGAGATGCTAAGAGAAAAAGCAGATAAAAAGATATATGAGCAAGAGTTACAAAAAGCAAAGATTTTAATTATGCCTGATTATTTGGGTGAGAGATTTAAGATGATTAGGTTTAGAAAATAAACTTATAAATATTATAATTATACTTTATCTTTTAGCAAGTTTAGATTTGATATCATACATATAATGCAATGCAAAGGTATATCTAAATGGAAAAATCAGATAAAGTTCAAAGAGAGAAAAAAGCTTTAGAAGAAGCTATAAAAGCGGAAGAAAAATATGCTCAAGAGCAGAAGTTTTATCAAGGTGATGAGTATGATTTAAAAAGTAAAGAGGTAGATCCATCAACCATACAAAATATAAAAGGTTTAGAACCTGAAAATGATTTTGATATGGATGATGTGTACGACTAGTTACTCTTGTAATCTTTAGAGATTGTTATGTTTGTATCTTTATGTGGGGTTGTTTTGTCATCTTTTAAAAATATAAGATAAAGTACTCCCCACAGCAAAAATACAACAAGAGCAATAGCACTAAAAACTACAATCAGTCTCATACTTAAAGCAAATAAAAACTTAATAAACTGAGGCATTTTATTTGTTTGTTTTATATGGAACTATTGGTAAGTTTTTAGATTTTGCATAAACCATTCCACCCAATAAATTTATAACTTTGTAGTTTAGTTTATGTGCTAAATAATCAGAAACAACGGCTGTTCTACTTGCTGTTCTACAAATCAAAGCAAACTTTTTAGTCGTATCTACTTTTTTATTTAGTTCTGTTAGAAATTTATTTAGATTAAATCTACCGTTTTGATCAAAAAATGTAATCGTTATAGCATTTTTTAAAATCCCCGTTTCAATCCACTCAGGTTTTGTTCTTATATCTACTATAGGTATATTTGATTCAACTAACTCTTTTGTTGGGTATTGATTTATTAGTTCTGCTGATAATGAACTTATCAAAAATACGAATAAAAATAAAATTTTTTTCAATTTTAACTCCTCTTTGTCAATAGTTGCTATAATAGCAAAAAAATAACAATAGGTAGAAAATAGTGGCATCACAAAAAGCAGTAGAAAATTCAAATAGATTAAGATATATAAGAGCATTGGAAAGATTTCATAAAAGTATAATCTCTTACCTCTCAAATACTCAAGAGTTAACAAATGCAAAGTATGATAAAAAGATAGATAATGCTTTAAAACTACTAAATAGAGTTGAAGAGGTCATTATATATAAGGGTGAATTGAAAGATTTACAAAATCTAGTAAAAAAGATGATAGGCTATAAAGAATCTGATAATGATATCAAAGAGATAAAAAGTGATATATTGTATCTTTCAAATCAACTAGACAAAAGCAAAAATGCTCGTAGATATAAAAAAGACAAGCATACTAAGCATAAGTTTAATGATTGGGAATAAAATATAAAAATTTAAGCCATTTTTTACTTAATATTAACCACATAATAGGTAAAATTTTTACTTATTTTATAATTAAATGGAATTTCAATGAGAATTATTTTAGTCAGTTTTATATTGGTTTTTGCAACCAATCTTATGTCAAATGTTATTAACACAATTAACTTTAATGGATTACATCAGATATCCCCAAATGTAGCACTTCGTATGTTGAATTTTGAAAAAGGTGATGATGTTGATGAAAGTATGCTTGATAAAGCTATTAAAAAATATTATAATCAAGGATATTTTACAGATATATATGCTGATGTTAATAATGATGCTTTAACTTTTAATTTTGTTGAAAAACCAGTTGTCTCACAAATAGAGATAAAAGGTTACAAAGAGAATGATGATAAAATTTTAGATAGTGTTATACAGATAAAAAAAGGTTCTCTTTACAATGAAAAAAAAATAGAATCAGCTAAAAAAAGAATTCTTGAAGCTATGAGTCAAGATGGTAAGATAGATGGTGTTGTTGAAATTCAAAAAGAGTACCTTGATAACGGAAGTATTAAGATTACTTTTTTAGTTAATGAGGGTGAAGAGATTATCATTGAAAAACTTGATTTTGATGGTGTAAAAGGTCTTGATAGTGATGATTTTGATGATGTGATATCAAACAAACAACATCAGTTTATGGGTTGGTTCTGGGGTCGTAACAGTGGAGAGCTTAGTCTAGGAGATTTAGAGTACGATCCTCTTAGAATAAAAGACTATTATATGCAGTTTGGATATCTTGATGCAAAAGTAAATAAACCTTTTGTTAGAGTAAACTTTAATCACTATACAGCTGATATAAGTTATCAGATTATAGAGGGTGAAAAATATATTATAAGTGGTGTATCATTTGAGCAGACTAAAAAAGTTATAGATGAAGCAAAGATAAAAGATGTTATAAAGTTAAAATCTGGAGAACCTTTCAATATAAAAACATTCCGTTTAGATGCGAAAAAAATAAAAACTCTTATAGCAGACTTGAGTTATGCTTATGTTCAAGTTATACCTGATTTGAAAAAAGATAAGAAAAAACATACAGTTGAAGTTATATTTAAAATCATTCCTGGAGAAAAAGTAAGAATTAGAAATGTTATCATATCTGGAAACAACAGAACATTAGACAGAATTATCCGTCGTGAGTTGTTTTTAGGTCCAAATGATATGTATTCATTGACAGATTTAAAAGATTCTCGTAATGCACTTGGAAGACTTGGTTTTTTTGAAGCAAAAACTATAGAAGAAAAAAGAATTAATCAAAATACAATGGATCTGGTTGTTAAGGTAAAAGAAGCACCAACAGGAAATGTTCAACTAGGTGGTGGA
>Ga0256838_1001693_pt1 | contig 9948 bp, 9 predicted proteins | sample 4571419metaG_FD_185978 | JGI IMG/M metagenome (GOLD analysis project Ga0256838, IMG submission 185978) | Hydrothermal vent microbial communities from Guaymas Basin, Mexico - 4571-419 | ecosystem: Environmental > Aquatic > Marine > Hydrothermal vents | place: Mexico: Guaymas Basin | collected... | reverse complement strand
GGATGAACCCCAACCTGAGCTTAAGGCTGCACAACCCCAAAGTTCCGAAGTTCTTCACATTCTCGCTTTTCATGACCGAACGCAGGGAGTTCCTCAACGGAAAGCCCCATTTCCTAGGCTCCGGGAGGGGCTACTTCTACTTCTCAACTGCCGTTCCGGAGATAGCGGAAGCGTTCATAGGCGGACTCCTCCAGAACCCTGAGCTTACCCTCTGGGGTGAGAGGTTTACCGTGGAGGAAGTTAGGGCCATTGCCGAGCCGGAAAAGCTGAGCGGGAGGAAGTTTGTAACTCTCTCGCCGATAGCGGTGACGACTAAGAAAATCCAGTTCGGAAGGCCGAGGAGCTACGACCTTGGGCCGGACGAGCCGGAGTTCTACGAGCACCTGAGGGAGAACCTCGTCGAGAAGTACACCGCCCTGACCGGGAGGCCTCCAGAGACCGGGGAGCTGGAGGTGAGGGTTCTCCTAGCCAAGCCGAAGCGCTTCGAGGTGAAGCCCGGAATATACCAGAGGGCGTGGCATCTCGTTTTCAGGGCCTACGGCGATGAGGGTCTGCTGAGGATCGGCTATCTGGCGGGTTTTGGTGAGAAGAACTCGATAGGGTTTGGGATGGTGAAGGTTGATGGGAGGAAAGAGAGAGTGAAAAGGCGCTGGAAGGGAGGTGGCAGAAATCGGGAAGGTAAAGCCGCTTGATGTGTATTCAAAAAGGCAAGTGAGAAAGCCTCTAGTGTTCGATAACCCCATTCACATGATCATAGCACTTCATTCGGAGTGAGATGCTATAAGCCGTCGGAGTGATAATTCTTAAACCAGAGGAACCACGAGCTTTTTCCTTCCCCGCTTCTCCTTTTTGATGTAACCTTTTCTTTCCAAGCGAGACACATACTCACTTATAAAAGGCGTGGAATACGTTGAATCGTTTATGAGTTCCAATTGATTTCTCAGTTCTGTAAGACTCGGCGGCCGTCTCCTCCTTTTTATATAATCCTGTGCGAGTTTCAATATCTGTAACTCTAAGGGAGTTAGCTGAACTTTGGGGTCCACCACGGGAAACTCTATAACACCGCCCTTCTCCGTGACGTAAAAGACGGACTTTATTGCTTCTGGATTCTCATTTCTGACAAGAACGGCCGCATAGAGGAGTTCATACCCCACTATTCGCCTCCCACCTGTGATGTTTATTACTGTCTCGGGAATTATGAGCTTCTTAAACTCTTCTATCCTCTCTTGGAACAGGTATGGTTCTTTGACTTCTATCACTGCCACAGGGATTCCTAGGCCTTTAAATCCTTCCTCTGCGTCTTTAACTTTGGAGAGGACTATCTCTCGATATTCCTTGGTGGCATCTTCCCTTATTGAATAAAGCACGACAGCACTGCTGATTTGGGAGTTCCCTTCGCTGATTCTCTTGGGCAGTATCACCTCTCCATTTCTGAATATGTGATTGATGTGTTCCCCTACTGTAACCACGTATCTCATTCTCCCACCATACTTGATTAAATCTCAATACTTAATAAACTTAACTTAACTACCTAAAACAATGCTTAAATATTGCTTCCGCACTATGTTTAGTATGGTGTTCCCTATGGAAGAGTGGATTCGGAACATTGGAAGGTACCTCAGCTATCTGGTAGATGAGAACTTTGGAGAATACGCCTATGACATCGTTGATGGCATCGCCAAAGCCAGAACCGGGGAGGAACTCCTCGAAAACGTTTACAAGGCCCTCAGGCTCGCGCCGAAGCTGGAAAAGAAGGCTGAAAAAAAGTGTAACTTCAGGAAACCTTCTCCAGCGGACATCGAGGCTCTTGAGAGGGAAGTTGAATCCGTTTCCAATGACCCTCACAAGCTCCGCAGGCTCGCGCTCAAGCTGGCCCTCTGGGCATTCGCCTACTGGAATCACTGCCCTAAAAAGGAGCAGAAAAACGAAGGGGGTGAAAACTGATGTACGTTCGGATAAGCGGTAGGGTCAGGTTGAACGCTCATTCCTTAAACGCTCAGGGCGGAGGGGGAAGCAACTACATCGAGGTCACCAAGACGAAAGTGACTGTGAAGACCGACAACGGCTGGGCCGTCGTCGAGGTTCCGGCCATTACGGGGAACATGGTGAAGCACTGGCACTTCGTCGGCTTCGTGGACTACTTTAGAAAGACACCATTCAAGGATAACCTCACCGAGAGGGCGCTGAGGTACAACGGGACGAGGTTTGGGCAGGGCGAGACTAAGGCAAAGAAGGCAGATGGCACGGAGGTTGAGCTCAAAGATGAGGGGAAAATAATAAAGCACCTCGCCGATGCAGACGTCCACGGCTTTCTTGCCCCAAAGACCGGGGTTAGGAGGGTCTCCCTCGTCAAGACCTCGTTCGTGGTTCCCGCGGAGGACTTCATAAGGGAGGTCGAAGGCGAGCGCCTGATAAATGCCGTAAAGCACAATCGTGTTGACATTACTGAGAAGGGTACCATAGGAAGCTCTGAGGAAGGAACCGCTCAGATGCTCTTCAGCAGGGAGTACGCGACAGGTCTCTACGGCTTCTCCGTGGTTCTCGACCTCGGCCTCGTTGGGGTTCCCCAGTCGAATATCGCCGGAGGAAGCGCAATCCCCGACAACGAGAGAAAGGAGAGAATCAAGAGCGCCCTGCTTGCTCTGATTCCTATGCTCAGCGGCTACATCGGGGCGAACCTCGCGCGCTCTTTCCCGCTTATGAAGGTCGAGGAATTCATAGCGGTAGCAAGCGCAGAACCCATCCCCGCACTCGTCCACGGCTTTTACGATGACTACGTTGAGGCAAGCGGGGCAATAGTGGAGAACGCTCGTAAGCTGGGCTTCGACATCAAGGCCTTTGCTTACAACACTAAGTTTGTAGAAAGTGCTAATGAAGTTTCGTCAGTCGAAGAACTCGTGGGCAAACTCCTCGAAACGCTAGAATATTCCAGCGGAGGGAGTAGCTGAATGGACGTTCTCCTCGTGCGCCTCCGTTTTCCATTTTATTCCGTCGCCAGAAGGTCGTTTCAGGTGAGGACCTCCCTGTTATTGCCGTCACCCTCGGCGCTCAAAGGGGCCCTTGCGAGGGGTCTCGTGCTAGTGAAAGGCATCAAGGGAGAAAACCTTGATGAAGTCGCCAGAAAGGCTGTGAAAGACATCGAGGACAAGCTGGTGGACGTTAGGGCCGTTGAAGTCGCTCCGCTGACGCCGATGGTCAAAACTGCGTTCCTGTTAAAGAGGCTGAGGAACCTCGAACCTATAAGGGACAAGAAGAAACTCAAAACTCCAGAAGACTGGGAGAAGGCAATGACCAAGGACGACGCCATGAGGCGTGAATACGTTTTCACCCATGAACTCCTCGTGGCCTATGTCTTTAAGGGTTTATCTGGGGAGGAGAAGGAACTCTACCTGAAGGCCGCGATGCTGATTGACACCATCGGGGATACAGAGAGCCTCGCAACCGTCGTCTGGGCGGATTTTGTTAGCCCGAGTGAGAAGAGTGCCCCGTTGGCGTTTTACGCGCCCTATCAGGAGATTTCACAGGCCTTAGCTAACAAGGTAAGGAACGGTGGGGCCGTTAAAGTCCACACGGAGACCATGCTCGTGTCCCCTGATTATGGAAGCAGAAGGGAGGAGGTTTTCTACCTTCCAGTTGAAGAAAAGCGGAGGAAGAGAGTCGTTTACTACGAGAGAACTACAAAGGTCCCCGATGTAGAGAACGCAATCGAGCTGAACGGGGAGGTGCTAGGGTTATGGCTTCCCGGGAACTGAGCGCTGAGGAACTCTTCAGGCGCATAACTGGCCACGAGCCATACGACTACCAGCTCAGGGCGTGGAAAGAGATAGATAAGGCCATGTCCAATGGTGGAAAAGTCGTGGTTGAGGTTCCTACTGCAGGAGGAAAGACAGAGGCCGCCATCGTGCCATTCTTGGTTGAAGCATACAACGGAACGTGGGCGGTTTCGAGGCTAATCTACGTCCTCCCCACGAGGTCTCTCGTTGAGAAACAAGCCGAAAGAATACGCAAACTCCTTGTGAAGGTTCTGGAACTCAAGGGGAAGTCAGAGAGAGAAGCCAAAGAACTCGCAGAAAGGCTTGTAATCGTTGAGTACGGCCTCGAACCAACCCACGCCTTCCTCGGCTGGGTCGTCGTTACCACCTGGGACGCATTTCTCTACGGTCTCGCCGCCCATAGAACAGTTGGCAGGAGGTTTACATTCCCGGCTGGAGCCATAGCCCAGAGCCTCGTCGTCTTCGATGAAGTTCAGATGTACCAAGACGAGAGCCTTTACATGCCTAGACTTCTCTCACTCGTTGTAAAGCAACTCTCAGAAGCCAATGTTCCGGTAGTCGTGATGAGCGCAACAATCCCGAGCGAACTCAGGAAGATGATAGCTGGAGAGCCAGAAATCGTCATGGTAAGGTCGGATGATGGTAAGAAACCCGAGAGGGGGAAGGTGAGCGTTCAGGTCGTCGAGGGAACTATCGAGAGCGTGCTCGATGACATTAAGAAGGCCCTAAAAAGGAAAGAGCGAGTTCTTATCGTCAGGAACACCGTTGATAGGGCCGTCTCAACATATCTTACGCTGAAGCCAGTCGCCGAAGAGCTTGGGGTGGAGGCCCTTCTGATACACGGTCGCTTTGCCGTTGAAGACCGAAAGAAAAAGGAAAGGGCGCTCGACGGAGCCCAACTCATCGTGGCAACCCAGGTTGTGGAGGCGGGCCTCGACCTGCCGAACGTCGGCCTCGTCGTGACAGACATAGCTCCCCTCGATGCCCTCATACAGCGCATTGGAAGATGTGCGAGAAGAAAAGGAGAGAAAGGTAAGGCGATAGTGCTTGTTGAAACACAAGATATCGGTAGCTTTCCTAAGATTAAAAGTTTCTCTGAGGCCCGCAGAATCATCGAGGAGAGAATTGGGACAAAAATAGAGCCATTCGTCGAGTTCGATAACCATAAGGAGTACAATCGTGTTCTCAAGCTAACTCTTGATGTTTCAGATAAGAAACAGGCCACCTGGTACATCGGAACTCTCAAAACGATTAAAGAGCTCAAAAAGAAAAAACCACCAAAGGACCTCTTTATCGTTCCCTACGATATCGCTCCGTACGACCATCTCGTGTTGCTCCGCACCTACGACGAGCTCGGCTCCTTAGAGCGTTACATCTACGACGTTGAAGAAGCAAGAAAAGCGCTCGACAGAGTTTACAGATTCCACTATGCTAACAACATTGTGCCAAGAGAGTTCTACTCCGCCTACGTCTACTTCAGAGAGCTCAAACTATTCTCTGCACCGCCAGAATACGAGTTACGCTCAAGGCCCGAGTTGTATTCAATGCTTTACGTTCTCGATGAAGACTTAGAGAATGTGGGGGGAGAAGTAAGCCTCAATCCGAACAGGATAATCCGTATCAGTCACTCAACTTTGGTGGCTAAATGGAACTCGATAAAGAACTGCATCAAAGGAAAGGTCGTGAGAGAGTGGGATTCGAAAGAAGAAAAGTATCGCTGGGTTCTTGAGAGCGTCAACGAGAAGAGCCCCAGAGCACTGACAATCTACGCCGTCTCCAAGGATTGCTACAGCGAGGAGCTCGGCCTCTGGAGGCGGACAAGCGACGCCACTGTAAATGGGGGAGAAAAGGTTAACCAAACCCAGGTGACCAGAACTTCTAAAACTCACGAAAAGAAAAACCTCAGAAAGAAAGGCCAAGCCACACTTCTTGACTTCGTGGGGGGTGAGTGAATGACTCTTCTCGCGTTCAAGGGTCAGCCCCTTGAGGAACACGTGAAGGCTATGTTGCAAGCATGGGATGAAGTAAAGGGCAAATACATACCTTCCATAATCAGGGCGATGAAAGCTTACGACGTCAAGCTGGGTTGGGATGATGCAGACAGGCTTATGAGAGCGCTTATAATTCTCCATGACTCCGGAAAGGGAGCGAGGATTTATCAGGATTACCTTAAAGGGGGAGAGAAGCTCAGAGGTTTCAGGCACGAGCTGGTGAGTGCGTACTATGCTCTGAAAATCCTTCCACAGCTCTTCGAAGAGAGAACGGCGTTCGTTGGCTCACTTGTTGTTATGCTCCACCACGAGCCGATACTCATGGGGCAGATTGCCAACCTTGACAGGGACTCCCTGTCTGCAGAAGTGGCCCTGGATAAGCTGAGAAACTTTGATGGAGTGGTCTCAGAACTGGAGGAGTTCCTGAGGAAAAGTTTCAAAAAGTACCTTGGCGCGGACGTTGAAGTTCCCAACGCGGAGACGGGGGAAGTCGTCAGGACTGTGGTGGAGCTTAGCGTGAAGGCACGCCACCTTCCCGACGCTGGAAAGCTCCGCTTAATCGTTGGGGCTCTGCTCATTCCGCTCGTCCTGTGCGACTACAAAGGCGCTGAGAATAGAGAAGGGGAAACTCCGAAGTTCGCTGAAGTTCTTGAGGCGGAGTGGATGGGGGTGGAAGGAGATGGAAAATATTGAGATACCCATCCCAGATTTTTCGTCATACAATTCAAAGATACTGAATACTCACATCATGTATGGGCTCGTTGAGTCTCTCCTTAGGGGTGGTGTCAGAGACGTGAGGGTTTTTCCTCGGGGAGAGGGCTACAAGATACAAGCAGATTTTACATGGCCTCAATTACTTGAAGGCATGAAGTCGGCGCTCCAAGACATGCTTGCCATGCATTTTGCTACGGGACATAGCGTAGAGATAAAAATGAAATCAACTAAACTCAGAACAATACTAAGCGACGTCAGCTTTTGTGGAGGAGTCCTTTTAGACCCTCCTCAGAATATTCAGAGGTATCCGCGGGAGCTCCAAGCAATATTGAGATATCTTGAGAGAGCAAATCCTTATTCTGAGACTGAAAAAATATTAGAAGAAATGAAGTCTTCCAAGAGCTTTATCCCCGATGGGCGCTCAAAACATTTGGTTGTATTGGAACAGTTAGACCCCACCATAAGTAAGTGGATTGGCTTTTACTCCTATGAGGAAGGGGGTAGATTATCTCGTTTAGAATATGCCTTAGCGTGGATAGGTCTTCACTACTATTCAACTATCTCTAAGGTTCTCAGAAAATCAAATCAGAGGGTTATAATAGCTCAGTATCCCCCCTTGGAGAGCATAAAAACTTGGGAGCTTCTCCTTATAAAGGACATCGCTACGGGGATTGGTGATGATAAGGAAGAATACTGGAGGATTGGTGTAGAATATGGCTTGTTCCGAAAACTCCTTGATGTTAGTCTCCCTCCCTCTGTTGAAGGAGTTCCAGGACTCTCCACGTTTGGGGTGGTTTTGTATGCCCAAGAACGGAGTGGGGCAAAAGGGTGGAGAATCTTTAGACAGTTAGAATTTCCCCGACTCTGGGATTTTGTAAGCCATTTGAAGATGGTTGCGTTATATGACCTTGTGAAGTTCGTTAGAACGCTCAAAGGATTGGAATGCTCTAAGGATAACAAGAAGGCCATAGATGACGTTCTTGCCCAATTTGGAAGAGGGATATATTCGGCAATCGTCTTTAATGAGGTTAATGATCTTTACGTCGCTATTAGGGGGCTCAGACGCCTCGGATATCCCGTACCACATAAGGTAATGAACGCCATTATTGAGTATGTTTTAGGTGATAGAGCATGAGGGATTATCAAGCCCCTGGCGTTGATGAGATATTCGACCTTTACGTGGCATACGGCTATGTTGAAGCCCTTGTGCGGGGCGGGGCGAAAGAGGTAACCCTTATTCCAACGGGAACTTCGAACGGAGGTTATTACAGCATTAGGGGCGACGGCGACTTTAGAAGGGGACTAATTGGTGCGCTTAAGGAGATGCTTTCGTTGCACTACGCTTTCGGTAACTATCGTTATTCCCGTGAGGGTGTCAAAGTTATAAGCGACGCCGACTTCAGCGCGGGGGCCAATGTGAATAATACATATTGGGATAGTGTTCCATCGCGATTGAGGGATGTCCGTGAGAAGTTAAAGGAAGGGAAAAAGCTTGGGGGAAAGTATCCTCTCCCCATAACTCTTATGCCCTCTGCTGGCAAATTCATACCAAAACACATGGGGGTTCAAGGAGGGAATCCCCTCAAAATAGATCCGCTAAACTATGCTCTTGCCTGGGTGGGATTCTACTACTACACTCCTTACATTAGGTATACTAAGGGCACCAGAACGTGGGTGCACATCTATCAGGTCGCGCCCCAAGAAGAACTAAATCTCTTTGAAGTGCTCGCCCTCAAGGACCTGAAGAAACACTTTCCCCACTACTACGAGGCTAATATGAGCTATCTCTCAAATCCCCGTCTTGCGCTGTTCTACCACATTCTCCATACTGAAAGTCTCGGCGCCGTTGAAGAAGTAACGAGAAAGTTCCTTCTTGTAAGGTCGTATACTCTCGAGAGAGATGGTAACAACCAGGCCATACGCTCCTACGGTGAGGAAGACATTGGGAAACTCATGGACTTCCTCTGGGAGCTGAAGAAGAGGAGCACCTACCGTACGATGGGGTTCTTTGACGCGCTCCTCAGAAAGGAAAGTGATGCTGTTTTGGCCGTTATAGATGCAGTCATTAATGGCAGGCCAGAGGGGCTTTACCAAGGACTCAGGATTGCAAAGAGAGCTGGTATAACTCCCCCTCAAAGTGTTGTTGAAGGCATGGAGGCATTCATCGATGAGACTTAAACTCCTGCTCCACTTTGAGGAGCCCTTCCTCGTTCCCTACAACTACCCTCGCCCGCTCTACTCGTTCCTAATCCACGCGATAGAGCTGGGAGACCTAATGATAGCGAGGCGCATACACAACAACAAGAAGGACATCAAGTTCGTTGCCTCCAAGTTGTTCCCCGTTGGAGATGTTGAGAAAAAGGATAACGGCCTGCTTGTAAAGGCTGGAATGGTTGAGCTCCTCGTAGGCTCCCCCGCGTGGCCGGTTCTTGAGGCACTTGCCAACGGGCTTGCCCTTGGCATCGACCAGCTTCATATACTCCAGAAACGCCTTCTCGATGTGGAAGTTAGACAGGTAGAAACACCTGAGTGCTTCTCTGGAAGAAAGTTTAGAACCCTTTCACCAGTAAGCGTTTACCACAACAATCCTCCCAACGGTTTCAGACAGTGGGATCTCTCGCCGGTTGGCCAGCCAAACAGCCCCTTCGAGAATGAGCCAGCCGTATGGAAGGAACTGGTCTTTAGAAACCTTCGCGAGAAGTATTTCATGGTTTACGGGGAGTCTTTTGAGGGAGATTTCGAGATTGAGGTTTTCCCGGAAAGCGCGAGGAGCAAGAGGTTTAAGATTAAACGCGATGCCAGAACCGGAAGGCATACTCAGGTACGCGCCTGGGATTTTCACTTCAAAATGTGGGGCAATGAGGAGTTACTCCGCGTTGCCTGTGACACTGGACTTGGAATGAGGAACGCTCACGGCTTCGGGCTGATCGGGGTGGTCTGAATGAACCTTCCAGAAGAAATCGAATCCTTCAACGAGAGGATTAGGAACGCCATAAACGGCAACCACAGGCCCGAGAGGAGGATATGGGTAACCTCTCTGAGCTACTGCCTCAGGAGGACCGCCCTTGACATATACCTCAACGCGTACAGCCCCTCACGCAACTGGGAGGCCAGGATAGGGTCTGCCCTGCACGGCTGGCTGGCGAAGGTCGTTGGGAGCGCGGAGTTCGAAGTTCCGGTTGAGTATCAGATAAGAGACGGGTGGAAGCTCGTCGGAAAGGCCGATGCCGTTAAGGGCCCCTACGTTCTTGAGTTCAAATTCAGGGGATTTGAAGGCAACGATGATGGAAGTCCGCGAAAAAATCAGGACCTTGAGCACGCAGAGCCATCAAAGGAGTGGGTTGAGCAGATTAACGCCTACATGGGGATGCTCGGAAAGGAGAAGGGATACATCTACATCTTCGACAGGAACGGGCTTGACTTTCGAGTGTTCCCAGTCGAGTTCGACGAGGACCTCTTCAGGAGGTTCC
>Ga0256838_1001691_pt1 | contig 9950 bp, 6 predicted proteins | sample 4571419metaG_FD_185978 | JGI IMG/M metagenome (GOLD analysis project Ga0256838, IMG submission 185978) | Hydrothermal vent microbial communities from Guaymas Basin, Mexico - 4571-419 | ecosystem: Environmental > Aquatic > Marine > Hydrothermal vents | place: Mexico: Guaymas Basin | collected... | reverse complement strand
TAAACCCCACAACCCAGACCCCGCGCGAGGCAGCAGCCGAGAGCACCCGGAACGCGCCAGCCACGAGCCCCCCAAGCCGGCCCTCCAGCACCGGCAGAGCCACAGCACACCCCACAGAGAGAGGCGCCCCCGGAGACCCCACAACAAGAGGGGTTATCACGATCCGCCGCGCCCCACACTGCCCACAATGCACGCGACCCAAGGAGACACGGAGAGAAGAAGAGCGCGCCAGCCCTAGGCCGGCTCGATGGTGTGTCTGGAGCCGGTGTTAAGCAGCCGGCGCCTTGCAAAGGGAGGCTAGTGTTTTTATTATTCAAGTAGCCGGGTCTCTTGTGGACTATTGCACCTCCTAGACCTCTCAGGTGGCCGACTGTGTCCCGCCCGCGCGGTTTCGTGGTCCTAGGCTATGCTGTCACAGCGCTGCATCCTGGCGTAGGCAGAGCCCCAGGCACCGTTGATCTGCCTGTTCAGCGCGACCCCATGGGCTACCCGATGGTGTACGCTTCGAGCGTCAAAGGTGCGTTCAAGGCTGAGTGCGGCAGACGAGCAGAAGAGGACAACAAGGTATGCTTCGACAACAATGGACGCATAAACTGCGAGAATTGCCCCCTATGTTGCTGCCTCTTCGGCCACGAGCTCGGTGGGGAACCTGCCGCGGGTCTGCTGTCAGTGCTTGATCTAGTGCCACTGTTCTTCCCGGTGCCGAGCCTCAGCCACGGCTACCTCTATGTGACCACGCCTTACCTTGCTGCCCGAGCGGCAGCAATACTTGAAGCAATAGATACGATGAACAAGCATCAGAACGAGGAGACTGAGGAACTAGAGGGGCTGAAACAGTTCCTCAAAAACGTTAAGGATCTAGAACTTGACGAAGGCAAGGCCGTGGCTTGTAGTATTCAAGGAGAAAAAGTATACGTGGGTGCAACCGAGCTCAACATTAAAGAAGATAACAATGATAGTAGGCGGATCAAGCAGAGCTGTAACGGCCTAAACATAATCCGGGACCTGGGTGGCCTGGCCTCAGCCATACCCTCGAGGCTTGTAGTGGTTTCCGACGTTGACGGCCCGGTCCTCATAGAGAAGGGGCTTATCCGGCTGACTAGGGTCAAGCTCCGCGTTGACAAGAAGACTGTCGCCGGAAGCGCGCTGTGGACCGAGGAGTATATCCCGCATGGAACGGTGTTCCTCGGTGGCTTTGCTGCGCTAACCCCGAGGGCTAACAAATACTGCTGCAAGGAGTTAGCCAAAGACAATGGAAACAACTGCATAGTACGTGATAGCAGTGATGTATCTACCCTTCTCGGTAAGTTCATGAAACGTATGAGCGGCGATAGCTGCCAGACATACGCCATAGTGGGCGGCAAGGAGACCATAGGCAAGGGCGTGCTCTTCCTAAAGCTCAAGCCATGCCCCTCTAAGGGTGATGGGCAGTGAGCAGCCCTCAGCAGCTGCCCAAGGAGCCTCTTGAGGCAGCCCTCGAGGCTGTAAGGAGACTCGACCAGGCGCTGCGAGCAAGTTGCATGAAGGGCGGCAATCTCAAGGCGGACGCGCTGGCTAGGCGGGCAAAGGACGCGCCACAGCTAATACTCCAATCAGGCCTCGTGCCAGCACTTGCATTTATGCTCTCCAAGCTGACTGACGGAGGCAAGAGGAGAGCCTACAGCGACGCCGTCAACGTAATCCTTGGCAGGCAGAGCAGGCAGAGCCGGGACGCTATATGCAAGGATCTTAGCGGCGAGGGCGGAGGCTACCCCCATGTGGCTGCACTGCTCATAGCCTACGCCTCCACAGTGGCAGGCTGCGGCAACGACGTAAGCAGGCTAGATAGCGGGCTAGTAGCATGCCTCGAGAAGATCACGTCCGAGGGTGTGAGCGCCGAGAGACTTGTCCTCAAGTACGCTGAGGAAGTGAAGAAACTGGCCACAGCACTCTACGGGTAGCCGCGGGGGAAAGGTGGTTAGACGTATGGCCCGCCACCTGGCCAAACTCGTCTTCACCAACGTGACTCCGCTCTGGACGGGAGGCCCCCTGGGGGGAGCCACCTACAACATAATCGGAGACAAGGTCATAGGCCCCTGGCTCCCAGACGCTAAGTCCATCATCGGCAGGACACGGTGGCTGCTCCGCGCAGCCGAGGCCTCGGCCCAAGCAAGGCTTGGTAGAGCACCTAGCAGCATGAAAGATGTTGACACAATAGCCTCACGCATATTCGGAGACACCGGACACGCATCTAAGATAATAATACGTGTGCATGCCACGCCCAACCACGACCTGCTGCCACAGAACGGCTGCAAAGGATGCTACCTACACTTCAAGGCATATACTGACCTAAAGAGTCTCGAGAGCAGGAAAGTCGACATAATAACCGGGCTTGAAGAAGACGCGTTCACTAACCTTCGTGCGCGTCTCGGTGTTGACAGCAAGGTCTTGCTAAAGGGTAAGGCCAGAAAACGCTACCACAACTACAAGTATATGCTACAGAAGCTAGACATAAGCATACCTGAGAGTATACTGAAGCTTATGGAAATACCACGCGTACGCCTCCTAGCTCAGGGTAAGGAAAGCGCTAGGAGGCTCTTCGAGAATCAACCTCTTCCTCCGGGAGCAGTTCAGCTCAGTGTAGACATATACGAACGGGCATCCTCCAGCCTTAACCCAGGTGAAGCTCAGCTTGCAACAGTCGCCATAGCCTACGCCCTAGCCTTCCTCGGCATAGGGAAGGCTACGAGCCGTGGCTTCGGCCGCTTCTTCCTAGAGGAGATAGCAACAAGCGGACCTGTTGAAGAGGTAAGTGGAATATTGGATTGGTTCAGTAAAAGCAAGTTAGGCAAGCCGCATAACGCCGGAAACGTGTTCAAAGGAACGGGTAGGTGGATAGTTGAGCAGGCCTGCAGACTGCTTGGCCTCAGCCAGCAATGTCCCTCCATGCCTCAGCAGCCGGCCCTGCTCCGTGTCCCGAGCCTCGATGTCGCAATATCCCGTGCCAGGGTAGTGGAGGGGGTCAAGCATCCGTGTCCTTACGCCCTCCTAGAGCTTGCTGCGAGAAACAAGCCCGGCTGCTGCCACGGCCGTAGACCTGTAGCCGAAATCCACGACGCTCTTAGCGCTGTTGGGAGGGCCTCGATGAAGGTTATGTGGAAGCTATGCTCCGGTAAGGACGTCAACGAGCCTGGTACGAATTACCACACATGGGTGCTTGGGCTACCTCGACAGGGCAAGGCGCGCGTCTGCGGCCGGGAAGTTGTCACGGGCTATCAGGTTGCCGAATGCGACCTCTGGGCCCTGGAGGAGAACTGTCACACATGCGGCGTGGAGGGCGAGTTCAGAGAGGTTAGACGCGCCTCTCCGGTGGCTGTGACGACTTACTGCGGTGGTGGAGGTTGCTACGCGCTGCTGGAGCCATTCGCAACCCTAAACGACTTTGTCGACTTGCTTATCGGGACACAGAATCTTGTACACATTGGAGTTCATGGCTTAAAGAGTTATAATCCTCTTGTTCATGTGGCTGGTGTCTACAAGATTGCTATTAGCCCTAGACTCGGTTCTAACAATTGCCCGCAAGACGAGGGCGGTGTCAAGTACCCGCCGTCCGCCAATGCAAAGCGGCGGCCTCGTGATGCTAAGGAGGTTGTCGTTGAGGCTCTCAACGCGTCAATAGAGTGGCTTATGTTTCTCCTTAACTAGCTCCACAGCTCATGTTTTAGCATCATATTATGTTGTGTTGCGGGGTGGTTCCGGGATGCATGTAAAGCGCCACTATGCCCTCTCTGTCAGCGAGGTTGCCCGGGAGACCTTTAGCGACGTCCTGAAGTCGAGCAGCCCTAGGAGCCTTGACGAAGCTATGAATGCCTTGAAGCAGAGGATTCTGGAGAAGCTGTTCTCGGAGACAGAGGCGGAGCAGAATATCTGCAAAAGCCTGGAGGGGATAGAGGAGCACTACTATGGGCCTCTAGTCGACGGCTTGAGGAGGCTTGGCTTCGGCTTCGTTGATGCAAGGTATCGCGCTGCATCCAAGCTGCTCATAGGTGCCAGTGCCGGCATCTTTGCGGCCGTGTTCGAGGTCGGATTGGCGTGGGACATGGTGTTTGACCTACCCTATATACCAGGCTCGTCGCTTAAGGGGCTTGTTAGGAGCTGGAGCCTGCGCAGCTGTGCCGAGCTAGCCAACATGGAGAGGAGGAGAGAGTGCGCCGAGCGCGTCTTCCAGCTCTTTGGCGCAACAGTAGGCCGCCTCGCCCAGGGCGATGAGATCCAATGGTTCGTTGAGGTATTCGGCGACGTGCCTACTGTTGCGCGCAAGGAGGGGGGCTGGGCTGGCCTCGTAACCTTCTACGATGCCTACCCTGTGGCGCGGGGCACCGGGAGCCTTGGCTGCGGGCTCCTGGAGCCCGACGTGGTTACTCCCCACTACTATCGTGGAGGAGAACCGGTTGGCGACGAGCTCGAGGCCAGTCCCGTGCCGGTCCCCCATCTCGCCGTGGCGCCTGGCACAGTGTTCCGATTAGTGGTTTCACTTGACCCCGGTGGGGAGGAGGCTGCCCGCTCCCTCGCCAGGCTGCTGGGCGGCAGCAGGAGCTTCTCGGACGGCGTCTCGGCGCTCGCATGGCTCCTCGTTAACGCGCTTAGGGAGGGTGTTGGGGCAAGAACCGGTAAAGGCTACGGAGAGCTCAGTAGTGAGGGGGACGCTTCTCTTCAGCTTGTTGCTCTTCGCCTGCATCGCCGCAGTGGCGGGGTTAAGTGGGGGAGGTGAAGACTATGGCCGGCGACTCCCTCCTTGTAGTGAAGCTTGCCTCGCTGCTCCACGATCCCGCCTGGAAGCCCTGGGTCGTCTCTGCAGCCTTCGGTGGAGTCGGGCGCGTGCTTGCAAGGAAAACGGGCAGCGGGGAGCCTGCTGGGGCGAGGCACTGCAAGCACCTCGTGAGAGATTTAAATAGTGAGGCTGACGCACATGAGCTTGATGCTGCAGCAGCCGCACTCAATATCCTCGAGCCTCTCGGCGAGAAGCTCGCAAAGAGAGTTGCGGAGCTCATACTTGACGGGAGGAGCTTGGTCTCGGAGGCTGATAGGCTCGCGGCTGCCCTAGACCGCTGGGTCCTCACCTACCGGAGGAAGGAGCTGAGGAACGCCCGTGTAGGGTACGGCGAAGCGAGGTACGTGAACCCTCTCGATCCGAGGTTTGCCTACAAGCCTACAACAGTCCCCCAGGTTGGGGCTGTGTGCCGCTTTGTTGAGAAGCTGCGCGGCATCGTGGAGGCTCTCCTGGGAGCCCCGCTGCCCCTGCTCTACAACGTGCTGTTGTTCAGCCTGGAGCCTATGTGGTATAGCGTGTGCAGGGGCTGTGTTCCGCTGGCCGACACGAGGACGCCGACACACACAGTGTTTGACCACGTCTATGCGGCGTGCTCGATGACTAACTGGCTCTACCCTGAGGGCGGCCTAGGCGGCTTCATGGTGAAGCTCGACGTTGCTGGGATACAGGAGTTCATCTCGTCTGCTAGGAAGACGCGTGACCTCTGGGCAGGCTCCTGGCTAGTCTCGGCCTTGGCGTGGTACACAGTAGCCGAGGCCGTGATGCTCCTGGGCGCCGACATCGTTCTTTCGCCGTACCCGCTCGCAAACCACTTCTTCATAGCAACGCTGCTCAAAGAGCTAGAAAGCGTGGTCAAGGAGAGCGGCGCTGACGCCGGTAAGAGCATCGTCGAGGCGCTCCTGGAGCTGGATAGGCTTGCCCGCGACGCGTTCCTCTGGGGCGGCGCGGCAAACCAGCCAATAGTCCCTGGCACGTTCTTCCTCGCCCTGCCCTGCATAGACCTGGAAGAGAAGCAGCGCCTCCAGGCCCAGGCCGAGAGAATGCACACAGTCAATAAGGATAGCGCCGAGCGGCTCCTCGACGCTCTAGCAATGTGCGACGAGGAGAAGCTACGCAGATACTTCACCGAGAGGTTCCGCGAGGCCTGGCAAGGGGTCGCCAAGGCAGTCATAGGGGCCTACGGGTCTAGGGAGGAAGCCGGAGGCCTCGCAGCTATCCTGGAGAGCGCTGGCGCTCTAGACGGCTGGTCCAAGGAGGAAGCCGAGAGGTACCTGGAGGCTGCCGCCGCCGAGCCACCGCTGCGGCTAAGAGTCGTAGTGGTTGATGTAGAGAAGGCATACCGGAAGCTCCTCAACGAGGTGAGGGAGGCTCTCCAAAAGCCGGCTGGTCTCGCCGACGTGCTGAAGAAGACCGAGGTCAATGCTGGCGACGCCGAGGAGCTAGCGAGGAAGCTATTGCTCCACTACATGTTCTCAAAGGCAATACCCAGCGCGGAGGAGCACGGCCTAGAGGGTGGCTTAGCGCTAGAACCCGGCTACCGTATAGCAGAGACCCTGGAGGAGCTGACCCGTAGAGCCTTCGAGAGACCTAATACGAAGCCGCCCGGGTTCCACGAGTGTAGTGTCTGCGGGCGCCTCCCCTCAGTAGTCTACATAGGTGAGGGTGCACGCGAAGCTCTACGCGGGTTGGCAGGTATACCTCCGAGCATGTTCACTGAGGGTGAGAGGCTCTGCCCCTACTGCCTCATACGTCGCCTCATGACTCTCGAGAGGGCCCTAGGCGCTGTGATGGACTCCTTGAACCTTTACAAGGCTGAGAACGTAAGGGTCTACCCACGCGTGCCTTCAACCCCCGAGCTCTCCGTGACGAGCCGGTACCTAGCCCTCATAGAAGTTCTGGTCCAGAACCAAGGTCTGCTTAACAAGATCTATGAGAGCCTGGAGGCCGACCTTAGGAAGCGGGGTATCGGGGGCCTGGAGAAGGCCGAGGACTATGTAGCCGCTCCTCTCCAGCTCTATGTTGCGAACAGGGTGCATGATAGAGGCCTCTACAGCAGGCTACTGCGCGTGCTTGGAGCCCTCGAGGCCTACTACGACTTCTCCAACGCTATGGGATCGGGGGCTCTGCGCGACGCGGATGGCTGTGTCGACAGCACCGGCTTGCCGAGGGAGGTCTGTGAGGCGCTCAGCGAGGCCGCTAGGCATACAAATGTTGCAACCAACAAGTACTATACTGTCGTGCGTGGCGACGGCGACCTCTTCGGGTCGTGCATTGTACGCGGTATCCTGGACTACAGCAGCCCAGAGGATTACGTCGAGAAGCTCCTGGAGCGCGGCGTAGAGAACGCTGACGCCAGGGCAACCCTGGGCAGACACTACAGGAGCTATGCTAGGCTGCTCTCGCTCCTCGCAAAGCAGTCCATGCAGCTGGCAGAGGAGCCGACCGTGGTAATAACTCCATCCTACTATGCTGCCCTGTCGCGTGGGCAGATGCTAACAGCCCTCTACGACGCGGCCATAGTGGAGGCGTTGGGAGGTTTCCCTGTCTACGCCGGCGGCGACGATGTCGCGGCGCTTGCCCCGGGCAACATGGATCCCGAGCAGCTCCAGAGCCTGGTGAATGCCTGGCTGAAGGCGAGGACGGGAGGCACTACACTAGCCGCCACCCCCCTCGGGCTGCTCCCGGGCCACCTGAGGAAGCTCGGCACGGGCTCAGCAGCTGCGGCTATAGTGGTCCTCACGAGGAGGAACTACTGGGGGCTGCTGGGCACAGCTCCGGGCTTCCATGTGACCCCCGTAGGGGCCGTCTACGCTGCGCCCGTGGCGTACGGCAGGAGCTACGGCGTATACGTGGCACACTACCGTGACCCCTTCCAGGCAGTGTGGGCGGCCGCCGGCGAGCTGGAAGAGCTCAAGGACAGCGTATCAGCATGCACGGTACAGGCCACGGGGAACAACTGCTCCGAGACCTGCTCCGCGAAGGACATGGTATTCCTCTCCTACGGCAGAGTATCCGGCATAGCAGCCAGGGAGGCCGAGGCGTTAGCCGCGCTCCCTAACCTCTCGCCCTGCTCCGCGAAGAACAATATCGCGGCATGCACCGGTGGAGCCTGCTCCCATACCGTGGCTGGCCCCTTGGAGGTCTCTGCCAGGCTCCTAGAGGCGTTGAGAACAAGAAAGGTCTCCAGAAGCATACTGTACGACTTCGAGCGCGAGGCTGAGACAGCTGCCAGGCTCGCCGAGAGAATGAGGAACTGTGACATCTGGGCGCGCGTAGCCACAGAGAGGCTGGCGGCAATGCTGGCTGAGAGAAACAGCAGACAAGACGCCGCGGAGCAAGCGAAGAGGCTAGCCACATACTGCAGCAGCACCTACGTGAAGGCCAGGGACCGGACTGGTCTCCCGCTCCCATGGCAGCTCGTGAGAGCCGTAAAGGTCCTCTATACGGCAGGGAGGTGACGCGGCCATGCTCAGACCCGTGGCGGGCATAGTCTTCAAGCCCCTAACGCTCGAGTACAGCTTCCGCTGGGGAGGCGAGTTCGGCCCACAGACACGCGGCCCGCAGGCATACGCGCAGAGCAGCCCAGTACCCCTACCCTCAAACACAGCTGGGGTACTGGCCGGCGCAGCCCTGGCCGCGAAGAAACAGCCCCTATGCACGCCCCAGGCAGGCCCCGACCCCTTCAGCGACGTGAAGCGTGGCCTCAGGCTACTCCTCTGCCCCGAGGGCGACGGCTTCACCCTACGCGGCCCCTACCTCTACGCGCGCCAAGGCGACAAGTGGCTCCTCTGCGCCCCCCTCGGCCGCAGCCAGGGCCTCCTATGTGTAGCCAACCCGGGAGACAAGCTAAAGGTGTGCACCACGAGCACAGCCGGCATACAGACCGTAGGCATAGCGATAAACAACCTCTCGAAGACAGTCATCGAGAGCAACATATACACATCAGTGTACACGGATCCCCTTGAGGCGCTCCGCGCCGCCTCCGCCGCATGCAGCCTAGGCCTCAACCCGGCCAAAGCCGACACAGCAGGCATCCTAGTCGAGGCATACATGGCAGAAAACTGCGGGATAGATACGGGTACCCTAAAAGAGCTACTGGATGGCGCGTTAGCGCCACTCGGCGGCGAAACACGGCCAGCAAGGATACATGTCACGAGCCACGTCCCGGGCCTAGAGCTTGCACAGGCACTCTGGAAGGGCAGCAGCTACCTCTACATAGCTACGCCCCTGCTCGTTCCCAGCAGCGCATACACGGTAGAGGAGGAGCCGCGCAGACTGATACCCAGCCTCCTCCGCGCCTTGGGACTAGAACCCGGCCCGAGGCCCCTAGCCTGGGGAAGGCTAAGACTAACAGCGATAGGCCTAGGCTACAGCCTCTGCAGGAACCGGCGCCGCCCCTACCACGCAGCAATACTCCCAGGAGCCGTGCTGGAAGCCACGACTGCGAGAAGCCTCCCCCAGGCCTACATGCAGGGCTTCGGTGTACACAGGGAGGTAGGCTGGGGTACAATCTTGCCACTACCAGAGCCCCCAGAGAAGAAGGAGAAGAAGTGCCGCGCCAGAGCCCAGCATGACCACTACCCGGGATAAACCGAAGGTTTTCTCCACTACATCTAGCGCTGAGAACTCGTACAAGCTCCGTTCCCCTCTAGGTTCTTCGTAAGGAAGACAAACAGGACCTCGAGTATGTTGCATTTCTCCTCTGAGCTCTGGTCCGGAGTTCCTAACTCTCCTGCCTCTGCCTCATGCTTTCTCGAGTATTGCAATTCTATGAGTGTTTCCCCAGGAGCACCTCATACGGGCGCTGAGCGAGGACGGACGTTGCATTTCTCTTGTGAGTGTTTCAAAAAACAGTTGAAGGCGGTAATATGTAGGATAGCTGATGATGTGGTTGCATTTCTCTTGTGAGTTCTGCCGAGATGCTGCGCGACCACGGCGCGAAGATGTATATCGTCAGGTTGCATTTTTCTTGTGAGTTCTGCTTGTCTGCGACATATGTGTATGGTTCTGCCCGCCCTATTCCGGTGAGTTGCATTTCTCTTGTGAGTTCTGCGCGTCCCAGGATATCACAAGTACATAGCAAACGGGTTTGTTAATCATAAGTTGCATTTCTCTTGTGAGTTCTGCCTTTGGCAGGTCA
>Ga0256838_1001689_pt1 | contig 9952 bp, 7 predicted proteins | sample 4571419metaG_FD_185978 | JGI IMG/M metagenome (GOLD analysis project Ga0256838, IMG submission 185978) | Hydrothermal vent microbial communities from Guaymas Basin, Mexico - 4571-419 | ecosystem: Environmental > Aquatic > Marine > Hydrothermal vents | place: Mexico: Guaymas Basin | collected... | reverse complement strand
AGATTTCTTTTCAGGATCATCTGCAACAGCACATGCAACTATGCAATTAAATAGTGAAGATAACGGAAGTAGAAAATATATTTTAGTTCAACTTCCAGAAGAGACAGATGAAAAAAGTGAAGCATATAAAGCAGGCTATAAAAATATCTGTGAAATAGGAAAAGAGCGTATCCGAAGAGCTGGAGAGAAAATTTTAAATGATGAATGTTTAATGATGAATGAAAAAGATAATTCAAAATTAAAAATTAAAAATTCAACATTAGATACAGGCTTCAAAGTCTATAAACTCGATAGCTCAAATATAAAAGAGTGGGATAGTGATTTTAATAATCTTGAAACAAATCTACTTGATGCAGTAGATAATATTAAAAGCGATAGAACAAGCGAAGACCTACTCTATGAAATCCTCTTAAAATACGGCTTAGACCTAACCCTCCCAATAGAAGAACTAACCATAGAGGACAAAACAGTCTACTTCATAGGCTACGGAGCCTTAGTAGTCTGCCTAGATGACAACATAACCATAACAGTAGTAGAAGCCATAGCCGAGTTCATAAAAGAACAAGTAGTCTATGACGAAGAAAAGAAAAAACGCCATGCAAGAGTAGTCTTCAAAGACAAAAGCTTTGCTGATACAAATGTGAAGACTAATGCTATACAAGTGCTGAAACAGTTTGATATTGATGAAGTTGTGAGTATATAAGGAAAAATGAGATGATTTATAAATTTAAAACAGAACTAACAGGATTTGGACTTGATTTTGACATTAATTTATCAGAAAGTAGAAATATATACTGCTTTATAGGTAAAAATGGAATTGGGAAAACACAATTATTGGAAAATATGGCAAAATCTTTAATATTTTCTCACTCTATTTTTAAAAAAGAAACTGCAAAATTAAAATATTCTGGTAAATTTCTGCAAAAAAGTATATTTGACAAATTAAGAAAGAGTGATTTATATTTACCTTTGGGAATCAATATTAATAATGTGCAACTTAAAGATGCAGTTGCAGATAAATGGATACACATTACATTTGAAGATATTGTAAAACTTAACAAAAAGTTTACATGTGATAAGCCAGTAGTATTCATAGGGGCTAAAAATAGAGGCTTTACAAATAATATAGATGCTGATAATATTAAAATTTTATCTAGTTCCTTAGGTAGATTTGTAGAGAGTATTGATAGAACAATGAACTACATTAATGGCGATGGACTTGAACATGAAGAGCTTGCTAATTGGTTTGTTTCAAGGTTAATTGTCAATCCTAACTTTGTAATTGCTGAACAAAATAAGACTAATGAAGTAATAACAGTCTTGCAACTTATGGAAAAATTAGAACCAAGTTTAAAACTTGTTATTCCAAATGAAAAGGGAGGTAATAATTTATCTATGCTTTATCATGAAGGAGAACTCTTAATAAATAACATTCCAATTAATAAACTTTCAACTGGTTTTGTATCTATCATTAAAATTTTTCAAGAGATTGTGGCTGGTTATGGAGGATGGAGTAATTTAAACGATTTAAGTCAAGTCGATGGTATTGTTTTTATAGATGAAATTGAGCCTCATTTGCACATAAGTTGGCAGACAAAAATTATAGGTATTTTAAAAGAGTTCTTCCCTAAAACTACTTTTTACATTTCGACTCACTCCCCTTTAGTGCTTGCAGGTTTAAAAGATGGCGAAGCTTATGAACTCTACCAAGAAGACAAAACTGTAAAAACAAAAAAAATAGAAAATATTGATAACTATTTTTTAAATGATATTGTTAAAGAATTTTTTGATGTTGATTTAAACCAAGAGAAAATAGATAATCCAGATAAAGAGAAGCATAACAGAGCTAAGTCAATGCTCTTAGATTTAGCACAAACTCTTTCAGAGGAAGAGTAATGAAGTATTTTATAGATACAAATATTATTATTGATTTTCTAAATAAAGAAGAAGAAGCAATTCAAAAACTTACGGAAATTGCGAGAGAAAATGATAGTGAACTCTATATTAATAGATTAGTTTCTCTTGAGAGTTTAAGAACTATACCTATGAAAAATAGTAAAATATTTCAAGCTTCACAGGAGACTTTAGAAAATTTTGAGAAACTAGATATAAATCCTGAAATATATAATTTGGAAAACATATATCAGGCTTTTTTACTTGAGGACTACTAGGTGATTTTAAGCATAAAAAATTGTAAGTACAGAAAATGATATATAACACTTTATGTGCTTATTGTAGAGTCAAATTAAACAATAAAGAAAATCATCCAAATAGTCAAAGTGTAGAACATTTAATACCAAATTCTTTAACACTAACTAAAAGAAATAATAAACATGGTGATTTTTATGTTTGTAAAAAATGTAATTCACATAAAAGTAAAATGGACAATTTAATAGGAAATATTTCTAAATTTCAAAGTTTTGATGATAAATTAGCTACAGATACTATGGTCGGTGAATATACAAAAGAAAAAACCAATAATGGAGAATGTATTATTTATGCTAAAGATATCAATGAATATATGTTTGTTTTTCATAACCATACAAACAAGAGTAAAAGATTGGCTTTAAAAAATAAGACTAAAATTTTAAAAGATTTTAGCTTTAAGGAAGAGAAAAATGAAGGTTGATATCTACTGCCATGAATCAAGATTAAAATTTCTAGAAAATAAAAGTATTCCAATATACAATTTTGATTTTAAAGTGGTCGAATTTAACCACTTTAAAACAGTCGATTTCGATGGGTTTAAAATATGAAAAAGCAGATAGAAATAATCTTCCAAGAATTTTCAAATTTCGTAATATTTAAAATAGACCATAAAACAGAATTTAAATGTAAAGACTTGTACTATTTATCCTATTTATACTATAATGTTCTTAACAGTACCTCTCAAGCCTCTTTACAATGCTCACCCCGAGAGGTCGTTTAATGAAAACTTCACAAAAACAATCTTTTAACAAATCCTTTTTAACTATAGATGAACAAATAAATAATCTAAAAGCATTAGGTATGCTATTTAAAAATGAAGAAAAAGCTAAAAATATACTTGAAAACATAAACTTTTATAGACTTAGTGGTGTATGGATCATCTTTAAAAAAGATGGTAATTTTCAAGACAATATCTACTTTGAAGATATACTCAATATTTATAATTTTGATAGAGAGTTTAGACTTCATATGTTAAATGCTATAGAGAGGATTGAAATCTCTATACGCAATAGATTTATTACTGAACTATCCAGTAAATATGGGTTGTTTGCTCACTTAGATACTACAGTTTTTTATAATGTGCAAAGACACTCTTTTTTGATTGAAAAGTTAAAAGAGGATTTTAAACGCTCTAAAGAATTGTTTTCAAAACATTTTAAGACCAAGTATAAAGAAGAGTTGCCTCCACTATGGATAAGTGCAGAACTTATGACAATGGGGCAAATATCTAACTGGCTAAATAATATAAAAGCAAGAAAAGACAGACAGAGCATAGCCAAGCACTATAACTTAGATGAGAAAGTATTACTCTCATTTTTACATAACCTTACAGTCGTTAGAAACATATCAGCACACCACTCAAGACTATGGAATAGAAAACTACCTATCCCTTTTACCTATCCTAAATTTTTACATTCAAAAATGAATATTGATAATAAGCAAAATATTTACAATACCATGGTTATGTGTGAATACCTGATGGATATAATAGATACAGATAATGTTTGGAAAGATAGGCTGGAAAAACTACTTGTAAAATATAATATAGATAGAACAATGATGGGGTATAAATAATGAAAATACAATTTGAAAGTAACCTAGACTACCAAGACAGAGCGATAAGTTCAATAGTAGATATATTTGAAGGGCAAGAGATTTGTCAAAGTAACTTTAGTATTGTTAGACAACACTCAAAAGGTCAAAAAACTACAGCAGATTTTAATGACTTAGGTATAGGAAATAGACTTGAACTTTTAGATGATGAGATACTATCTAATATTCAAAACATCCAACTTCGTAACGGACTCCCACAATCTAAAAAACTAGGCAGTATGGACTTCTCAATAGAGATGGAAACAGGTACTGGAAAGACCTATGTTTATTTAAAATCTATTTTTGAGCTACATAAACGCTACGGTTTTACAAAGTTCATAGTAGTTGTCCCATCTATCGCCATTAAAGAGGGAACTAAAAAGACTTTAGAGATTACGAGTGAGCATTTTAAAACTCTGTTTGACAATGTAAACTATGATTCATTTGTATATGACAGCTCAAACCTTGAGCAAGTTCGTGATTTTGCTACAAGTAGTGATATCCGAATAATGGTTATAAATATTGATGCATTTAGAAAAAGCTTCAGTGATCCGAGTAAAGATACAAAAGCAAATATTATACACAGACAGAATGATAGACTCAATGGGCAGAGACCTATTGAGTTTATCGCTTCTACTAACCCTATACTCATTATAGATGAGCCACAGAGTGTTGATAAAACATCAAAAGCAAAAGAGGCAATAGAGACTCTTAATCCTCTTTGTAAGCTACGATACAGTGCTACACACATAGAAAAATTTAACCTTATGTATAAACTTGACTCTATTGATGCCTATGAGCAACAACTGGTGAAGCAGATAGAAGTAGCAAATGTAAAACTAGAAGATACTTCTAATAAACCATATATAAAATTAGTAAGTGTAAAAGCAAACCCAAGAAGTGCGAAAATAGAGATAGATGTGAATGAAAAAGGTACTACAAAAAGAAAAGCTATTACTGTAAAAGATGGTGATGATCTCTATGAAAAGTCAAAAGGTAGAGATGTTTATGATGGCTACAGAATTGATGATATTTACATAGAAAAAGGCAATGAATATATTGAGTTTTCTAACCAAGAAAGTGTAGATATTGGTGCTACTATTGGTGATGTTGATGATGATAGCATTAAACGATTACAGATAAGAAAAACGATAGAAGAACACTTAAACAAAGAGTTGAGACTAAATGCTCAAGGCATTAAAGTGCTAAGTCTGTTTTTCATAGATAAAGTAGCTAATTATAGGGGCTATGATGAAGAAAATAATGAACTTCAAGGTAAATATGCTCTGTGGTTTGAAGAAGAGTTTAAAATCATCTCTAAGAAGAGAAGATACAATCCACTTTTTGACAAAATAGATATAGATACCCAAGTCAGTAAGATACATGACGGATATTTTGCACAAGATAAAAAGGGTCGTGTTAAAGATAGTACAGGTAAAAATGCAGATGATGAGAGTGCATTTGACAAGATAATGAAGAATAAAGAGAAGCTGCTAAGTCTTGAAGAGCCTTTGAGGTTTATATTTTCACATAGTGCTTTAAAAGAGGGTTGGGATAACCCTAATGTTTTTCAAATCTGTACTCTAAATGAAACTAGTTCGGTAATGAAGAAGCGTCAAGAGATAGGTCGAGGGCTACGTATATGTGTCAATCAAGATGGAGATAGAGTGAGAGGCTTTGATGTAAATACTTTAACTGTAATGGCAAATGAAAGTTATGAAGAGTTTGCTAGAGCACTTCAAAAAGAGATAGAGGATGAAGAGGGAATCAAATTTGGTGTTATTGAAGAACACTTTTTTGCCAACATCCCAGTAGAACAAGAAGATGGTAGTGTTGATTACTTTGGAGCTGTAAATAGTGAAGCTATGTATCAATATCTACAAGACAGTAGCTACATAGACTCTAAAGGTAAAATACAAAACTCGCTTAGAACAGATATTAAGAACAATGAGTTTGAAGTGCCAGAGGAGTATCAAGCATTAAGAGCAGATATTACATCTGTTATTACTAGAATTGCGGGTAATCTTAACATAAAAAATGCTGATGATAAGCAGCTTATCACTCTAAACAAAGAAGTTTATCTTAGTGAAGACTTCAAAGATTTATGGGAGCAGATAAAGTATAAAACAACTTATCGAGTAAATTTTGATGTTCAAAAGCTTGTAGATGAATGTGCTAAGCAAATAGGAAATGATTTAACTATTGGTAAAATCAAGTATTTATACTCAAAAGCTACAAACAAGATTACAAAAGTTGGTGTTGAAATCATAGAGGGAAGTGAAGATAACAGTTTTATGGATTGTGACATCATAGATTATGAGCTTCCAGATATTATCACCTACTTACAAAATGAGACAAATCTTACAAGAAAGAACATCGTAGATATACTTATAAAAAGTGAGAGACTACAGGACTTTAAAAATAACCCACAAAAGTTTATAGATGGTGCTATTAAAATCATTAAAAAAACTATGAGTATGTTTATCGTTGATGGCATTAAGTACCAAAAGATAGGTGATGAGTTTTACTATGCTCAAGAGTGTTTCCAAGACAAAGAACTCTATGGCTATCTATCTACTAACATGATTGAAAACAAAGAGAATAAATCTATATACACCCATACAGTTTATGACTCTACAATAGAAGAGAACTTTGCTAAAGCATTTAACGAAAACTCTAATGTTAAACTCTTTACAAAACTTCCATCTTGGTTTAAGATAAATACACCATTAGGTACATATAATCCTGACTGGGCGGTGTTGATTGAAAAAGACAATGAAGAGAAGCTTTACTTTGTTGTAGAGAGTAAGGGAAGTGATTTAGGCTTAGATATTAAAACAGCAGAATCTTCAAAAATTGCATGTGCTAAAAAACACTTTGCTGAAATATCTTCTAAAGTTGATTTGGTGCAATCTGCTAGTTTTTCTAATTTGAGAAGTCGTATTTAAGTGGTACCGATACTCGGACTTGAACCGAGAAGGATTGCTCCGCTGGATTTTGAATCCAGTATGTTTACCAATTTCATCATATCGGCAGATAAATGTTTGTGATTATATTGACAATATGCTTAAAGCAGTATGAAAAGTTTATAAAAAAAGTTGAAAGAAATGAGTTTTTACCGATGTACTCTTAAAGAATAGGAACTTTTATTGCTTGGAATTTTTAAAATGAAAGTAAATAAATGGTAAAATAGCGAAAATTATATAACTTCGGAGGTTTATTATGCGTGTTACTCAAAGTATGTATTATAACGGCATGTTCGATACTAACAATGCAAAACTCAATAGAGAGCTTTTTGATGTAAACAAACAAATAGCATCTGGAGTGAAAATTCAATATGCAAGTGATGATATTCGTGTCTTTTCAGAAACGATGCGTTTAGATAATGAGCTTGTGACAATTCAGCAAACAAAGAATAGTGTAGAGAGTGGATACAAATTTTCAGATCAAACAGATGTAACACTGAGTGAGTTTACGGATGATATAGAAAGAATGCGTACTCTCTTAGTGCAAGCTGGAAATGGAACAAATGATGAAGCATCTATGGATGCTATTGCCGCTGAGTTACGAGGTATTGAATCAAATTTAAAAAGTTTATCTAACACTTCTATTAATGGGCAATATCTTTTTTCAGGTTCTGCTGTAGATAGAAAACCAATAGATGATAAAGGCATTTATCATGGAAATGATGCTGATATGGAAGCTTTTGTTGGTTCTCATAATAAGCAAACATATAACATTACAGGTTCAGATCTTTTTTTAGGTGAAGAGGTCTCTACAAAAAGAGAAATTACTACAAATGTAGTTCATTCAAACCTTCTTATTGATTATCCAAATCTACAGGCTTCAGATGATGATACAAAAGCTTTAACTCCTTCAAGCTCCATTCGTAACCTAATGGGTGATACTGATGATGTTGTAGATACTGATGAGAAGCATTTTTTTTATCTTCGTGGTACAAAGAGCGATGGAACTTCATTTAAAGAAAAAATGCAGATGAAAGATACTGACACTGTAGAAGATTTGATGGATCGTATAGGTTCTGCTTATGGAAATACAAATAGTGTAGGTGCAGTAGATGTACGACTAAACTCTTCTGGCGAAATAGTAGTAGAAGATAGATTAAGAGGTTCAAGTAAATTAGATTTTCATATGGTTGGTGCAGTTGATTTTAGTGGTGGGAGCGATGCAAATGTAAGTAATCTTGATGATCTGTTTGATGGGGAGTCTAATTTTGACAATATTATAAATGGAAATTCAACTGCAGCGAAACCTGATCTTTATGTAAAAGAGTTTACCAAGTCTGGACTCTCATCAGTCTCTCCTATTGAAGGAGTAATATACGATAGAGCAGATTTTACGAAAGATGGTTCAAGACTATCTTCAAATTCATCACAGATTTTAAAATCATCACACTATGTGACAGAAAATTTAAATATTGTAGATACTATTGGTGCAGAAAAAGAGAATGCCTTTGCCCAGCCAAATACTCTTCTATCTGAAGTTGCAGACACAAAAACAGAAATTACTCCTGCCACTACACCAAAAACATATACACTTGATGGATCTGAATTAACAATGGTTGGTGTCGATATAAATGGAAATGATTTTGATGTTAAAATAAACTTAGATGCTTCTGACTCTTCATTTACAATAAATGGTGGCACCAAGATAAATATTTATAATGTTGATGGGAGTATAACTGAGCCAGATAAAGTTACTTATCAACAACTTATGGATGTTATGAATATGGCAACAACAGGGGTTTTCCCTACGACTAATAGCTCTTCTGATTATCAGGCTCAGATAAAAGAGTCTAAAAAATTTGGTGAAACATCTCTCTCTTATGATGGTAAAATTGGTTTTAGAGATCTCACTGGTTCTATTACACGAGCAGAAATTGCATTATATGATTCAAATACAAATGATTTTGATAGTAATGCTTCTATTATGACTTTTAATTCTAATAACAGTTTAACAGTTTCTGATCCAAAAACAGACTTTTTTAAATCAATAGATGAGGCAATAAAAGGCGTAGAAAATTATAGTAGTTATCCCGATTCCGATTCTAAATATGGAAGAACACTTGGTGTGGAGAATGCTATTCAAGTGATAGATGATTTAAGTAATCATGTCTTTAAAACCCAATCTATCGCTGGTGCTCAATCTAATACTTTATCAACAACCCTAAATCAAACAAGTGTACTTGAAATGAGTACAATAAGTTTGCGCTCTTCTGTACTAGATACAGATATTGCTGAAGCATCTGTACGACTCTCTCAACTTAACTTAAATTATGAAGCAATGCTTTCAACTGTAAGTAAAGTATCACAGCTGAGTTTAGTAAATTATCTGTAGTTATTAAAAATTTTATTGCAAAATGCCAAATAAATTTTTTATGGAACATTTTTGGCTATACTTCTTTTTAAATTTTAATATATGGATTGATTGATTTGAAAGATACTTTTTTAATTGTAGTTTTTGGGGTTTTAGTATATCTTGGTTTTGCAACTCTCTTTGGTACTAGTGAGCTAATGGGTAGTTATGGTGCACTATTTGCTTCATATAACCACCTTTATTTTGGATATATCTCTTATCTCTACCTTTTTATAATACTTGTTCCTCTTTACTTCTTCTATAAAAATAGCCACTTTGATTTTCGTAAAGCAGAACTTATTATTGCCTCTTTTTTAATCTTTTTTTCACTTTTACTTGCACAAGGCTTAGTAGTGGAAGATGAGTTGAGAGGGAAATTAGGTGCTGATTTTGTGGACTTTTTATCTCCCTATATTGGTGTTTTTGGTTTATGGGTCTTTTGGTTTATTATTAGTGCTGTTTCAGTCATTATTTTTTTAGATAGAAGTACTTCAGAAATTTTCTCTCTTATTTTAAATTTTTTGACTGAAAAAAAACTTGCATTTTTTGAGAAAAAAAGTACTGCTATTGAGTTTAAAGAGAGTGATGTTTCTACAGAAGTGTGTGTCGAGGAGGAACAGAGTGTTGCAATACTCGAAGCAGAATCCATGGTGACAGAAGAGGAGTTAAAGGAAGAAAAATTAAAAATAGATACTCCTTCATACTTAAGAAAAGAGAAGAAAGATTTAGTAAAAAAAGTAGAAGAAAAAGTAGAAGAAAAAGTTGACGAAAAAGA
>Ga0256838_1001688_pt1 | contig 9961 bp, 9 predicted proteins | sample 4571419metaG_FD_185978 | JGI IMG/M metagenome (GOLD analysis project Ga0256838, IMG submission 185978) | Hydrothermal vent microbial communities from Guaymas Basin, Mexico - 4571-419 | ecosystem: Environmental > Aquatic > Marine > Hydrothermal vents | place: Mexico: Guaymas Basin | collected... | reverse complement strand
CTTGACGACACGGAGGGTGTTCTGGACGACCGGCTCACTGAAGTCTCCACCGGGCGGGGAAACGGCACCTATGACCGAAACGCTTCCAATCCTCTCATCGCTTCCGAGGGTCACGACACGGCCGGCACGCTCGTAGAACTCCGCTATCTTGCTCGCGAGGTAGGCCGGGTAACCCTCCTCACCGGGCATCTCCTCGAGACGGCCCGAAATCTCACGGAGCGCCTCGGCCCACCTGCTCGTCGAGTCGGCCATCAGAGCCACGTCGTAGCCCTGGTCGCGGAAGTACTCGGCGATGGTGATTCCGGTGTAGATGGAAGCCTCACGCGCCGCGACCGGCATGTTCGAGGTGTTGGCTATGAGGACGGTCCTCTCCATGAGCGGCTTTCCGGTCTTCGGGTCCTTGAGCTTGGGGAACTCCTCAAGGACGTCGGTCATCTCGTTTCCGCGCTCGCCGCAGCCTATGTAAACGACGACCTGCGCGTCACTCCACTTGGCGAGCTGGTGCTGGGTAACGGTCTTTCCGCTTCCGAACGGACCGGGGATAGCGGCCGTTCCACCCTTGGCCTGGCTGAAGAAGGTGTCTATCGTCCTCTGTCCGGTGATGAGCGGAACCTCCGGCGGGAGTTTGTTCTTGTAGGGCCTCTTGACACGGACGGGCCAGCGGTGGTACATCTTGAGCTCCTCGATGCTCCCGTCCGGCTTCTTGACCTTGGCTATTACCTCCTCGACGGTGTAGTCGCCCTCCTCGGCAATCTCGACTATCTCACCCTCGACCCACGGGGGAACGAGGATCCTGTGCTCGATGATGCTGGTCTCCGGAACGACACCGAGGACGTCACCGCCGACAACCTTGTCGCCGACCTTGACCTTGGGCGTGAAGTGCCACTTCTTGTCCCTCGGAAGGGCCGGGGCGGTGAGACCCCTCGCTATGAAGTCGCCGCTGAGGTCCCTGAGGACGTTGAGCGGCCTCTGAATACCGTCGTACATGGCCGTGAGAAGACCCGGACCGAGCTCAACGCTGAGCGAGGCACCGGTTCCCTCGACCGGCTCACCGGGCCTTATACCGGCGGTCTCCTCGTAGACCTGGATGACTGCCCTGTCACCCTCAAGGCGGATGATTTCTCCTATGAGACCCATTTCGCCGACGCGAACGACCTCGTACATCTTGCTTCCTTTCATTCCGTCGGCAACGACGAGCGGACCCGTAACGCGAATTATCCTTCCCATTTCCCTTCACCTCTTAAGCTCAACACCAATTGCCCTCCTAACAATCTCCTTAATCGCCTCTTCTCCCAGCTTGGAGCCGGACTTGTCCGGCACCTGAAGGATGATCGGAAGAGTAACCTCTGGCATCTCAATCCTCTGGGCGAACCTCTCCGTTATGAGTATTATTCCCACGTCGCCCCTCTCAATAAGCTCCTTCAGCTTGTTCCTGAGCCTCTCCATCTCGAGAGGCGTGTCCTCAAACGAATAAACCTCGTGGGCGCCGGCCAGCTTGAAGCCAAGCGCCGTGTCCTTGTCGCCGAGAACCGCTATCTTCATGCGGCATCACCCGCGAGCTCCTTTATCCTCTCTGGCTCGAGGCCGTCGCTGATGAGCTTGGCCACCGCCCTGAGCTTCCTCACTTCCCTCTCCTTCTGGAGTATGTAGCTGAGCGGTGAGGCAACGCTGAGCGGGTAGAACCTGTTGAGCTCGTTCAGCCTCCCGATGATGTGCCTCTCGAGGGCCCTCTCGAGGACGCTGAGGTCGCGCTCAACCTCCTCCCTGACCTCCCTGATGACCGGGCCGTACTTGGTGGAGTCGAGCTCGGCTAGCGCCATACTCAGGTCGTCAACGTGGAGGAGCGGGTCGAGCTTGACGCTTCCGCCGGGGATGAGCATGGGACTTATCTCCTCGGCGGACATTCCAGCGGCCTTCGCCCTTAGGACGGTGAGTATGTTCAGCTTGTCTATCCTGAGCCTGACGAACTCCTCCAGGATAACCCTCTCGTCCTCCTTCCCGGAGAGGGCGTAGCTGAGGAGCTTGCCGTAGTGCATCCTGTAGAGTTCGGTCTCGAAGGTCCTGACGTCTATCTCACCGAGGAGCAACTTCTGGTAGGGCTCCTCGTAGGGGGTTCCCTCGAGTATGACGAGTATCTCCTCCATCGTCTTGGCCTCTGCCATGGCCTTGACCTTGGGGAGCATGGTTCCGATTTCAACCACGTAATCCGCCGCCGGCTCTCCGGCGAGCTTGGCCTTGACGACGCTCGCTATGTTCCTGACGTCCCACTCCTCGAGCATGAGCCTGAAGAACGGGTTGACCCTCTTCGGGAGTATCTTAACCATCAGCTCGTAGGTCCCTGCGAGGGCCTTCTCGAGGGCCCGCTCTATGGACTCGACGTCGTAGCTCGAGAGGTTGGCGAAGTAGTCCCTGTACTCAGTGTCCTCCAGGCTAACCACGAAGTTCTGAAGCGTTCTGCTCTCCGCGAGCTCGTTGAACCTCTGCTCCGTGAGGAGCTTCGCCTCCATCGCCTTTATCCTGGCGTTGGGGTACGAGTAGGGTGTGTACTTCCAGATTATCTTGGCCGTCTTGTATCCCACCCACGTGAACACCACTGCGAGGGTAGTGTTGAGGATTCCGCTCACCGCTTCTGGTTCCATTGCCCTCACCCGAAGAGAGCCTTGGCTATCTCAGCCCTGAGCTCGCCCTCAAACCTCTCCATCCTTGACTCGAAGGTGTTGTCCACCCTGACGCTCCCGTCCGGGGTCTCGACGACGAGTCCGCCGATGGTGTTTATAGGCTCACCGAGGCTCACCTCAACCTCATTTCCGAGCTTCTCAGCGAGGGCCTTCCTGAACTCCTCGAGCCTCTCCGAGAGCAGCTTGAGCGTTCTCTCGTTGGAGCGGACGACGACGCTCTCGGCGCCGAGCTCCTTGACGGCGCTGGCGGCGAGATTGACGAGCATCGGGAAGTACTCCTCCTCGGGAAGCTCAGCGAGCCTCTCCCTGAGGGCGGACATGACCTCCTGTATGAGCTCCTCCTGAACCTGGAGGCGCTTCTTCCTGACCTCAAGGCGGGCGTTGGCTATTATCCTCTGCTTCTCTATCTCTGCCTGGGTCTGGGCCTTCCTGAGTATCCACCCGGCCCTCGCCTCTGCCCTCTTCCTGGCCTCGGCCTTGATCTTCTCCGCCTCTTCCCTGGCCTCGCTGAGTATGTACTGTATCTTCTGCTCCGCTTCCCTGTTTATCTCCTGAATGATCAGCTCTGCCCCTTCCATCCTCCTTCCTCCTTCTTGGAATTAAAGAAAGTTGGCGGAGTCAGAAGCCGACTCCGGTGACGATCATTATCAGCGCGCCGACGAGACCGAAGATGGCCATGGTCTCGGCCATTGCCGCGAAGATGATGCCCTGGGTGAAGGTCTTCGGGTTCTTGGCAACGGCACCGATGCCGGCGCTGGCTATGATACCCTGCGGTATGGCCGAGAGGCCGGTGAGGCCAACGACGAGACCGGCACCGAGGAGTATGGCGCTCTTGACGATGTTGTCCGGGTTGTTGGCAGTGAACTTGAAGCCGCCGCCGAGGATTCCTGAGACCATCAGGATTAGGAACAGGGTGATGAGTCCATAGATACTCTGGGTCATTGGCAGACCCTCGAGTATCAGGGCGTTCTTGAAGTTCTTCTCGTCCTCGGCAACGACTCCAGCCGCTGCTGCACCTGCTACACCAACACCGAAGGCCGAAGCGGCTCCGGCGAGACCGGCCGCGAGGGCCGCACCAAGGGATACGTAAACTATCGGGTCCATCCTTCATGCACCTCCTTAAGCTTCAAACTCTAACTCAGACACCTCTCTTTTTGCCCTGAAGGGCTCGAAGGGTTTACCTTCACCTGAATAGAACGTACCGAAAAATTCAACGTACTGGAGACGGAGCGAGTGGACGAACGCTCCGAGGGCGTTGATGGCGACCGAAAACAGCTGGCCGCCGACAAAGAGTATGAGACCTATAACTATGCCTATCGGAACGGGGCCTATCGAAACGCCCCATATCATCTGGACGAGGATGTTGATGACCATCGCTATTCCTGCCGTCGCTAGCGCCAGTGCCATGAGCCTTGCGTAGCTGAGCCAGCTTCCCACGAAGCCGAAGAAGTCCGAGATTATGAGGAGCACCGCCAGCCCGCCGTTGTTGACTATCTCGCCTATTGCGAAGAGTATCAGGCCGATTCCAAAGAGGGCCTTGCCCACCGTTCCGGCACTCGGGCTGTTGGTTCCAAGGACGAGGGTCACTATTCCAAGGATTATGAGCATCCACGGGAGCTGGTCGAGGAGCGCGCTCTTCTTGTCGCCGTTCTTGAGCTTGACTATGAAGCCCACGGTGTAGCCGAGGAACAGGTGGGCGAGACCTATCGCCAGCGCCAGCTGGAGCACCACGAGGGCGTCCTTGAAGGTGTCCCAGACGCGCGGGACGGTGAAGCCCGCCAGATCGAGGGCGTTGCCGAAGTAGCTGCCGAAGATGGCGCCCATTATCATGGTGAAGAACGAGCTTATGAGCAGGGTGTAGGAGAACTTGTAGGTGCCGTCGTTGAACTTCTTGTGCCCCTTGACGAGGAGGGCCGCTATTATGGCTATGATGAGACCGTACATGAAGTCGGTGAGCATGAAGCCGAAGAAGAACGAGTAGGTGAAGGTTATTATCGGCGTCGGGTCTATCTCGTCGTACTTCGGGACGCCGTACATCTCGGTGAGCATCTCGAAGGGCCTGGCCCATCCGGGGTTCTTGAGCTTTATTGGGATCTCATCGAGCTCCTCTTCGTCCGGCTCGCGCACGTTGATGTACGCCTTGCCCTCGGTGACCCTCTTGATGCCCTCGAGGACCTCGGGGACGTTGGCCCTGGGGAGCCAGCCCGTCATGGCGAAGGTCATGTTGGTCCTCGCGAGCATCGGCAGAACCGTCGACTTGTCGCGCTCGTTCTCCATGAGCTCCTGGTAGAAGACGACGTCGTCGTAGTACTTCTCGGCCAGCATCTCGGCGTCCTTCTTGGCGCTCTCGAGCTCCTCCTCCTTCGCCCTGAGCTTCTCCTCGTAAACGGCTATCAGCTCCCTCGGCGTTCCCTCACCCTCGGGAATTTCAATCCTCTCGAGGGAGTACTTGGCGAGTATCGGGTTGGCCTTCTCGTAGTCTGACTTGAGGAAGACGAAGACCGCCAGAACCTTGTCCTTGAAGTCCTTGGAAACTATGACCGCCCTGTTCTCAGTGGCCCTGGTGACCTCCTCGACGAGGGGCCTGAACTTGTTCCTGTCCACGGTTCCGACGACTATCTCGAGCATGTCGGTGGAGCGAAGGTAGGAAACGTCGAGGTTGAGGGCTGAAAGGAGCTCGAGGACGGCTATTTCGCCCTTTATCCTCTCTATCTCGGTCTGGGTGGAGGTTATCTTGCCCTCGACGGCCTTTATCTCGGGCTCGACCTGGGCCAGAAAGCTCTCGACGTCCTTGATGAGCTTCTCGATGCCCTCGTAGCGGTACTTCTTCCTGGCCCTCTCCGGCGGGAATATGAACTCCTTTATGCCCCCGCCGGTCTTCCTCCTGTATGCCTTGAGAAAGTCAACGAGCCTCGAAATCGTTATGCTGTACGAGGCGGCCTTCCTGTGGTACTCGTTGGGCGAGTCCTTCTGGGCAGATTTAACGTCCAGCTCCCTTATCTCCACCACTCCATTCTCATGGAGATAGGTGAGGAGGCTGTCCTTGTAGCGGTTGAGCGTGATGACCTCGATCTTTACCATCTCTTCTGGCCTGAACATCGTCAGCTCCCTCTCACGAGTGCTATACCGGCGGAGATGGCGCTCTCAAGGTTGTTGGTTGCCTTGATCTTGAGCTCCTCAATCTCCCTCTCGCCCTCTTCGAGTATCTTCTTCGCCTCCTCCTCACCCTCGAGGCGGGCCTTCTCGACGAGGGCCTGGGCCTGGCTCTCGGCGTTCTCGATGACATCTCTCTCGATGAGCTTGGCCTCCTCGCGGGCCTTGAGAACTATTTCCCTGGCCTCCTCCTTGGCCTTCTCGATGCGTTTCTCGGCCTCTTTCTCTGCATCGACAATCTGCCTGATGACGTCCTCCATGATTAGCCCCCCAATGACCCTAAAACAGGTTATCCCTACACGTCGCTTTTGGCTTCCCTAACTGGTTTAAATAGTTTTTGGCCCTGGTGCCAGAGGTTTGACGAGAAAAGAACAAAGATGGACATAAAAAGTTGAAAAAAATATCATATTAACTTTCATTGTTGCGTTTTTTCCTCTCAAGGAGGCCCTTCACACCCTCCAGAGCGCTGTTTTTGGCGAAGACTATGACCTGACCCTTTTCCGGGAGCTTCGTATCGCCCGATGGGATTATCAGGTTGCCCTTCTCGTCGTAAACCGCTATCATGAGGGCGTCCTTCGGCAGTTTGAGGTCCTTGACGAGCTTCCCCGCTATGTCGCTGTCCTCGTCTATGTTGAACTTGACTATCTCGGCACCTTCCTTAGGGAATAAAACGCGGTCGAAGCCCGGCGTCACTATGTTCCTGCTTATGTACTCAGCGGCTATCTCCTCGGGGCTTATGACGAAGTCGAAGTAGCGCTTGAGGTCGGTGACCTCCTCGAAGATGCGCCTGTTCTTGGGGTTGCCTATCCTGAGGGAGGTTCTTATCTTCGGGTTCAGGTGCTTCGCCAGGATGCAGGCCAGCAGGTTGGCGTCGTCCTTGCCCGTCAGAGCCGCGAAGGCGTCCGCCTGCTTTATGTTGGCCTCCTCGAGGGTCTTCGGGTCAGTCGCGTCGCCCTCTATCACCAGGCCGTTGATGAGGAGGGAGAGCTCTTTCGCCCGTTCTTTGTCCATCTCGATTATGGTGACGTCGTGGCCGTCCTCCTCGAGCATCTTCGCCACGAGGAAGCCGACCCTTCCGGCACCCATTATCACGACGAACATCAGTCCTCACCGAGCAGGTATTTGGCTATTTCAGCGTAGGCCGGCCTGGTGATGAGTATTCCAATGAGCACTCCCAGTATGGTCGTGAAGGCGAATCCCTTGAGCGTTCCGACGAAGTACACCAGCAGGAAGCTCATGGCCGCTATGGTCGTCGCGGCTGATGCGAAGATGACGAAGAACGCCCTTCCCATCCTCCTGAGAACGCTGGCGCGCCTGGTTATCCTCGTGGTCTTCTCGCCGCTGAGCAGCTCGTCGGTTATGACTATCTGCTGATCGACGCCGGTACCGATCGCCGCGATGATACCGGCTATACTCGGCAGGTCGAGGTTCCAGTTTATCAGCGCGGCGAAGCCTAGGATTATTATGACCTCAAAGAGGCTGGTGCTCGCGACCGGTATGGCGATCCTCCAGTTCCTGTAGTGGAAGTACACTATCAGGAGCACCGCTACCAGGGCGGCAAGGCCCGCGTAGAGGGCCTGCGTCCTGAAGCCCTCACCGAGCCTCGGGGATATGAACTCCATGCCGACGACGTTGAGCTTGACCGGGAGCGAACCGCTCTTGAGGACGGTGTATATGGTGCTGGCCTCCTGCTCGGCGGTCAGTCTGTCCGGGGCGGTTCCAGTTATCTGGACGTCCTGCTGGGGCTCTCCAACGGTCAGACCCTCGCCGAGGGAGTATGGGCCGTAGAGGCCGAGGGCCTTGACTATAATCTGATGGTCGCTCTCGCCCGGCTCCCTCGGGATGTAGCGAACGGTAAAGTTCATGCTCTCGAGCTCGGTCTGAAGCTCCTGCGGGACGTCGACGAGGACTATCTTGTCCTTGCCCTGGGCGAGCTTCGCTATCTCATCCGCGCTCTGGTTGGAGTAGGAAACGACGGTTATGTTGAAGGCCTTCCCTATCCTCTCCATGAGGGTGGGAGCATCCGGCGCCTCGGCGTTGAACTCGGTGCTGTTCATGAGCCTGTAAACGCTGTCCGGAACCACCATGAGGGAGTTAACAGGAGGATCGAGGAACATGTCAACCGGCCAGCCGACCTTGCCGTAGGCCAGCTCGGCGAACTCCTCGGCCGCGCTCTTGGAGATTCTGAACGGAACGGCCCAGCTGTTGTCTGGCTTTATCTGGTAGATTCCGACGTACTCGATGTCGTTTCCGGTGCCGAAGACCGTGCCCACGAACTCCATGTAGAAGACACCCTGGCTCTCTATGACGGACTTTATCTGGTTGGCCTGCTCAGCCGTGCTGACGTTCGCCACCTTCACGAGGACTATCTGGTCGCCTTGAGCCTCGACGGTTATGTCCCTCAGTCCGAGGGTGTTGAGCCTCTTCTGGAGCGAGTCAACGACGAGCTGCATCGTGTTGCTGTCAACGGGATGCTCGGTCTGGGCAACGAGGGCGACACCGCCCGAGATGTCTATTCCAAAGGTCAGCGGTTTGACCGCGAGGGTGGCTATCGAGCCAACGAGGAACAGGATGAGCAGGAGAACCCTCCAGTTGAGGAGGAGCCTCTTGGTTCTCTTCTTCATGCGTTACCACCCCTTGAAGGCCTTGAGAGGTACCACTTCAGCACGCCTGCGTTGAGTATCCACGTGTTCATGAAGTCCGCCAGCAGACCGAAGATGAGGACGATGGCTATGTTATCAAGGGTCTGGCTGGTGGATATGATCCAGAGCATGATCAGGGCGCCGAGGGTGGTTGTGCTCATCGTGAATCCGGTAGAAACAGCAGAGAGGTAGGCGTCCTCAACTGTGTCCTCCTTCCTCCTGAGGAGCTTGGTGGTCAGGAGTATGTTGCTGTCAACGGTGTAACCTATGAGCATGAGCAGAGCCGCTATCGTGGCCGTTGTCAGCTCGATGCCGAAGAGCCCCATCAGGGCTATGGCTATTGTCATATCGGAAAGGGCCGAGAAGATTATCGTAAAGGAGGGAACCGGGTCCCTGAAGAACAGGAAGACCACCGCCGCCATTGCGAGGAACGCGAAGATGAGGGCCTTGATGCCCTGCTGCTGGGCGATTTTACCGAAGGTGGGCTGAACCTCGCTGTGGGTGTACTCAGCGTTTGGATACTCATCCTTCATGGCATCGATTATTTTGAGCGGGTCGGTGCCTGTGGGGGCGTAAACCCTGACACCGCTGGATTTTACTCCAGTGAAACTCTCGACCCTCACCTCGACCCCGAGCTTTCCGCTGAGGTCCTTGGCGAGCTGGTCGGGGTTGGCATCGACGCCGTAGGCGGTAACGACGACACCTCCCTGAAGGTCTATTCCCAGGGTCGGAAAGTTAACCGCGAGCAGTACCAGTGCCACCAGAAAAACCACCAGCGGATACAGAACCATTTTCCTGTACTCCATCTCAGCCAGGCTTTTGAGCCATTTCCTCGTCTTACTTGCCCCGGCAACGTTGCCAGCCGCGGGCTTTCTCTTGGTCTTGGGCTTCGACATACCTTCACCCCGTCGTTAGTTTTTGCAAAACTTGTCGTTAGTTGGAATCTCGGGTTTTAAAATTAGTGGTTCATACCTAAAAATGGCCATCAGTGGACGGAGTTAATCCGGGTCAGGCGGGCTCTCTCCGGATGAAAGAACGTCCAAATCGGGACTAACAGGAATTGCCCAGGAACTCTCGGAAAACACGAAGAACAGCCAGCAGATTCCCGTTCAATCCATTCCCGGCCCATCCAGAACATTTCAAAGGGAAAACGGCAGGTTCACGGCTCTCCGCTTTAGGGCTTAACTTTAAAAAGGGTTGGTAATAGGGACAACAAGAGGTGAGAGCCATGAGCGAGATAGAGACGATAGGGTTTCACTACGTTGTTGAGGCCGCCGGTTGCGATCCCCAGATTCTCGGTAACGCTGACAGAATAAGGGAAATATTCCTCGAAGCGGCAAAGGTAGGCAACATGGAGATTAAGGCGAGCTACTTCTTCAAGTTCTCGCCGACGGGAGTCAGCGGCATGGTCATAGTCGCCGAGAGCCATATCTCAGTCCACACTTGGCCGGAGAGGGGCTACGCCGCCCTGGACGTCTACACCTGCGG
>Ga0256838_1001687_pt1 | contig 9961 bp, 3 predicted proteins | sample 4571419metaG_FD_185978 | JGI IMG/M metagenome (GOLD analysis project Ga0256838, IMG submission 185978) | Hydrothermal vent microbial communities from Guaymas Basin, Mexico - 4571-419 | ecosystem: Environmental > Aquatic > Marine > Hydrothermal vents | place: Mexico: Guaymas Basin | collected... | reverse complement strand
GCTGGTCGTAAACTTTTGCATTTTCAACCGGGTCACCAGCATCTATTAAGTTAACGAAATTTACTCCCTTAACTACTCTTCCTTCTTTAACATCAAGACATGGAATTACCCTTTTTGCAAGCATCTTGAAACCCCTGAACTTTAATATTCAATCTATTAAATTATATATAAAGATCCGTATTTTCCTTATTGTGACTTAATGTGATTGTGTTTAAGGTTGTATTTTCTACTCTCCAAGATTTAAAAATAGAAATCTAAAAGTCTAAACTTTGGAATTGGAATAATCTTCTTGGATGGCAAATTAAGCTTGGATTATCTTTTTTGTTTTTTTTTTGCTTCAAAATGAAATTGAATATTTCCCTTATTTTTTTATATTCGTTCGCTAGAACATGGTTATTTTCCTCACTTGTTGATTCCATGTTGAGCTCCAAAATTTACGAAAATCCATATCTTTTAAAAGAATGTCAAGTAATCAGAAAATAGCTTTTGTAAAGAAGGTACTTTCTTCAGATTTGCTAGACTTTATTAGGTATGGAGGATTAATAAGGAATGTCTTATTTCGAGTTATGAAAAGGTGTGGAATTTTCACAGTTGATTAATATTAATAAGGGATGAGTCAATTCAATCTGATAGTTGCAACAAATAAACTCCCAACTAAAACGATAGGAAAATAGACAACATTAAAGTTGATGAGGCTTTTTCACGCTTGTTCTTTAAGGCTTCGAAAGGAAATTTTCCAGCCGTACCGGTAATATTAGCGTGAATTTGGAAATTGTATTATATTATATCAGTAAGGAGTATTGTATAGGGGGGTAAAATGAGAAAGTTAAAAATTTCACTTTTAAACTATTTCCTTATCCTATCTTTTTTTGGATGTGGAGGGGGTGGAGGTGGAGAAACAGTTACCCCATCGTCAGAGGTAAGAAGTGTAGATGTGACTGGAGCGGTTGTTGATGATTTTATTGTAAATAGTGAAATTCATCTGTTTAAAACGAATGGTTCGGAAATTAAACTTGAGTTTCCTTGTTTTTCTGGGGATTATGGAAAATTTTCATGTAGAGCTATTGGTATTGATAAGAATACTCCCGTTCTCATAGTTGTCAAAGGTGGGAAGCTTGATAGCGACGGTATTTCTTCTACAACAGAAGACCAAAAGAGGTTTCCCGGTTCTCTATTGGCAGTTACAATTCCTCAAAAAGGAGTAGTGATAAATCCTATTTCTACAAAAGTCTTGGCGAATACGATCGGAGTTCCAATAGAAATTAAAGAGGACTATGCATATGTTCCTGAAGAAGCAATGAAGAGTTTTGCGGAAAAAATAATAAAAATTAAGGAAAAAGAAAGTTCAGTAATGGATGCTCAAGATGTTATTGTTCCTTCAGTGATCAATGATCCAAAAGAAGTGGATGTTATGGCTAAGACTGTAGGTGAAACCTTAAAAGATTTAATAACGGAGGGAATGTTTGCAGAAGTTATTTCTTCTGTAGAGATAAGGGAAGAAAACGGAAAAATTACCTCTAAGGTTTCCGATAAGGAAATTCTTAAAAAAGTAACGGAGATTTCTTTTGAACATCTGGCTCAACATATAGCTTCTTATGGCAATCTGGATAAAGAAAATCTTGTTAAAGAGATATTGGATGCTTTTCCTGAAGGATTGCAAGTAAACGTTGCACAAGTTGTTTCGGCTCTTGAGAGTGGGGACGTTACAGAGATTCAACAAATTATAAACAGTATTACAAGTGAAAAACCACAACAAGGAACAACGGGCGGTATTGGTGAAACAACAGGCGGCATTGGCGGAACAACGGGCGGCATTGGCGGAACAACAGGTGGCATTGGTGGAACAACAGGCGGTATTGGCGGAACAACGGGCGGCATTGGTGGAACAACAGGCGGCACTGGCGGAACAGCGGGCGGCATTGGTGGAACAACAGGCGACACTGGTGGAACAACAGGTAGTACTGGCGGAACAACGGGCGGCATTGGTGGAACAACAGGCGGCACTGGCGGAACAACAGGCGGTATTGGCGGAACAACAGGCGGCATTGGTGGAACAACAGGCGGCACTGGTGGAACAACAGGTAGTACTGGCGGAACAACAGGTAGTAGCACTCAAACCGTTCCTCAACCTTCTAATGGATGGTATGAGACTCGTCTTCACTTTGACGGAAATAACTCTGCAAATTTCCGTATAACGATACCTGAAGGTAAATCCTACTATGTTGTTGCTGAGTTCTCGGGTAACGATAGTAGTATTAAATCTGTAATAGATGAAATTAATATTTCTTGTGAAAGCGGTATTGATGTATCAAATGACATAACGATTATTTCGACTGAAACAACGGATACTTCTATTGCAAAGATAAGAATAAACAATCCATCGAATTCTGGTGTTGTTTGTACGGTACCTGTAAAAGCTAAAAGAAATGGAACTTATGTTGCTTCAGATATTTGGGTTGCAGCTATAAGTACTGATCAGAATGAAATCAATCATGCACGTGGTGGGCAGCTAAATCTTAATCAGGACAATACTGGAGAAATTCTTGTTGAAGGTGAAACTCACATTTGGAACTTTACTATTCCTCAGAATGAAGGAGGTAATTACCGTATAAGGATAACAACAGATAACGATAACTATAAGAATCCACTTTGGTTCTTTACTGTAACTCTTCGTTCCGCAGCAGGAACCACGATTATTGATGAACAGCAAGGTAGTTCAAGCTCAGGTGAAAAAACTTTAACCGTTAACCTTAGAGGAGGAACTACCTATACTCTCAAGATTGAAGGTAAACTGAACAAATCCGATGCTCTTGGATATTACAAAGTAAGAGTGGAAAAACTTCAATAGCTAACCTTATTAGGGGGAAGTTATGGAATTATCTTACAGAAGTGGAACTTATTTATACTCCGTTGTGAACAACAACGGAGTTTACAGTGTTAGAGTATATGATTTTTCCAATCCAAATAATTGTCAACTTCTGCATACGATTCCGCTAAATAATAGTTCTCCAGTACTTTCTATTTGGGGTAATTCTTCTGGTTCTGAATTTCTCGTTGCGGATGGTTCTAAAGTTTATAACTATAACTACGATAACCAAAGTGGTAATTGGAATTCTCAAACTCTTCTTGATTTATCTTCCTATCAACAAGCAGGTATAGCGGACATAGCTGTTAGTGAAACTGGTATTCTATATCTACTGTTGAGTGATGGAACTCTAAAAGCCTATAGTAAAAATGGTGGGAGTGTTACCGAAATTGCCTCTGTTAATGCGGTGGAGGTTAATAATGATAATTTTCCCAAAGATTTGGAAGTTAACGGAAATGCAGTTTATGTAGCTTATGTTAACGGTAGCCATAACGATGATGGTGGTTTGAAAATTTACGTTTTAAATAACGGAAGTTTTTCTTTCTCCACTGAAATAAGTTCTATGAGTGTTAATGATGTTGCCGCTGGTCCGAACGGTGAGGCTTATATTGTTGATTCTGAGAGTAATAAAGTAATTAAGGTAACTTTTGATGAGAAGCAACAACCGCATATGACGGAGATACCTATCAATGGTGGTATTCCGAATGAAGTGGAAACAGACGGAACCAGAGTTTATGTGAGAGTAGACAGTCAGAATCAAGATTCTATAAAGCTTGTAGATTTTGATAGTCAAAGTGTACAGGATGTTGTTAGTGGTGGCAACTATGGAGATATTCTGCCTTTTAAGTATGGTAATGAAGCATATTTAGTGATTTCAAATGCCGGTACTTTTGAACCTACTCTGTATGATGTAGAGAATGTGAGCAATCCACAAGTGATTTCACTCCCTCCTGGCGGTGAAACTGGCGGAGAATCTGGTGAAGGCGGAGGAACACCCCCTCCTGGCGGTGAAACTGGCGGAGAATCTGGTGAAGGCGGAGGAACACCCCCTCCTGGCGGTGAAACTGGCGGAGAATCTGGTGAAAGCGGAGGAACACCCCCTCCTGGCGGTGAAACTGGCGAACTACCCACAGGACAAGGGTGTTCACAATCCGATGATTTCCCTGATTCAATTAATGATATAAACGATGATACTCCTAATGCAATTATTGATTTTTCTGGGCAGAATAATCAAAATTCCGTTTCAAAACAGGGGCAAATTGACTGCAATATGGACTCAGACTATTTCAAAGTAAAAGTTGAAAACGGAAAAGCTTACAAAGTTTCCATTTCAGGAAATGCTTATGCTATTCCAGTTGACAGCCAGGGAAATTTTCTATTTGACATTAACATTAAGTGGCTTCCCCCTGAAGAAAATAGTCAAAGCGGCAGCTCTTCTGAATCTCCTGAAGAAAGCACCCTAAGCTTTCAGCAACCTCCATTTATCATTGTGCCTTCGGGGGATTTTTACATTGACGTTATGGGAATGGAAAACGAGGGCAACTATACTCTTACTATTGAGGAACAAGACTTTTCTTCAACATCAAGTTCAAATGATGATGCACCAGATTACATTACAAGCAATATTCAAACAATTCAATTAAGTAACAGTCAAGGCTCAACAAACGGTTCTCTTGAGGTTGAAGGAGATAGGGATATCTACAAGTTTACAGCCACTCAAGGAAAGTATTACAAAGTAACTATCCCTCTACTAAATGATGTCCCTCAAGGAACATGGATTGGAGTTATGGTTGCTGATAGTAACGGCAGAGTTCTTTGGGACGGTGTTTCTCAAATTCAGGAACAGAACAGAGCCGGTATCATCTTTCAGGCAAATCAGGCAGGAGACTATTATGTTCTCGTAGAAGGGGGAATTCCAAACGATAACAATGGAAGTGATAATGTAAAGTATAACTATGACCTTAAAATAGAAGAAGTTACCATTAACGACGATATTCCTGATTATACTCATGCAGTTACTGTTGACCTCAGTAGCAATAATTCTTTTAGTTCTAATAATACAATTGAACTTTCAGGGGATAAGGACTACTTCAAGCTTTCAGCCTTGCAAGGGGATTCTTACGAGATAGTTGTTAAAGATAACGACGATAATAGCGACCTCTTTCCTCACATCGACATAGTCCAGATTGACCAGAACGGAACCGAGACGTACGTTGTGGAAGGCGTTTCCTACCAGCCCGTTGACCCGTCCGAATTCTCAAATCCAACAGGGATAAGGGAGAAGCTTACTTTTACTCCACAAAGCAATGGTGATTACTACATTGTCGTTCAAGATTGGAACACGGGTGACTATACTGTTGAGGTTAGGGAAATTACCGATGACCATCCTAATTCTATAAATGCGAACTTTGCTGATAGTGATGACGTTGTTAATCTTGGTTCTCAAGCAGCTCAAACTGACGTTACGGTAACTGGTTCTATAGAAACGTTGAATGATGTTGATTATCTGAAATTGAATGTTGAACAAGGAAAGACGTATCAGATAGAGCTTTCGATTGATTCTAATCAAATGCTTTTTCCTTTCCTTGATGTATTGGATCAAAGCGGTATGCCTGTAAGTGATGTTCAGTGGCTTTACGTTAATGATACTAATCCGAGCGATGGATTGACCATTGAAAAACTATCTTTCATTCCAAGCACAGATGGACCGTTCTATCTTATGATTTCTGGCGACGGATTCAACACAGGAGACTACACCGTAAAAGTTAAAAAGATAGATTTGCAACAAAACCCGGATAACCATCCTGATAGCATATCAGATTCTTTCGGCAGTGATGATATTTTTGACTTAAACAATACTGATTCTAACGGTTACTCAAGCATAAGCGGCACCATAAATACCGCTACAGATGTTGACTATTTTAAATTACCGGTTGAGGCAGGTAAAGTTTATGAAATTGACCTTAGTTCTTCAAATGGTTATCCCTGGATAGATGTTTACAAATCTGACGGTAGTAGTGCATGGGATGAGATTGATGTAGATTGGAGTAGCGGTAATAAATTGTATCTTGTTCCTCAATCGGACGGCAATTATTTCATAGCTGTTGGTGATTGGCAGGAAGGAACAAACTATACAGTCAAAGTAAAAGAAGTTAATGTCCAGAACGATGACCATCCTAATTCAGTAAGGGGTACTTTTAGTACTGATGATATTTTCGATTTCCAGAATAGTAATGAAGATTCGATAAATGTGAGCAAAAATTCAAACTTTGATCCAGATTACCTGAAGCTTCATGCTAACGCTGGAGAAACTTATGAATTCTGGATTGAAACTAACAGTAATTCTTTCTACCCGTGGTTAAAAGTTGTAGATTTTCAAGGAAACGATGTGTATGATGTTCAATATTTGTGGGAAGGTAATCAAGAAAAAGTCGCTTTTACTCCTTCAAGTGAGGGGGATTATTATATTTCTGTTGAAGGAACAGGCATAGGAAGTTGTACTGTTCATGCTAGGAGGTTCTATCTTAACCAAGATGATCATGCAGATAGTGTTAATGAAGTTACTGATAACGATGTTATTAATCTTTCAAATGGTCAAGCTGATGTTAGTGCATCTCTTGAAAGTTTGCAGGACGTAGATGTATTTAAACTTCCTGTGGAGTCCGGTAATTATTACAAGATTCAAATTATTAGACCTGGGGATTCTACTCAAGAGTGGAGATGGGCATACGCTGATGTCCTCGATGAATATGGAATACCTTTGTGGGAAACGGATAAGTGGGACGAAGTAACTTACGTTTGGGAAGATTTTCAAAATCATAATCAAAATCAATACGTTGTTGATTCTTTTGTTCTTTCACCTTCTGAAAGTACCGATTACTACATAAAAGTTGACGGAGACACTGGTAATTATATTGTTCATGTGGAAAAACAAACTCTGCAACAGGATGATCATCCTGATAAAATAGATGATATCTTTGGTAGTGACGATACGTTTGTGGCTTCATTAATTAATAGTAGTGGAACGACTCAAAACGGCAATCTCGGCGCCGAATTTGATAAGGATATCTTTAAATTTACCGTTGATGCAAATAGCGTAGGTAAGGAGTTTGAGATAAAACTTACAACGTCCGATTCCGATTTTTATCCTTACTTTGATATTCTCGATAATAACGGTAATTACGTATGGGAAAACGTTGAATGGAATTGGGATAATCTCGGAAACGGAGAAGTTGAAAAGATTACATTTACTCCATCAGAACAGGGAGATTACTATATAAGAGTTGCCGGATGGCAAACAGGTGATTACGATTTAACGATTCGCACCACTTCTACTCAGGATGTGCCAAGTGATAATTCCACTACTGCTACTGTAGCTGTTAATGATTCCAACGGTTACACAGGTTCTCTTGAAACCGCAACAGATGAAGACTGGATTAAAGTTAATCTTACAGTTGGTAATGTTTACAAGTTTACTATTGAGAGTAAAGATACAGATGTTTACGCACAATTACTTGACAGTAGTGGTAGCTTCCTCGCTTTTGATGATGATAGTGGAGAAGGAACAAACGCAGAATTTTACTATAAAGCCAATTCCGATGGTGATTACTACATAGACGTTGGCGGTTATTCTCCCGGAGATTATGCCGTTAAAGTAGAACAAGTTGACACAAGCAGTGACAGTGAAGCAGATTCAACAACGACTACTGCAATTATCAATGTTGGAGGAAGCTACCAGGGTGGAATTGATTATCCGTTTGATGTTGACTGGATAAAAGTCTCTCTTAGAGCAAATCAAACTTATACCATTGACCTTTCCGGTGTAACTCTTGAAGATACCAAGATAGCTGGTATTTACGATTCCTACGGCAATCTCATTCCAAACACCTCAAATGACAATAAAGATGCGTTCACAACCGACTCTTCCTTAACCTTTACTCCTCAAGCAACAGGAAACTACTACATAGCAGTAGAAAGTGCTTTGCCTGTTGACACGGGAACATACTTGCTTAGGATTAACCAGCAGAGCAGCAGTTCCCAATCAACTTCAGATAGCGAAGGAAACGATATAAATAACACAATAAATACAGCAATAAACATAGATAGTTTAGGAACTTCTGTTGACGGAACGATAGATTATGGTGGTGATGAAGATATGTTTAAAGTCCACCTTGTAGGAGGTAGAACGTATGGTGTAGCAATGCTTGGTGCAGATTCAAATGAAGGAACACTTCCAGACCCAAAAATTATTGAAATTGAAGATAGAAGTGGGAATAAAATTGTAGATGGTAATGATAACAATGGAATTTCTCTTGATAGTTTTGTTGAGTTTACACCTAACCAAACAGGAGATTATTACATTAGGGTGTCTGCTGCAGATAGTGACCAGATAGGAACTTATAAAATGGTAATTTCCGAAATTCAACAGAATGTTGACATAGCAAGTAGTTCGAATCAGGGTGATTGGACCATAATGGTTTACATGGCTGCAGACAACAATCTCGAACCGTATGCTCTTAAAGATCTGAACGAGATGGAGGCTGCTAATCTTCCATCAAACGTTAAAGTTACGTTCCTCCTTGATAGAATAGATGGTTACGATGATTCTCAGGGTGGATGGAGTGGAACAAAGCAGGGGATTATTTCCCACGATAATGATAAAACGTTTATTAGTAGTCCCATGGAAGATGTTGGTGAAAAAGACATGGGAGACCCAAATACTCTCAAAGACTTTATCAACTGGAGTATTCAAACTGCTCCTGCGCAGCACTATGCCCTTGTTATCTGGAATCATGGAGACGGCATAAGGGGAGCTGCTGTCGATGACACAGATGGTGACTACCTGTCAATAAGTGAGGTGGCTCAGGCTTTGAGAAGTTCAAACTTACCCAATAATAAAGTTGATGTCCTTGGATTTGACGCATGTTTAATGGGAACTCTTGATGTTCTTTACGGCGTGAAAGATGTTGCCAACTACATTGTTGCTTCTGAAGAACTTGAACCGGCAGACGGCTGGGACTACGAAGGATGGTTCAACGCCGTAAATAGTGACACTAATGGTGTTACAACGCAAGAACTTGTTCAATATGCCGTCAATTCCTACGTTTCTGCTTATAACTCTTATCCAGAAACCGTTACACTTTCTGCTTTTGATACCTCTAAAGTTAATAATGTTATAAATGCCTTTAAGGAGTTAAACGATGAATTAAGGAATCTTAATGGAAGCACAGCTGCACAAGTAAAGTCAACCATGTCTCAAGTTGAGAAGTTTGGATCTTTTGATTCATACATCGATCTTAAAGACTTAGCTGATAAAATAGAAAACGTAGTAAATAACGGTTCTAATCTCTATACAGATGCAGATAACCTTAAGACGAAAGTGAATAGTCTTGTTGTTAGTCATGATTCAAACATACTTGACGATAATTCGGTTTCTATCTATTATCCCGGGTATAACGACACTGATTATATTAATAATGTTTCTCTTATTGCAGACGTTACTGACCTTGCAAATTTCTTTGACTTCTTTACTTCATAACTATTTTAATGGAGGGGGAAGCCCCTCCATTGTTCATAACATCATAAAGATAGATAAGGCTATAGTTAACAATATTTTATCTTAGAAAGTTAGAAAGTATATCGTTTTCAGTTTTCTAAATTCTAAATAATGTTTATTTCCGTATCTAAAATCTAATTTCTTTTGTCTTAAAAAATGTCTTTTAAGTTGCTTATACTTATGTAATTTTCCAAAATTTTGATTGTATCAATAACTTTGCGTAAGCCACTTAGGAATACATCCTAGAGAACATCTCCTGAATCTCTTCCATAACTTCTAAAAAGCTGTTTACTACCCTGTTAGACCATCTATCATTAAGCATTGCTACCTTAAGATAAACAAACTTCCGACAGTAAAGTGAGCTTAAATACCTCCGTTCCTAATTATTTCTATCTAACCACACGTGAAAGTTACCGGAAGGAGTGTTTATAAACAGCTTAACGTTTGGATTTTTCTCTAAGCTCTCAGCTATTCTCTCTTGAACGTCAAGCTCTCTCCACTTAAGGATATTTGGAGTTATTGAGCGGGAAATCATCTGG
>Ga0256838_1001685_pt1 | contig 9968 bp, 12 predicted proteins | sample 4571419metaG_FD_185978 | JGI IMG/M metagenome (GOLD analysis project Ga0256838, IMG submission 185978) | Hydrothermal vent microbial communities from Guaymas Basin, Mexico - 4571-419 | ecosystem: Environmental > Aquatic > Marine > Hydrothermal vents | place: Mexico: Guaymas Basin | collected... | reverse complement strand
GGAGCATGAGCAAAATTACCCATTGCTCCACTAATTTTCCCAACGCTTATAACTTCAAGAGCTTCCTCAAGATTTTTCAAATGTCTTTTCATTTCATCATACCAAACACTTAATACAAGTCCAAAAGTAATAGGCTCTCCATGAATTCCATGACTTCTTCCAACCATTAACGTATATTTATGCTCCATTGCTCTTTTTTTTATACTCTCCATTACCATTTTTACATCGTCAATAATAATTTTTAAACTATCTCTCATTAAAAGAGCATTAGCAGTATCTATTACATCGCTACTTGTCATTCCATAATGCACCCAACGACTTTCTTCTCCAAGAGATTCAGCTACGCTTGTTAAAAAAGCAATTACATCATGTTTTGTTTCTTTTTCAATTTCATTAATTCTATCAATATCAAATTTAGCGTTTTGTAAAATTTTTTTTGCATCTTCATCAGGAACTAATCCAAGCTCATTCCAAGCTTTAACGGCAGCTTTTTCAACTTCAAGCCAAGCATTAAATTTTGCTTCATCGCTCCATAATTTTTTCATTTCTTCTCTTGCGTATCTTTCAACCATAGCAAACCTTTTTTATTGAAATTGTATCAAAATAAAAAAATGATATAATTTCTTAAAAAAGGCTCATGATGCTTGATATTGGCTCAACCGAATTTCTATTTATCATAATAATTGCGATAATAATACTAGGTCCAGACAAACTCCCAGAAGCTCTAAAAGCTACGGGAAAATTTATTGGGAAAATCAAAAGAATGTGGCAAGATGCAACAGCAGACATAAGAAGAGAACTTGAACTTGAAGAAATGAGAGAAGAGATGAAAAAATACAAAGAAGAATTAAAAAAACTTCAAGAAAAAGTAGAAAAAGACACAAAAGAAATAAGTAGCGGCTTAACAAGCCTTGATGATTTAACGGCAATGGGAAATAGTAGAAATTTTAAAGATATGCTTAAATAAAGGCTTAATTTGGGATTTATTACAAAAGAATTTACAATAAATAATGAAAAAATACTTGATTTTTTAGTAAAAAAACTCGGATTTTCTTTAAGAGAAGCAAAAAGAGCAATAGATAGAGGAAGAGTTAGTCTTAATGGAAAAAGAATTACCGAAAAATCTTTTAGAGGAAGCGGAAATTTAAAATGCATAGTTTTTGAGCCAAATGGATATGGATTAAAACCAATCTTCGAAACTACTCATTTTGCAATATTTGATAAACCAAGCGGCGTTGCAATTCATCCTAAAAAACTTGCAAATACTAAAAGTTTACTAGACGATGTAAGAAAATTATGGGGAAATGAAGCAAATTTAGTTCATAGACTTGACAAAGAAACTAGCGGTCTTGTAATTGCTAGCAAAAATAAATTTGCAGAATCTATTTTAAAAAAAATGTTCCAAGACAAAGAAATAAAAAAGCATTATTTGGCATTAGTTAGAGGAAATTTAGACAAAGAAATCACCATTAAAAAAAACATTGAAACCAATAAAGACGAAAATATTAAAGTTAAAGTAAAAATTAGCAAAACTGGAAAAGAAGCAATTACCATAGTAAAACCTCTACAAAAATTAGGAAATTATACGCTAGTTGAATGCATTCCTTTAACGGGAAGACAACATCAAATTAGAGTTCATCTCTTTAGCATAGGACATCCAATCGTAGGAGATCCTTTATATGGAGTAGATAACAAATTTGCCGATAGATATTTAAATAAACTAATAGACATTAAAGAAAGAATTGAAATTACAGGAGCTTCTAGACTTATGCTTCATGCATATAAACTAGAATTTGAATTTATGAACAACAAATACATTATAGTTAGTGATTCTTTTGAAAAAGAAATAAAAAAAGTTATCACTTCAACTATTACATTAAGCAAAATTTAAGAAAAATTTTAATATAATTTCATCGCAATTTCCCCTCCTTAAAAGTTTTTACCTTCTTATTCCCCATTTTGGGGTTTAATTAGTTGTTTTAACAAAGTGACTGACACTCTATTTTAATCTAATTTTAAATAAAAGAATCAACAAATACTTATCATTATGGCTCCGGCGGCAGGACTCGAACCTGCGACCCGACGGTTAACAGCCGTCTGCTCTACCGACTGAGCTACGCCGGAACACATTGAAATTGTATCAAAAATAATCAAAAAATCAAGAGTTTTTAATAAAAATTCTACTTTTTAGTAAAAATAGAATTTGCAACTTAATTGCAAATTTGATACAATTTTATTTATGTGTGACAAATTAAAAAATCTAAAAAACAACGAATTAAAAATTGCTCTTTTGTTAAGTCAAAAAATTTTATCTGCAAAAGAGTTGCAAAACTTAATTAATGTAGATAAAGCAACAATTTATAGAAACATAAAAAATCTTTTAAAAAAAGAAATTATAAGAGAAATCAAAAATTCAAACGGAGTTGGATTTTATGAGTTAAATTGCAAAATTCACAATCCAATACATCCTCATTTTGAATGTATAATATGTAACAAAATTTATTGTCTAAAAGCTCTAAATAGCGAAGACGTATTAGCTCTTAGCAACTATTCGCCATTTGAAATAAAAGAAATAGAAGTAAAATTTAAAGGAATATGCAATGAATGTAAAAAATAAGCTCTTTTTTTTATTAATTACTCCTCTTTTTGCACTAAACATTAGTGTAACGATATTGCCTCAAAAAGGAATCATAAAAGCCATTGGAGAAGACAAAGTAACCGTAAATGTCATGGTTCCTCCAGGAGTTTCTCCTGCTACATATTCTCCTGATTTTAAACAATTAAAAGCTATTAAAAATTCGGATGTATATTTTACAATTGGCGTACCTTTTGACAAAAAATACATCCAAAAAATTAAAGAAATAAATCCCAACATCGAAATAGTCTATTTTGGAGAATATATAAAAACCTCAAATAATCCTCACATATGGTTAAGCCCGGCTCTATTACAACTCCAAGCTAAAACGGTTTTAGATACATTAATCAAGAAAGATCCTAAAAACAAAAATTTTTATCTTAAAAACTATAAAAATTACATTGCCAAACTAGCAAATCTTGAAGTAAAGGGCTTTAAAAAAATACGACAAAAAGCATTTATTACTTTCCATCCTTCATTTTTTTATTTTGCAAAAGATTTTCATATTAAACAAATCGCTCTTCAAAAAGAAGGGAAATCTCCAAGCTTTTCATATTTAGCAAAAGTAATAAATTTAGCAAAAAAAGAAAACATAAAAACAGTAATAATTTCCCCAGAATTTCCACAAAAATACGCAAAAATAGTAGCAAAAAAAATTAAAGCAAAAGTAGTTGTAATCTCTCCTTTAAAAGAAAAACCAATTTCCACAATAAACGATTTAATAGAGGCTCTTAAATGAACGCATTAGAAGTAAAACATCTCTATTTTAAATACGAAAACGATTGGGTATTAGAAGATATAAATTTTTCTTTAAAAGACAAAGAATTTATGGCAATAATTGGACCAAATGGAGGAGGTAAAACTACACTTTTAAAAATCATTCTCGGATTTTTAAAACCAACAAAAGGAGAAGTACTAATCTATAACAAAAATCCTCTTGAAAACCGACATTTAATCGGATATGTTCCTCAATATACCAATTTTTCCCTTGATGTTCCAATTACCGTTTTTGACATAGTACTTCAAGGAAGAATTAAAAAAGGAAAATTTTTTTACTCTAAAGAAGATAAAAAAATAGCACTTGAAACTCTTGAGAGATTAAATTTATTGGAATTTAAAGATAGAAAAATAAAAGATCTCTCAGGAGGACAAAGACAAAAAGTTCTAATAGCCAGAGCTTTAGCTACAAATCCAAAAATATTAATAATGGATGAACCAACAAGCGCAATAGATATGAAAGGTCAAAAAGAAATTCTTAATTTAATAGAATCTCTTAAAATCACAAGAGTTGTAGTAAGTCACGATATAAAAATTTTACTTAGAAAAGTAGATAAAATCGCTTATATTCACAAAAAAGCCGTTGTCCACGAAGGACCAAAACTAAACATTCCAAAAGATGTACATTTTTGCGAAATTGAATTAATCGACTTTTTAAAGGTTGAAAATGTGGGAACTGATACAAAATAGTATATATGCCGGAATTTTAATTAGTATAGCAATTGGAATAATTGGAAGTTTAATTGTAATAAACAAAGCTTCTTCAATTACGGGAAGTATTGCTCATGGAAGTTTTGGGGGAGTCGGAATAGGTATGTTTTTTGGAATAAATATTCTTTTTAGCACATCTATTTTTACTATTTTTTTAGCAATTTTACTTAGCATCGTAACCATCAAATTTAAACACCGCCAAGATAGTTTAATAAGCGTCATTTGGGCGCTTGGAATGAGTATTGGAATTATTTTTGTTTCTCTAACCCCAGGTTATCACTCAGACTTAATGAGCTATCTTTTTGGAAACATTTTACTTATCGAAAATCAAGATTTATTAATGATGTTTGGAGTAGATATTTTGCTTTTAATATCAATAATTTTGCTTTATAATCGATTTCTTTTAATGAGCTATGACAAAGAATTTTTATTTCTTAGAGGAATCAACGCAAATCTTTTATATACTTACTTTCTAATCTTAACCGCCCTTACGATAGTAATGAGCGTAAGAGCCATTGGAATAATCTTAATTTTAGCACTTTTTACAATACCTCCAATCATTGCTGAAAAATTTACGAAAAAATTTTATTCTATGATGATTTTAAGCGCAATATTATCAGCAATTTTTATTACAAGCGGTATCTTAATAAGTGCAAATTATGATATCTCTCCAACCCCAGTAATTGTAATGATTTCAAGCCTTGCTTTGTTTTTAAGTATGCTTAAAAAATAATATAATTTTGCAAAAAAGGAAAAGCATTGTATTTAGTAACTCCTGAAAGACTCGAAAAGATGAAAAGAATTCTTCAAACCAGACAAAATACGCTAAGAGTATTTATGGATTATGTTTATTCTCATCACAATTTATCTGCAATAGTTAGAACGTGCGATGCAGTAAATGTTGGAAAACTATATTATCGCCATCAAAAAAAAGTAAAACTAAACAATGAAATCACGATGGGAGCACATAAATGGATATTTACCGAATATGTAGAAGATATTGAAAAATTTTATCAAAACATTAAATCTAAAGGCTATCAAGTAGTAGTAACCTTACTTGATAAAGATACAATTGATTTTAGAGAAGTAGATTATACAAAACCTACTTTAATAGTTCTCGGAAACGAAGTTGATGGAGCAAGCGAAGTTAGTATAAAATATGCCGATAAAAAAGTAATAATTCCAATGTATGGTATGAGTCAAAGTTTAAATGTTTCGGTAGCAAACGCCGTAATTTTATACGAAGCTCAAAGACAAAGAGCGGCAAAAGGAATGTATGATAAACCTTCTCTTCCACCAGAAATTATAGAAAAAACGCTTAGAAAATGGGCTTACGAAGATATAATCAACAAAAATTAAAACTCTATAATTCTTCCAACTCCCCCTGGAATATAACCCTCACCATAAATATTTTTAAACATTTCTATAGCCAAATCGCCGCTACAATGAGTTGGAGTTACATATTCTACCTTTAAATTTCTTAAAGCTTTTATTACTTTAGCTATCTCTTCCTCACTACTTCTCATAAGATGAAATCCACCTATCACATATCCTACAGGTTTATTTAATACTTCAATTGCTCTTTTTACTATATTTACTACTCCAGGATGCGCGCAACCAGTTATTACTATGCTAAATTCTCCTTCATCTATTATTAAAGATTGCTCTCCGATAGGCTCCATAACGCCAGTTGAATAAAATTTGCCAAAAAGTTTGATAGGATTTTCATATACCACTTTTACTTCTCTTGAAAGCATTTTTAAATCTCTTATATAAAGTTTTGATAAAGAATTGGGCAAAAACAAACTCATTTTTCGATTTACATCTACTACAGAATCTATTCCCCCAATATGATCCCAATGAGGATGAGAAATAAAAAGATATTTAAGATCTTTAACATTTACTCCCATTTTTGCCATATTTCTAAGAAGAGCTCTTCCATTGCTCCCTGTATCAAAAAGAAAATAATCATCAATTACACAGCTAAATCCCCAAAAACTTTCCAAATTTTCATTTGCCTTATAATTATCAAAAACTATTTTAATTTTCATTTGAACCTCTTTATATAACTTGAAAGCTGTTTAAACATTTCGCTAATATTAATAATTTCTTTTTTCAAACTATTTAATTTCTCGTTTAATTTTAAAATATCTTTTTGAGTTTTTTCTACATCTTTTGCTACTTCTTTAGTAGATTTATCAGCTTGATTTATACTACTTTCAATTTCTTTTGTAAATTCGTTAGATTTTTCAGCTAATTTTCTAACTTCATCAGCAACAACAGCAAATCCTCTTCCATGCTCACCCGCCCTTGCTGCTTCAATTGCTGCATTTAAAGCAAGTAAATTAGTCTGATCACTGATTTCGTATATTAAGCCAGTATTATTTTTAATTTCTTTCATAGCTTCTTTTAAATTCTCTATTTTTTGAATAATATCGTTTTGAAAAGGTATAATATGAGAATCGTTAATTTGAATAATTTCATTAAGAGTAGCAATGGTACTTTCAATAATCTTATCAATATTATCTTCAAGTTTACTCATACTATTCATAAGCGAATTTAATGTATGGATAATTTCATTTATTGGCTTTTCTATAAATTTGAATTCATTATCATCTTCAAGAATTACTTCCAAATCTTTAATTTTTCCTTGCGCAATCAATTCCAAAACTTTTATAATAGGCTCCGATTGTTTTTTTAAATATTCTTTTTTTTCTTTTTCCTCTCTACTTTTATCTCTAAGAAGAGCATATGTTTTTATTAATTTATCATCTTTGTAAATAGGTAAAGCCAATACTTCTACAGGAATAATTTCTCCATTTTTTCTTTGTACATATGCATCAGAAGCTAAAAGCATACGCTTTTGTTCGCTTTCTCTTACTGCTTTACAAACTTTACACTCTTTTGGATTTTGAGGCCAAAGAATATTTGGAGCATGAGAAGTTTTTAATGTCTTTTCATCAATCCCAATAAGACTTAAAAATTTTTGATTCCACTCAACAATATCTCTTTTAGGATTTACACAAAAATACGCAAAATTATTTTTAAAAGAATTTAAAACATAAAATTTTTCATCACTTTCTTTTTTATATTCGATTACTTGCTTTAAAATTTCGTTTATATCTTCAGATTCTATATTAAATGTTTCTTTTACTTTTTCCAAAAGTTCTTTATCAATTTCATTTTTTTCCTTACAAAAAAACATCATTTTTCTCCTTTTATTACTTTAAATGCTCCTTGATTACAATCATTTATTTCAAATCTTAAATTCTCAAGAGAATCTCCATAAAGATTTTCTTTACATTCAAAATTTTTAAATCCCGCTTCTTTCATCATTTCAATAATCTCGTCTTTTGAAAAAAAAGTAGCTTCTTTGTAAAACTTTGAATTTTTTTTATTTTTCTCATAAAATTTTCCAAGAGCCGAATTTTTATCCACAAAAGCAACAACTAAGCTACCCCCTACTTTTAAAGCTTTATAACAATTTGCTAAAACTTTTTTAGGATCTTTTACAAAACATATTGTCGTTACCATCAAAATCAAATCAAATTCCTCTTCAAAATTCATATTTTCAGCACTAACAAGATCGACTTTAATTCCTCTTTTTCTTCCAATTTCAGCCATTTTTTCGCTAACTTCTATTCCATAATCAATTCCAAGAGGTTTGGCAAATCTACCAGTTCCAACACCAACTTCAATAGCTTTTTTAAAAGGCGGAAGAATAGCTTTTATCGTTTTAATTTCTTCTTCATAAATTTTTGAATATTTCTCAAACCATTTCTCATAATCCTCATAATACAAATCAAAAACGCTCATCAAAAGTTCCTCAGTTCAATAGGAATTAACTTTTCAAGTTTACTTATATCAAGTTTTCTCTTTTGAGAAGAAACATTTCCAAGAGTTTTTTCAACATCAAAAAAATTTTGAAGATAATAAATACCCCTATACCCTTTTTGTTTCAAATCTCTAATAATTTCATTTATATCGTTTTCATCAAGCAAATCGGTATGGATAGTAGTTCTAACTTCAAAGTTAAAATTCTTATCGATAAGATATTTAAGAGTTTTTTCAAACTCCTCAAATTTCCTTGAAGAAGTAATTTTATAAAATTTCTCCTTTGGAGCCTTATAATCAAGCGCTATATAATCCACAAGAGAATTTTCAACAAGGGTATAAATAGTATGAGGCTTAAGTCCATTTGTATCAAGTTTTATCTCATATCCCATTTCTTTTATTTTTTTAGCAAAATTATACAAATTTGGATACAAAGTAGCTTCACCTCCAGTAAAAACGACTCCTTCAAGAAATCCCACCCTTCTTTTTAAAAAATTCAAAACCTCATCTTCTTCTAATTTTTTTTCTCCAAATACAATATCAGGATTATAACAATAAGGACATCTCATATTACACCCGCTAAACCACAAAATCGCGCTTAATTTGCCAGGAAAATCAAGAGTTGAAAATTTTTGAAGAGCGTATATTCCTAACATTCTTTAAAATACTTTCTTTGCTTATGTTCACTTTTTTTACCAATATTAAAACTCTCAACTGGTCTATGATATCCCATTACTCTCGTATAAACCATACATTTTTGGCGTTTGTCTTTGTATTTTTCTAAAATTTCTTCTTTTGTTAATGTTTTTACTTCCATTTTTTCCTCCTTTACTTATTTTCAATAGATTCAAGCAACTCCTCATCACAATAAGGACAATATTCATGCTCTCCCGGAATATATCCATGTTTTGGACAAACTGAAAATACTGGAGTTATAGAAATATAAGGCAATTTAAAATTAGTAATAGCCTTTTTTACTAGTTTTTTCGCTGCTTCCGGAGAGCTTAAAGGCTCTTTCATGTAAAGATGAAGCACCGTTCCTCCAGTATACAAAGTTTGAAGATCGTCTTGAAGCTCAAGAGCTTCAAAAGGATCGTCCGTATAATCCACAGGAAGCTGAGAGGAATTGGTATAATAAGGAGCATCAGGAAAACCTGCTTGAATAATATCAGGAAATCTTTTTTTATCTTCTTTTGCAAATCTATAAGTAGTTCCTTCAGCAGGAGTTGCTTCCAAATTATAAAGATTTCCAGTCTCTTCCTGATAAGTTTTTAATCTCTCTCTCATAAACTCAAGCACTTCTTTTGCAAATTCAATTCCCCAAGGCGTTGCTATATTTTCTTTATCTCCAGTAAAATTTCTAATCATTTCATTCATTCCGTTAACTCCAATAGTTGAAAAATGATTATTAAAATTTGGAAGATATCGTTTAGTATATGGATAAAGCCCTCTTTTAAACATTTCTTCTACAAATTTTCTTTTTTTCTCAAGAGTAGATTTTGCTTTATCCATTAAATACGCAAGTCTTTCAAATAACGCTTCCTTATCTCTTTTATAAAGATATCCGAGTCTTGCCATATTAATGGTTACAACTCCAATGCTTCCAGTCATTTCCGCACTTCCAAAAAGTCCCCCGCCTCTTTTTAAAAGTTCCCTTAAATCAAGTTGTAATCTACAACACATACTTCTAACAGCTCCTGGCTCGTATGCGTTTGGATTTTTTACTTTATTTCCATTCTCATCAATAATATACTGACTTCCTATAAAATTTTGAAAATAACTACTTCCAATTTTTGCCGTATTTTCCCAAAGAGCCTGAGCAGCTGGAGAATCCCAGTCAAAATCTTCGGTAATGTTTACCGTTGGAATTGGAAACGTAAAAGGTTGACCTATAGCATCACCTTCAGTCATTACTTCATAATACGCTTTAATAATTTCTTGCATTTCAGGCTCAAAGTCTTTATAAGTTGCATCGGTTAGTTTTTTAATGTTTGGATTTCTTTTTTTAAGT
>Ga0256838_1001684_pt1 | contig 9974 bp, 8 predicted proteins | sample 4571419metaG_FD_185978 | JGI IMG/M metagenome (GOLD analysis project Ga0256838, IMG submission 185978) | Hydrothermal vent microbial communities from Guaymas Basin, Mexico - 4571-419 | ecosystem: Environmental > Aquatic > Marine > Hydrothermal vents | place: Mexico: Guaymas Basin | collected... | reverse complement strand
GGGGGTTACCATTGAAATGAGATCCGGCACCGTCACGTCTATCCTCCCGTTCCTCCACGATGCAAGGTTTTCATTTTTGAAGACTATCCTGTAGCTTTCGTTTTTGAACCCTTCAACACCTTCAAGCTCGAACTCTCCAACTGTGAACCCGCCCTTCTCTCTTCTCTCGACTCCAACAACAATCCCCCTGAAGAGAACCGTCCAGCCGAGTCCCTCCAGTACCTCCTCAGGATTTTTGCCGTCCTCCCTGGCGATTCTGAGCTCCCTGCCAGTCCGGAGCGAGCGGGACACCGTACCATGAACAACGGCATTACCCATCTCGGAAACCCTGAAGGGGTGGGATGTAACACCGACGTTCGCCCCAATCGCAGAGACTATGGCCCTGACTATCTTCTCAGCTTCAGTGTCGTCCTTCACTCTGGAGAAAATAAGCTCGTCTCCGTGAGGCGTTACGAGGGAAAAGGGTGTCATGGGCATGCCCAACAGGTGGTACGTGGAGTGCTGCAGCTCCGGAACGGCCCTTCCAGCGGCGTCGGCATCAACGACAACCTTCCCGAGGAGGGCACCCACCACTAGAGCCCTCGCCGTGTTTGCACCCCCGAGCTCCGTTGCGATGACACCGGCGAAACTCTCTCCAAGATACTCCTCCAATAGCTCAAACGATCGCGTTACCGTGCCATTTGGGTACGCCGAGGTAACTTCCCTGGGGGAGAGTGAACCGACTGAGTACGGCATGGCAACGATTGCCCCATTTTTTATCTCCCCGAGTTCCGCCAGACGGAATTCCCCTCCCCTCCTCAATGTTTTTTTTACGATATGCCACCCGACCTTGGGATCCCCTCCTCCCCCGGTTCCGAAGAGGGTTGCGCCGAGGATTATATCCCTGAGGTCAGCCTCATCGAGAACCTTCATGCTCCTTTCCCTCCATGTACTTCAGGGCGACTAAGGTTGCCGCCTTTGCCTCGGGCATTAAGGGCTCTCTAAGCTCAACTTTCTCCCCGAACTCCTCTTCGAGCCTTCTCATCAGCAAAGGCCTAAGCAAATCCCTGGAACCGAAGTAGAACCCACCTGTTATCGCCAGTTTATCCCTTACGCTTGAGAAGCCGAGCCTTCTCACCGCGGCCCTGTAGGCGAGGACTATCTCCTCAACGGCCTCTTCTATTATCCCCATCGCAACCTCATCCTTTTCCCTCGCCGCTTTCACGACATAGGGAGCGAAACCTCCCAGGAGAGTCTTTGGGTTTTCTGATGAGTATATCATGCCTATTATCCTGTCTGGAGTGTTTGCCTTGAAGTACTCGAGCATGTACTCTCTCAGCCTCGTGTCCCTTCCCCGTCCGTCGTAGGCCCTTAGGGCGGCCCTGATTCCCTCCCTCCCAACCCAATATCCACTCCCTTCATCACCCACGAAGTGCCCCCAGCCACCAACTCTGACGGTTTTGCCCTCCCCGTTGATTCCATAGGCAATCGAGCCCGTTCCGGCGATAAAGACGACGCCGGGGTTAAAAAGGAAGCACGCCACGTGGGCTATTTCGTAGTCACTCTTCACGATTATCTCCGCTTCGGGAAGGAGCTCCCCGAGGATTTCTTTCAGGAGGCCACTCATTCCCCCCAGTGTTCCAGCGGCGGAAACACAGGCAACTTTGACCGAACCGCGGAAATTGCCGAGTGCCTCCGAGACGGCTTTTCTTATTGAATTCCTCACAACTTCCATCGGCGAGGCGTTTGGATTTGATGGCCCTCCAAACCCTTCTCCGAGTACTTCTCCGTTCCAATCAACCAGCACCGCGCGCGTTTTCGTTCCTCCGCAGTCGAGCCCCAAAATCATTTCCCTCACCTTCTGCTCCCCATGTACCATGAGACCAAGAGCCCGGAAACTCCCGCCTGGGCGAGCAGGAGAACTTGGGAGAACACGCCGAACGTTATCTTATCGAAGGACAGGGTAACCGTGAAGAGCGGAGGCAGTGTAAAGCTTATCAGTAAGAGGTAATGAAGGTACTTGCCCCTCAGCATGGAAACCATTGCCCCCACGTTCATAATGCCAAGCAGAATGCCCATGCTCCTCCAGGTTTTCATCTTGGTTGCGGCGCTGAGTCCCCTGAGGACGTCCGGCGGAAGTGGAAGCTTAAGCCCCTCGTAGGCCGCCATGAGGCCTATGAGCAGAAATATCGAGGCTAAGAGAAGAGAAATGCGATTCAGCACATTCTCATCCTTCAGTTTGGTGAGAGAGATACCTACGACGAGGATTGTCAAGTACATAATGCCAATCACCCACCAGGGAACGGAAACCGCTCCAAACTGTATTGCAGGGGGCCTCAGAAGAATCAGCACGCCAAGTGAAGTCGCCGCTATGGCCCCTGCGAGTGCCGAGTAGCCCCATCTCATAAGGAGGAACAGGAACAGGCTTATTATGGCCTCGAGAAGGATGAAAATTCCGATTGTCACGTCTTTTTGGATATACACTGGGAACATGTCGAGGAAAACCAATGAGAGCATCAACGCCAGTATGAGTGAAAGTATCTCAAGCCGTGAGAGTCTCATCAAATCACCTCCTCCTGAGCTTCGGGTTGAGGTAGTCTTGGAGGGCCTCGCCAAGGCACACGAACGCTATTACAGCCAGTGCTATCATCAAACCAGGAACAACAATCCACTGCCACATGCCCTTCATCACTATCATCATCATGTTCTTGTTGGCCGTGTACATGACGTAACCCCAGTCGGGGTTGTGTGGGTCCCCGAGACCCAAGAAGGTCAGTGACGCCACGGTAACTATAAAACCCGCTATCTGAACGGTGGCCCTTGCGAAGAGAAGGGGTATCGTGCTGGGGAGTATGTGTCTGAGGATTATCCTTTTCTTGCTGGCGCCCAAAACCCTTGCTGCTTCTACGTAGGTTCTATTCTTCAGCTGAAGCGTTTGAGCCCTCACCATTCTCGCCGTTGAAGGCCACGCGATGAGGGCTATCACGATTATCGTGTACCATATGTTCCAGACATTGGAGAAGAGCGCCGCTATGACTATCAAGAGCAGCAGACTGGGAAGCATCATTATGGAATCCGATACGAAGACGAGGATTTCATCGACGATGCCCCCGTAATAGCCTGCAACGGTACCGACGAGCGCCCCTATAGTTACCGTCAGCAGGGCGGCGATGAAGCCAACGGCTAGGGAAATCCTTGTCCCGTAGACTATCTGGGCCCAGATGTCCTTTCCCTCCTGGTCTATACCGCATGGATGGTCCCACGATGCTGGGACAAAGGTCTCGTCAGACGTCCAGTCGGGGGTATATTTCGTGAAAAGACCCGGGAACAGCGCCATAAGGATAAGGAAAGTAAGGATTACCACGCCAACCTTACCCATTTTGTGGTGCCAGACGTAGCAGGAAACCTCCTTTAGGGACTCCCATTTCTCACCAAGCTTCGCCTTTAGTGTCTTCGCCATTTTATCCCCTCCTAATCCTCGGGTCGAGGTAGGCGTAGGTTATCTCGGCTATCGTGATTGCAACTATCACGGCGACCGCTATTATGTAGAACGACGCAAGAACCACAGGATAATCCTTGTTCCAGATGGCGCTGTATATCAGCGTCCCCATGCCGGGGTAGTTGAAGACTGTCTCTGTAACGACGGCTCCGCCAAAGAGGAAGCCGAGGTCTATTGCCATCATCGTGATTACAGGGGGCATTATGTTCCTGAGGACGTGTCTCTCGACGATGTATCCTTCTTTCAATCCAATAGCACGTAATGAGATGACGTAGTCGTTAGTGTACTCCTCAGCCACCATGTTCCTTATTGTGAGGAGATATGAGACGGCGTAAATCTTAGAGAGGGCTATAATGGGAAGCAGGCTGTGCCACAGCCAGTCTATCATGTGGTGGAAAATATTACAGGGGTGAAGCTCTGAGGATGTGAGGAAAGGGAAGAGACCAAGCTTAAATGAAAAAACGTATAGCAGGACCATTCCAAGCCAGAACACGGGGAGGGACCTTATTCCGAGGGTTATCCATATTATGATAGATTCCTTCAGTGTGCCCCTGTTCCGGGCGCAGTAAAGGCCAAGAATCATTCCGAGCATGGCACCGAAGAAGTACGCGGCGGTAACGAGGCTGAGTGTGTAGGGTAAACGAACGGATATCAAATCGATTATGGGCTTATTATAAACTGGCGACTTCATCTTGAAGAGCGAAAAGGTGACCATGCCGTAGAGTATCTTAGCGGCTCCAACGAGGAAGCTGTCTTTGTAGCCCCACTCCCTAAGGAGGGCCTCGTACTGCTCCTGTGTTATCTTTCCCTGGTAGAGGTACTGGTCGAAGGGCGTTCCCGGGGCGAGCCTGAGGAGGGTGTATATTATGAGGACGACGAAGATAAGAGTGAGAATCCTGTGGGCGATTTTAGCGAGCGTGTACGAGACCATTCCCCTCGCCATAGCAATCCCTCACAGAAAGTAATTGGAAAAGGAAAAGAAAATCACCTTCTCCTTCTCAACAGAGGAAGTACTGCAAAGAGCATCAGTGCTGCAGGTCCGCAGATGCCCTTCTCGCCTCCGCTGCTCGTTGGTGAAGTCTTCGGTGAGGAGGTTGTCGTTGAAGATGTTGACGGCTTGGGAGTTGATGAAGGTGTTGATGAAGTCGTTGTTGTGGGCGTTGGTTTCACGGGCTTTCCGAGGAGGGACCAGTAGCCAAGAGTTAGGAACCTCGGGTTGGGTGACCAGTCCTTGTAGCGGTCAACCCTATAGGGCGTTGCCACTATCGGGTGGTAGAGGGCTATGAAGACGACGTTGTTCGCGAGTATCTCCTCGAGCTTGTGGGCCAGGGTCGGGTCGCCGGTCGTCTGGAACTTCTGGAAGAGCTCATCGTAGGTCTTGTCGGAGAATCCTATCCTGTTGCCCGGGTTGTTGCTGGTGAACCAGATAAGGTCGGTCGGCTTGTGCGGGACGTATCCGACTATCGCCATGTCCCATGAACCTGCTCCCCACTTGTCCCAGTAGTCGCCGGCCTTGTCGACCTCGACCTTGAGGCCGACCTCCTTGAGGTACTTGGCTATTTCGTCACCTATCGCGTCCCTGAAGAACGAGTCTCCGGGTGCCCTCGTGAGGAGGTATATCTTGAAGGGCTTTCCGTCGGGTGTTTCCCTGTAGCCGTCGCCATTGACGTCCTTGAAGCCGAGCTTGTCAAGTATCTCCTTGGCCTTGTCAGGGTTGTACGGGTACACCTTCTCCTTCGGCATGTACTTGCAGTACTCGCCGAAGAATGGGCCAAGGAAGCCCATGCTTCCAGGTTTCGCTCCGTCGGTTCCGTAGTACTTCTGGACTATCTTGTCAACGGGTAGTGCGTAGGCTATGGCCTTCCTGAACTCGAGGTTGTTGTAGGGCCACCTCTTGAAGTTAAAGGCCAGTAGGTGGGTTGACTTCGAGGGTGCGCGGTATATCTTGACGTTCGGGTCGCCCGAAACCATCTTCTCGAACTCTTTGAGGTACTTTCCGAAGAAGTAGAAGTAGCCCGCGTCGAGCTCGCCGTTGGCGACCATCATGGCGAACTGGTTCTTGTCGGTGAGTATCTTGAAGATGACGCTGTCAACCTCAGGCTTCCCGAGGTAGTAGTCCTTGAAGGCCTGGAGCTTGACGTACTCGCCGGGCTTGACCTCGACGACCTTGAACGGGCCGCATCCGATCAACTGCTTCGGCTTGTCGAGTGAAGCTGTCGGGTCTGGAATTACGCTCTTGTCCTCCCACACGTGCTTCGGAACTATGTAGAGCGTCGTGAAGGCCATCTCAAGGAACTTGTCGGCGGCCGCGGACTGATTATAAACCAGCTGAACGGTATACTTGTCAACCACTTTGACTTCCTGAAGGCCGTTGATGATGAGCGTGTCTGGGTTCACGAACTTCGAGGGGTTGCTCTTAAAGAGCTCAATAGTGAATTTAACGTCCTCCGCGGTTACCTCCTTGCCGTCGTGCCACTTGACGCCCTTCCTTAAGTAGAAGGTAAGAACCTTATTGTCCCCTTCTTTCTTGAACTCCCACCTCTCTGCGAGCGCACCAACAACTTTTGTACCGCTCTTGTCCCACCTTATAAGTGGCTCGTACACCTTGTCGAGGATTATGTTACTATACACAGTACTCGAGGTCAGTGGGTTCAGGGTTTTCCATTTACCAACCGCAAGGACGAGCTCAGTTCCCGGCGACGCGCTGACCTTAGGTACTGCTGCAACGCTACTCAAGAACAAAACGGCCAGCAATAGTGAAAGCCACTTTCTGGTCATAGACACACCTCCGAGCATTATCGTTTATTAGTGTGCTCTCCACATATATAAGATTTTTTGTTTTTTTGAAGCTTTTTATTAACAAAAAAGAAAATACTGACAAAAGATTTTGGCTTATGTTTAAAATCTTTCCACAACTTTAACGAGTCCATCAGGAAAATCAGGGTTCAGAGCGCTTAAAACGGCGAGGTAGTAGGCGATTATCTGCATTGGCACCACGAAAGGAATCACCGCGAGTTCTTCGCTCCCATCCCAAGGAACCCTTACGCAGTTCTCGAAAACATCTGAGTTCGTGAAAACCAGCGGGTCTGCGTTCCTCGATACGAGGTCATCGAGAAGTCTCTTGAGCGCGTCGGTTGAGCTCCCCTCCGGTGCGATGACGATGGACTGAGGTTTCTCTGGTCCTCGTAACAATGCCACCGGTCCGTGCCTGAACTCAAGCGCCGGAAAAACATCGTTGGGAAGGCCGAGGGTCTCCCTGAACTTGAGAGCGCTCTCAAGCGCCACCACATAGCCCGAGCCCGAGCCGAGGTGGATGAAAGCCTTCCTGGAGACCAGCCTCTCTGCTATCGAGCGGTACTCCTTCTCCCGCGCGAGGATTTTTTCAACGGCTTGTTTTATATCCATCAGCTCGTCGAGCCCATCGTCCTTCCCCAGCAGTTTGAGCGCTATTCCCTGGAGGACGAGGGTTATTGCTGAGAACGACTTCGTGGCTGGTATGTTGGGCTCTTCGCCGTTGGGTATAACAACTGTCTCATCGGAGACCTCTTCTATCTTCGAGTTTTCGTTGCACGTTACCCCCATAATCGTTGCGCCTTTCTCCCTGGCAACCTTTACGGCCTCGATGACTTCTCCAGTTTTTCCTGACCTTGACGACGCCACTACGAGTGCGCCTTTTGCAAGCTCTCTATAATGAAGCATGAACTCCGAGGCCGGAAACGCGTGGCTCTCAATGGAACTTTTCAAGAGAATGTGGTTGCCTGCCAGAGAGGAGAAGTAGGAACTGCCGCAACCGATGAAGATAACCCTTCGGAATCCCTTCTCCGGTGGATTCCATTCCTTGAGGGTCTTAATGGCGGAATCCAGTGCCTGTGGCGTCTCCCTAATCGACCTTATCATGTTGAACTCCATTGGCATCCCCATCTTCTCTTTGATCATGCGGATTATAAGTGTTTCTAAATTTATTGAACGCAAGAGCAAATTTTAATGCTAATTGTGAATACCTTTAATAAACAGACAGTTTTTCGAAAACTTTTAAAACATTCCAATGCTAATATAATCGGGGGAACACCATGTACAGGGGCACCTGGCTTCATCCTTGGGACTTCACAGATGGAGTCATCGAAAGAATTGCTAAAATTGGCTTTAACCACGTCAGCATGGCGGTGAGGTACTTTGAGGAGAGACAGGACTGGCCCGGTCCAAATATAATCTTTCAAAATCTCGAGAGAAGGGCTTACACAGCCGAAGAAAACGCCGTTTACTGGGACGCTGACGGGGGGAGATATTCTCATCTGCCCCCTTACCTGAGACCCGAAAGGTCGAGGGAAACAAAGGGAGACATCGTGGAGAGGTTCGTCAATGCCTGCGAGGAGAACTCCCTAAAGAGCGTCCTCTGGTTCCCCACGCTGAGATGGGAAAAGGCCGTGCGGGACGACATAGGGGTTGGCATGAAGGACGTCTACGGCTCCCACCCCGGCTACAAGCGGATGTTCCTCTGTCCCTCCAACCCCCTCGTGAGGGAAGCGCTCGAACTGATGGTTGAAGAACTCTCCGAAAAGTACGACTTCGACGAGTTTGAGTTTGACTTTATCAGATACCCAGAGGTGCCTTCAACACACGGCACGCCTCTTTTAAGTCTGGCGCTATCCCCGTGCTTCTGCAAATACTGTCAGGAGAGGGCCAGGGATTACGGTGTTGACCTCGAAGAGGTTAAGCGAGAGCTCAGGGAGGTCGTTGAATGGCACGTTGACTACCTTTCGAACACGCCTTACTGCACCGATGAGGATTATTTGGAGGCAGTTTACAGCGAGCTTGCGAGGTTTCTCCTTGAGAGTGACCTCGTTAGGAAGTGGATTAAGTTCAGGGCGGAGGTGATAGCCGACCTACTGAGAGACCTCTCCAAAATAGTCAGGAGGAACAATCCGGGGGCGAAGGTAACCGCCGACCTGTATCCTCCATCGGGCTCGTGGCTCCTCGGACAGGACTACAAAACGATTTCCAAAATCGTTGACGGGGTTAAGGTCATGATATACACGAAGCCCTTCGGGAAGTCGGTGTGCAGGATTCCCTACGAGTCGAGGCTCGCGAGGAAGCTTCTCGGCAAAAAGCTCCTCTTCATAGGGCTCGCCTCCTGGCCGCCCATGACCCCGGAGGATATCGAAAGGGAGTTTAGGCTCGTCCTCTCCTCTCCCGCCGATGGCGTCGGTTTCTATTCTTACGGGTGGACGCCCGATGGGAACCTTCTTACGATTGAAAGACTCTTCAGGGAGGTGGAAACATGAAGTTCGGTATCAACTGCTGGAGTTTTCCGAAGACCCTGCCAGTTGAGGAGGCCGTAAAGGCCGCCGGCAGAATTGGTTACGAGGGCTATGAAGTTGGTCTCTCGATCGAGGATTTTGAAGCCTTCGGCAAGCCCGAGTTCAAGGAGAAGTTCAGAAAGATAAGGGAGGTCGCCGAGAGCTGTAAGGTGGAGATACCGAGCGTTGCAACGGGCCTCTTCTGGAGGTTCAACCCGCTGACGGACCAGGAGAAGGCGTTGAAGGTCGTCGAGACCGAGTGCGAAGCCGCTTCGGAGCTCGGCGCGAGGCTTATCCTCGTCGTGCCAGGGAGCGGAGTCCCGGAGCTTTCCTACGAGGAGCACTTCAAAAGGGCCTCTGAGTTCGGAAGAAAGGCCTCTGAGATAGCTGAGGACTATGGAATAAAAATCGGCCTCGAAAACGTCTGGAACAGGGTCTTTGCCGGGCCACTGGAGTTCAAGAGACTTCTGGATGAAATAAACAGGGACAACGTTGGGGCCTACTTTGACGCCGGCAACACCCTGCCCCACTCGCTCCCGGAGCACTGGATAAACGTTTTAGGAGACAAAATCTTCCAGGTTCACGTCAAGGACTTCAACCTCGCGGAGCTCAAGTTTGGAATCCCGCTGAGCGGTAGCGTCAACTGGAAGGCCGTCAGGGAGGCCCTAGAAAGGATTGGCTACGACGGCTACGTCCTGCCGGAGGTTCCACCCTACCTCGGCGACCCGCTCAAAGCGGCCGAAGACTCCCTGACGTCCCTGAGAAAGATATTCGGGTGATGGGTATGAGGATAGCCCTCATCGGAGCGGGCAATATGGGGAGTCTCCACCTCAAGGTCATGAAAATGGCGGGGGTTGAGATAGCAGGGGTCTGCGACGTAAAGGACGAGATTCTGAGAAAGGTAAAGGATGAATACGGCGTTCCCGTTTACAAGGACTACCAAGAGATGCTCGAGAAGGAGAACCCAGACGGAGTTATAATCGCAACGCCACCACACCTCCACAGGGAGCAGGCGATATACGCCCTCAAGAAGGGTTACCACGTCCTCCTCGAGAAGCCGATGGGCGCAAATCTTCAGGACGCGAGGGCTATATACCGGCGCGCGAGGGGCACGAACAGGCTAATGGTGGCGTTCAGCCTCCGCTTCCACGGGCTCTTCATGAAGGTCAAGGATTACCTTGAGAAAGACCTTGGAGATA
>Ga0256838_1001681_pt1 | contig 9997 bp, 8 predicted proteins | sample 4571419metaG_FD_185978 | JGI IMG/M metagenome (GOLD analysis project Ga0256838, IMG submission 185978) | Hydrothermal vent microbial communities from Guaymas Basin, Mexico - 4571-419 | ecosystem: Environmental > Aquatic > Marine > Hydrothermal vents | place: Mexico: Guaymas Basin | collected... | reverse complement strand
AAGCTCACAATGGCGGCAAGAAACGCAAAATATGTCAACCCAAAGTAAGGAATAGACCATGCCAATGTAGACATAAAGAAAGAAAGGGCATATGTAGACTTATATTTATCATAGGCAAGCATAATATGCCGCGGTAAATTAAATGGAGGATATCTATCAAAGGGATATGGAGGCTTAAACTCCGTAATAATATGGGTAAACATAATCAAACCAATGTGTTGTATACGGGTAAAAGCCTTGCTTTGCCTATCAATAGCAGCCTGTATATCAGGCTCTGAAAGATATTTTATCAGAGTGCTAATGGTAAGAGCATACTGAAAATCGTCACGATTATAATCTATAGATATAGTTTCCCTAACAGCAGCTTTTTTCAAAACATCACACACCTCATCAAACACAAGAGATACACCACCACATTTTCTAACATACATAACAATATCATCGTCGTAAGGTTCGGCTACAATAAGACCACCTTTTATCATTTCAAGAAGAGTCCCCCAAAACACCTGCTCTCCCAATGCAGCATATTTCATCATGCGCTTATATATATAAGAGGGAATATTTTTCTTTGTGAGAAAGCCAATATATACATGGTACGGATCTTTACCATCTACAATATCCTCTATCATCGTAGGATGATACAATGCACCCCTTCTATACGGTTTGCCAACATCTGCCACCACACCATCAATTTTAGCCCCTTCATTTTGATAAAAATCAACAAATATATGTCTTGTACGCATAAATACCCGATAGGACACATATCCCATGATGAGTGCTCCCATGATAAAAGGTAATGTGTATATAAACAGCCATGTGCTATCACCAATATACACAAAGTAAAGCGACAATACCAGAGAAAACACAAGATACCCCCAAGTAAGTTGGGCCGTTTTATACCGCCTGAGAGCATTGAACATCCTCTGCAATCTTTTCATATGTTTATTATACTCTCATCAATAGCCATATCTGAATAATAAGTACCTTATGTGAAAGCAAAAGACATATATTTGTATACAATAATAATGAGCGGAGGTGATAACATTGAGAAAGATGAAGATCATGATGAAGCCGGAAGCAGTATTAAAGCACACAGCCCGTAGAGGACTTACAATATACGGTGTAGCCCTCCATGCAGGCATCTCACCAACGCATATGTACAACATGATGAGTGGAAGGAGAAATGCCAGCCCACGGGTAGCACTGGCTATAGCAAAGACACTGAGGGTAGATGTTACCGACATCTTTGATATTACTTACCAGGCACAAGACCGGCACGAAGCATAATCTCTGAGGGACGCAGGCCTACTTTAGAAGCATAAATCTGTATTAACCTACCCGAAACATCGCGACACCTATTATAGGACCGAGCGATAATTTCAAGCGATATGTCCTCAGGAGCCACATCAAACAGCCTGCGTACCCCTTCATCTGAAACCTTCTCCAGTATACATGGGTTCTTCACCGTATACAACAAAGCCGGCATCTTTATGAGGCTATATGTATCCTCTGGATATTGCTTTATCCACTTATCTAACACTTTATCGGAGATAAGGGGAACAAATACCTTTAAAGATGTATCTACCACCTCTTGGGGAGATGCCAAACACAAGATATCATCTACCCTATCTCTTATAAGATATGAAATAGCCATCACATCAGTTTCTGACATATCCATTAGTGCTTCTTTTAAAGTAGGAGTACTGACATGAGGCAATATAACACTACAGTGAGGACCGTATATGCCAATAGCAAACACCAAGAGACGGGGGGGTATATATTTCCACATGTCAGATGGAGCTGATAACATATCCGTTATCAGTGGGGCATCAAGGCTCTGCCACAATTTCCAAAATACATCTGTGGTATAACCACCTCTATTTATAAGAATCTCAATAATATTTTTTCTGGTTCTCTGGGGAAGCATATCTACAACCTCGGCAAGATATTCCTCATGGCTAACCAACCAACGAACAAATGTGTCTGGTAATACATCGGCGGATAGTTCATGCCCTCTACGCAGCAGAGTGTATATAGAATGAGATGATAGTAGAGGAATAATCTCATAGGGAACGAGTATATCTACATCTGCAACTTTAAGAAGTTCATCTATCTCAGATGGAGAAAAACAAGACACATCACCTGATAACCTATATGCCTCTTCAATAGATATATAGCCCTGTCTATACAAGGCTATAGCATCTTGACAGGACAATATGTTATCCTCCAGCAAATGAGAAAAACCTATTTTTACAATATCCAATGGAGAAATCTTTCCTGCTTTAAGTAATATCCTCGCCATATGTTCTGTCAGCATACCTCTTTTCACAGGTATGGCATCTAAGGTAGACAACCATTCCAACCTTTTATCTTCTGGTACATATTCCCAGAAACCACTATCTACCAGCCACTGTATACGTTCTGGGCTTGGAGTAATCTGTAAAGCACTTATACATTTTGTGTCAGGTATATACCCTCTATCTACATACATATCACCATAAACTTGGAGACTCCTTTTCACTGCATTTTCGGATACAAGCCCACTTTTCCATAACATTTTCATGGTTTCTGGCTTCACCGGTATGTTAATTGGAGAAGTTATTGTAATTCCACGGTTAACAATACATTGAAGGATATTCTCATCGTCTATTATGTCACCGGGAATGGCTATGGATACATCGTCTTCTATTTGGCAAATATATCGCCACAGGGTATGGGGAAACAGTGTTATAGCCCTCTTAAGCATGTTGGTGTCCATATATGGCACATAATCCTCCACTTCCTTTTCTTTAACCACAGATAAAAACACTTCTGGTGCATAGCGGACAAGAAAATGTAATGCCCTCTCCCTTGGCCATATATCTACTATACGCTTGGCAATGTCAGGACACTTCTTTATAAGAAAGAGCATAGACTTTTCATCAATAACAGTTAACACCTCTTCGGGAACATACTGACAAGGTATATTCTTCTCTGCCGTGGTGAGAGCCTGCCACATCTGCACAGAAAGGCATCTGGCAACATCCTCATATTCTTCTACAAGAGACATTAATTCGTTATCAGAGAATAGTGAACAATCCCCCGTTTCCCTCCATATCTGAACTCTCACCGACAGTGGGGCTGGGGATATATCCATTTTTTCACGATATACCTTTAGCCATAATTCTTTGTCATGCACATCATGAGATATCAGTAGCCTATACAGCCGTTGCGGCTCCAAGTAGGGCCACACTTCCCTTAACTCTTCAATACACGCCTCTGACATGTAATCAACGGCAGAGGCATATTTATCAGAAAAAGAAACCTGTCCCGAACATATGAGAAAGGCTTTCTCCTTATCAGGCAGCATATCAATATATTTATGGGCTTCATCCTGCATACGCTTGCTATAGTAAACCCCTTCGGGCCACATCTTAAATAAGAGAGATATATCATCTACCCTATCGGCAAGTATACCTGCAGATGAAGGGGTAAGTTCCTTTAACCTTCTTACAAGTGAGTCTGCAGAAATTTCCATGTCAGCAGATATCGCCCGTAATATATCCATATCATCTATCCCCATAATAATATCCCACAGCTGGGACTCATCTATATACTCCAATATCTGTCTTCGCTTTTCAGGTTCTGCAGACACAAGGACCATAGCCTTTTGCTGGGTAGAAAGGCGATCCCACGCATTCAGACCAAACAATTTATCTCCGTAGCCCATCATAAGCACATCATCAATAAAGTCAGCATCTGCCACACCAAAAACCTCTGGTATAAGATATGAAGGAAGTATTCCCCTTGTCTTCATAATCTTGTACATATCGGACCACATCTTCCTTTGAGCAAGCACAGATAAAACCCTTTCAAGTGGTACATCGGGCAGATATGACCATCTTCTGACAAGCTCTTCATCTGCATCTTCGGGAACATCATCTTCAAACATAACCAGTAAAAGACCATCGGGGATACCCATCAGCATCTTAGATAGAAGTGCCCTATGCTTTTTAAACACTTCTGCTGGAGCATCGGTCCATGCTACATCAAGGTGTTTCAATATTTCGTCAGAAGGCGGTAACATCAGTATATGACGCCACAACACATCATTAGGAAGCATCTTGTAGGCACCACTCTTTACAATGCACCGTGATATGACCTCAGACGGTGGAATCATTGACAGATGCTCCACATCAAGGGTGGACAAAAATTTACATATAAACGATATAGGTACATACTCCCATATAGAAAGACCGTGGGTCAAATGTAAAAGAAGCAAAGAAGGATACACTTCTTTTTCACCAGATACTTTATACAAACGGAAAGAAGCCTCAGCCGGCAGTGCAAATAGCACATCCTCAAGCATACCCTCTCTCTTCAGCACATCTGCAAGCATTTTTACATCGTTTAATCGTGCTTCTTTTATGTAAGAGGCCATCAACGAAGGTGGTATCCTCTTAAGAATAGATACAGCTCTCTTCTTATCGGTTTTATATAGATGCAGTGTCATAGACACATCAAGGGCTGAACCAGATACAATTTCATCTATGAGGGTAATATCCATGATATCGGCAAGTTTATCTGAAGCCGATAATAGAAAAGACATGAATAACTCTTTATCTATTCGCCTAATAAGTCTCTTCAATGTCCGTCTGTCAAGCATTTTCAGTAGCCTAATGATTTTTTCCTCATCAAGTGCAGTAAAGAGTGTGTTCCAGTCTTTGCCCGACAAACGGGGGGCAAGAATGGCCCAAGAATCTTTATCAATATCGCTAAGGATACTCTGGGTAAGATAGACTCCCCAGCGCTGCATATCACCCATGCGGTAAGCAGACAAGATATATTTTCGTGCCTCAGGGGAAACCTGAAGAAGCACCCCGCCGTGGGGAAGTACCCTCCTCAGAGAGTGCATAGACAAACCGAGTATAAATGCCGAAAGGATATTCTCCTCAAGGCTATCAAGGACAATCTGTAGTGTGTTTTCATCCAAACGGCGTATGACAATATCGGGGGACACACTATCTATAAGCAAAGATATAAAGCGAGATAGGGCCTTGGGTCTCAGCGATGTTATAAAGCGACCAACTTCATCTTCGGGTAGACGAAAAAACAGAACAAGAGCCCCCTCAGAAGATACAGACATAGCCAGATAGCGAAACACCTCACGAGAGGCTTTTTTAATAAAGGCCTCAAAGTCCTCGCTACTTAACCGTAGAAGGGCATCGTCTATCTCATATGAAGAGGCCCTGAGAATTTCCTCAGGGCTCTCTGAAAGTAATCTACCCAGTGTCTTGTCATCAAGCCTGTATAGGCTCAAATGGCATCACCTTAGCCCAGTGTAGGCGGTCCAGAATTTCTCTTCATAAGGTCTACAAGCTCGGTTGTATTCTCGGCTATGCGGGTAAGGGCAACAAGACCTTCATTAATAACACGGAGCAGGACAGCCGCTAAAAACCAACCGACAATACTACCGGCAAGGTATAAAAGGCCTGTGGTAGTATCCTTACGAAAGCCTTCTACAATAAGATAAATGAGACCAATGGTTACCCCAATAAGTTCAACGACATAAACGACACCTACTACCGTTGGAGTAATAAACTTTCTGAATTTGAAATCAAACATATTAGCACCTCCCTTTGAGGATTTTCATAGCTACTATCTATTGATACTCTTTCAACTTTTCTAAAAGAAACTGGGCAAGCTTCTTATCTGTACCCATAATGTGTTCTGACAGCCAATCTATGAGAAACCTTTCTACATCCTCAATAAGGGAGGCACTTTTACCCTCCTTAAGATACTTGGCATGCATCTCTTTAACCTTCTCTTCAAACCACTTGTGAAGTTTCTTATGTTCCTCTGTCTCGGGGTAATTTGTCTGGTCCATATACATCTCTTCTGTGCGAAAGTGCACATCTACATACTCCTCAAGAAACACAAACAGCTCGTCCATTGAAAATTCATCGTCTACACCTTGAAGGACATCTATAAGCTTGTTAATCTTACCCACAAGCTCTTTGTGTTGCATATCCATCACGGCAAAACCCGTTTCCAGGTCTTTGCTCCAAATAATCTTTTTCAACGATGACACCTCCTGAGCATCTATCCACTTACATTATACTCCCTACAGTTTGCATATTTATACATACATAAGGGACATATATAAATAGATATCCACATATTCACACATGAAGTTTTCCACACGAAAATAACGAACTATTTATAGTTATCCACACTTATCCACAGGAGTTGTGGATAAAATTTGTCCGCTATAAAGCGTTTTTCTGTAGCCTACATATCTTAAATGCCTATAGCAAGGGGATACTCCTACAAATCACAGGTTTTCCACAGTATTTTTCCACTTATCCACATATGCATATAATGTATCAAGTGTGGGACGCTTAGAAACATCGGGGTCTATGGCATGGGCGAGGATATCTTTCAACACACCCAGTCTCTTTATAGGTGGATACCCCTTAGGGGGACGCAGTTCACTATATCTCAGTGGGGAATAGCCCTTTCTTTTTACCTCAAAGGGAGATATATCCTTGTGGCGTATAAACTGAAACGGAGAAAAACCATCCATGATAATGCGGTGAATGATAACAGCCAACACATATACCATGCTTTTCTCATTGGCAAGGCGCATACCACCAAAAAATTCCGGAGGGGCAATATCACCTGCTATGACACGGGCCGGTATCCTCTCCACCTGGTATGAATCGGTATCTATAAAAAATACATCTACCCTTCTACCATTTATATGCAGAAAGATATTCTGGTCGTTGAGGTCTATGGGCAGCACCGACACACCAAAGAGTTTGACCACATACTCTACAATAGTCTTGACTATATATGCCCGTGTTTTCATATCCCATGGGAAAGCCATAGTCCGCATCTGGCGATAGTCAAGATAACTAATAAGCACCATGTTATCATCACGGGGAAGACATGGCATAAGAAATCCCACAAACCGTCCCAACCTATCAAACAGCATATGGTGGGGTACAAGAACATGGTCAAAGAGCTCTTTATAATCATCTTTGGGGGCATACTGCCAATATATGCTCTGAAGTTTCACAACCTTAGGCAAATTCTCACTGGCAATAGAAGGCTTATGGTATATCTTGGCACATCCTTCGTCGGTGATGTAGATACTACCCTCTCCACCACCACCTATGCGGTCCTTTAGCATGAGGGAAGTGCCGTCTTTCTTAAACACCAGCACAGGCTATCACCACCGACTTGTCATCATCATTGATATCCATAAGCCTATCATTAGAAAGTAGCTCTGCAATATTGTCGTATGTTAAAGTATCTGTCTTCACAGCATGAAGCAGTTTATTAAGATATGCTTCATGAGGCTCTATATACCAGCCCTCTTCTTTCATTTTATAGTAAAAGTAAATGCCACCGAGCCCATCACTGGATACCACCAACCCATCTACACCACTTACCTGTCCTACCTTTAACATATCCTTCCAGCCTTCAGATAGTAAAAACACCGTTTCATTGGCAAATTCACCCTTGACAATCTCTGAAGAATACCATTTTCCACCTGTGCGATACAGCACGGCACTATCTCCAACAGATGCGTATGTTAAGGTTTCTCCTGTATAGGTGCCAACCACCAGCGTAGCGTAAAGATGCCTCCTGTCTATGCCACTAAAAACCTCTTTGACAAGTACACTAAGCACCTCTGGTATATCATGGGGGACCATACCCGACATCATGAGTCTTATAGCCTCGTATACTAGCGTATCAGATACCCTGTGGGACAATTTAGATGAGCCTGCACCATCAGATAGGGCAAAGTAGAGGGTATCACTTACAAGTATGGCAAGGGCACTATCTGCCCCACAACCTCCCCTTACCTTATGAGCTCTACCTGTGGCTATGCCGTATACATATTTCAGCATGAGATCCACCCCGGAGGCATGGAGTAGAAGAAGTCTATAGGAAGATATCTCTCGGCATATATCTCATATGCCCTCCTATCAGGTGGTAGGTGAAACACACTCATCAGTTTTTTAAGATTACCTACCAGTGCAAACACATAGGGCTTGGTGACAAGGTTTTCTATGGTCTCATTCTCTGAAACACCATAGACAAATTCATGAGTTATATCCTCTACGGCAGCCAAAAGTTTACCGGGAACATCTTCAAGGTATGCATGGGGAACACCTGTTCTTCTCTGAAGTCTGCGGGCCACATCACGACTGGGAGATATAACAATGGGCTTTATCCATGCAACATCTAGGTCTCCCGCAACAACCGGTATCACCATATCACCAACAGACACGGCAATAGAAAATGGAACAAGTTCCTCCCCATGATACAGATGGGACAGCACGCCACTTCCAAATATCATAAAGTCATCAATGGCAGAGGAGAGTGCATCTTTTAAAAAGCTGTATATAGTACCACTACCCTCCTCTGCCATGATGATATACGGACCTATGGCATACGACTGCATCAAAGCTCTATCTCAATACCATCCAGTGATGCGGGATTTTCTACTTTGACTTTGTCTCCGGGCATGGAAGAAGAAACCATCTTGAGAGACGAAGACAACCATGTAAACATGCTCTGGAACCCCTTTTCATAGTCTGTTAGTCTAAACACCCTACCCTTGGGGAAGAGCATCTTTAACTTCTCAAAGTTGGCACTCTCTGTGCCAAATGCCCAGGTGATAACCTTTTTACGGTTCTCTGCATCCATGAGCCTCTCCTTAACCTCTTCCCACATGGCACTACCGGGCTCCATATCTGTAGGCTCACCATCGGTGATAAGTACAAGCCATGGTCTGTAATACTGGGCACCCTGTCCCCTGAGAAGCATCTTACGATACTCAATCATGTCCAAAGCCTCTTTGATGGCTTTCCCCATAGGTGTTGTCCCCTTAGGCAAGAGCTCCTTTAGTTTCACATCTTCAACAGGTGCAAAATCTTGTAACACCTGCACCCCTTCGCCAAATGTCACAATGGCAATCTCCACAGACTGTCTCGCCTTGGGGTCTTCCTCTATGGCAGAGACAAGGGACTCTACCCCTTTCATGAGTTCCTGTATCGGTTCGCCCCACATAGAGCCAGATGTATCAAGAAGAAGCACCACGGGACACTTCTCCACACCGGGATACTTCACTTCACCTTCTTCTGGAATAAGTTCCTCTATACCCATATCATCACCCCCACCGTCTTTCTGCTATTATTTTACGACAAGAACCAGAAACTCTCAGATTATTTCAGATTATTTATGTTTCTACTTCCAAATATTAAACACAAACCCTTTAAAAACCACGCCGTTTGATAAAATACTTGGTGAGGAAGGAGAAGGTACAGTATATGAAAGTAGAAGACTTCATAAGAGATGATAAAAAAGGTTTTTCTGTGGCATATATAGACCACCCCACACTAATGGGAGAAGATATACAGGAGTATCTTTCTGGTGTACCCCATATTGTTGTACATTGCATAGACGGTGGTGTATTTGGGCTTGGCTCTGTTGTTAAAACGATCTCTCAATATCTCAAGCCAGAAGACTACAAAGACCTTGAGGGTCTTGTAGGCAAGGTTATAAAGTCTCTGTATCCTGAAGCCAAGGTAAATAGTAATCCATACAAAGATGTGCATGGTAGCGGAGTATATCTCACTACCGCACATCTCATGAATAAAGTAGCTCAGTATTTGGAAACTGAAAAGCTCGTTTGGGTTATAGACGAATTTCCCCTCAATGAAGAAAATGATCTATGGCTCTTTCTCAAGGAAATACAGGGGCTGGAAAGCAACATCAGTCATAAGATAATAGCTATATCACATAAACCCTATATGCCATTCGCCACACCGCTGGAGTACCCGGATAAAAAATCACAAGATACCACACTGCCAAAGGGTAAAGAGGGCAAAACACTGCGTATGCTTGCCCTGCTGTCATTTGCCTCTTATGGATACATGCGAAGAACAGTAGCATACAGTCTTGTATCACAGTTTGACCTTGACAAGGGCTATATAAGACTACG
>Ga0256838_1001680_pt1 | contig 10003 bp, 10 predicted proteins | sample 4571419metaG_FD_185978 | JGI IMG/M metagenome (GOLD analysis project Ga0256838, IMG submission 185978) | Hydrothermal vent microbial communities from Guaymas Basin, Mexico - 4571-419 | ecosystem: Environmental > Aquatic > Marine > Hydrothermal vents | place: Mexico: Guaymas Basin | collected... | reverse complement strand
ACTTTTAAAGAAACTTTATTATCACTGTCAATTCTTGGGGTTATTTTTAAAGTAAGTCCGATATCTTGGCGTGTGTAACTTTCACTTGTAACGGTTGATGTTGTTTTTCCTGTAAGCACTGATATTGTTTTCCCCACATAAATGGTTGATGGAGTGTTGTTTATACAAAGGATTGAAGGTTCGCTTAGTTTTTTTGCAGCCCCTAATGTTTCAAGTAGATCAAGGGTTGCCCCAAGTGCAATGCCCTGTTTTAAAGTAGGGATTGCAAGCCCAAGGTCAGCTGGGTTAAACGCAATTGCAGGACCTCCTAGGTTTGCACTGAATGTATAAAGCCCGTTTTCCCCGCTTCCTCCTAAAATTCCATATTTTACCCCAAGCTGTGATGCTTTTGAGTTTGAGATTTCAAGAATTTTCGCTTTTACGTAAACCTGCTGTTTTGGAATGTCAAGTGCTGAAATTATGGTTTTAATCATTTCTATTTGTTTTAAATCCCCTACAATAATCAAAGAGTTTGTCTCTTTTGAAGCGGTGATTGAAGGAGGGGTTTTTGGATATTTTACTTTTACTATCTGTTTTAGCACTTTTTCAACATTGGTAACGTCTGAATTTTTAAGGGTTATAACTTTTGTTATCTGGTTTGTAGGTTTTGGTTTGATATCTAAAAGTTTTGCATTTTGATAAAGGGTGCTTACAACGTCTTTTGGACCCACAAAAATAAGTGTGTTTTCATTTGGGATTATTTTAAATTTTTTAACTTTTACATTAAACATTGTATTTGCTATATCATTCAGTTTTTTAAATACATCATTCGGATTTGCATATTTAAGGTTTATTGATTTGATATACTGTTTTTTTTGGAGGTCTATTTTTCTTACAATTTCTTTTATAAGTTTTATATTTTTTGGATAGTCTGTAACAATTAGCATGTTTGTATTTGGGTTTACAACTATTTTTCCGTATCTGCTTACAAGGTAATTTATCTGAATATACGCATCTCTTGCAGGAATGTTATTAAGAGGTATTATGGCTGTTTGGAGCTGGTAAAAGTGAGTTTTATCAGCAAGGGGCGGTGCTTCTTTTAGCGCTTCTGAATTTCTTACCACTTTTAAAAACCCGCCTTCGTTTATTATGGTGTATCCTTTGCTTTTTAAAACACTTAGCAAAATATTGTAAAGCTCATCCCTTTTTATTGGTTTTACCGAAATAAAATTGACCTTTCCTCTTAGCGGCTGTGTAATTAAGATATTTTTATGAGTTATTTTTGCAACCATTTTTATAAAATCGTTAATATCCAGGTTTTGGAAATTAAGTTCGATTGCAAAAAGGGTTGCCATTAAAACCGGAAGCAGTTTAATCCATTTCATATCTTAAAACCTTTTGTCTGTTGTTTCTTTTAATTGTAACTTCAATGTAGTCATATTTTTCTATATTATTGTATATTCTCCACGCATCTGCGTCGTTTTTTAGCTCTATACCATTTATTTCCATAATTATGTCTCCTTTTTTTAGTCCTATTTTTTCAAAAATGGATCCCGGTTTTATATATGTTATTTTATATCCATGAGGGGTTTTTATAATTCCTATCTGGTTCCATACCAAAGAGAGGTTTTTTTTGTATTTTTCTATAGTGTTTTTATTTATTTCAATAATTCCCTGTGTGTTTTTAGGAACTTTTATCTCTTTAAAACTAAGCTTGTATGTCTGGTTGTTTCTTTTAAAAATTGCTTCGTTTGGAAGTATTTTTATAAGTTTGTATCCGTTTAGCCTGTCATTTAGGTTTAAGAAAATATTTTTGTTTTTTTTGCTTACAACAATAAAACTGTTGTTTTTATCAAAATAAATGGCTTTTAATTTTACACCTTTTAGGGTTTTATTTGTTTTGATAACTGCGGGTTTTTTAAAAGAGGAGGCAAAAAACAGATTTACCAGATTTATTTTATAAAATCTCACTTCAGAAGTTTGGGGGATAAAAACAGGCGGTGTTTTTGGCAAAAACAGATCAATTACAGCCCAGAATAAAAACGCTGTTAACAAAGAGATAATAAAAAGGGCTATATATTTAAAGCTTTGCATAATAAAAATATCCTTTTTTATCTTTTTTCAAAAATGCCAGTATTCTTCTTGATGGGTGTTTTACATAAATTTTTATCTCTTTTAGGTTTGCATAGCCACTAAATTCCCCAAAATTTCCTTTACCTTGTATTTTTGCTTTTAAAAATGGGATATAAACGATTTTAAGGTTTTTTATTATAAAATTTCCGACATTCAGTTTTATGTCATTTGCTTCTATTTCATTAAACGCAATAAACGGTTTTATTAAAACGTTTTTTACCTGTGCGGTTTTTATTTTCAGATAATATATCTGTGTGTTTTCAAGTTTCATTTTAAAAGGGGTTTTTGTTATTTGTGTTTGGATGTCTATGTTTTTGTTGTGAAGTATGTATAACAATTTGTAAAATAGGTGTTCTTTTGGCATAAAAATGATAAATCCCAGAAAAAACCCCATAAGTATTAAAAGAAATTTTTTCATTTTTTTATCTCCGCTTTTGCGTTTATTAAATTTTCTTTTTTAATATCAAACGTTAAAAGATACGATTTTTTAAGAGTGTTTTGAAATTGGAAAAATTTTATTTTATCCATATTCTGACATATTGCCGTAATGGTGTTTTTGGTGTATGTTTTTTTGCAAAATCTTGGGATATAGGGTTTATAGGTGTTTTTTAAAGAATTTATCTCATTTGCAAGCTTTATCATCTTTTTTGAATATTCAAAGCTTTCTTTTAAATTCTCTTTGGATGATAGATAATATTTATATGAAAAAACGGTAATTAAAATAAAAAGTGTTATTATTAGTATGTTTTTCATTTCAGTTTTGCCTTGTATGTGTTTTTGCTAAAGTTTGATGATAGTATTTTAAAATGTTTTTTAAAATAAAAATCCAGGTTTTTTGAGGTATGGATTTTTACGTAGTAATTTTTTGAATCAAATGATAACCTTTGGTAATACTCTTCTTTTTTTAAAGGCGTTTTTGAAAAAAACTCCAAATCTTTTTTTATTTTTTCCTGTTTTTTTACTTTTGTTTTAAGATCATTTAAAATGGAATTTAATTGAAAAGAAGTTGGTGGGAGGTTATGCTTTTTTAAAAAATTTTCGGTTTTAAGGCTTAATTTCTTTGCTTCAAGGTTGTTTGAATATGCTTTTATTAAAAGTGCAGAGTTTAATAGAATAAAAATTATGCCTGCATAAACTAAAAGTGTTTTATTGATTTTTTGGGAAAATGTTTTGTTTGATAGTTTTATTTTTTCAAGGGCTTCTTTTAGTGGAATGCAGTTTTTAGAAGGTGTTGGAAAAAAGAAAATCAAATCATCTATTTTTTTTAAGTAATAATTTTCATTTACTTTGATACATTCAAAGTCAAAAAACTCTATTTGGGCTATTCTGATTGATTTTATATATTTTTTGTCAATTTTTAAATTAAGCTTTTTAGGAATTGCAACTGCAAAAAATTTATCTTTAAGTTTAAAAGCGTCATAAAAAAAATCCCCTTTTAAATTAAAAGAGCTTTTTGCAAGTTTTTTTGCATCTTTTAATGATTTAATGGGAATGTTTATTTTTTTTATCCAATAAAATTCCGGGGATAAAATAACATTCACAGGCTCTTTTATTTTTTCGTTAAAATCTTTAGTATAAAGGATTTTCTTCAATATCTACAACCTTTTTTTGTTTTAAGTCATAAATTATATTTAATTTATGGATGTTTTTTAATGTATATGTGATATTTAATTTTAAATATTTTACAGAATTGATTGTAATTATATTAAATTTAGTTTTATTTTCATCATTAAGAGTTAAAATATTCTTATTGGCACAGCTTTTTAACAGCTGAGTGTATTTAAAATTAAAAATTTTTTTCCAAGGAATGTTAAATACTCTTTTATCTTCAGTTTTATTTGCATAATAATTTAAAATATCTTTTAACTGTTTGTATGAATATATATATCCATTTTGAAATTTAGGATTTTGCAGTGCTATTTCGCTGTAAGGGCTTCTTTCATTTAGGTTTTTGTCTATTGAATCAATTAGCAGATCTTTTAAAAACAGAGGATCTTGTATTTCATATTTGTATGTTAAAAAATCTATTAAAGTGTCAATGTTTTGGTTTATTTTGTTTTTTTGAACGTAATCATTTATATTTATTTTGCAAATGGGGTTTACAAATATTGTAATTCTAAAATCACCTTCTTTTGAAGAGAACATTAGTGGAATGTTAAAAAACATTTTTGTCTGGTTTATATCAATGATTGAGAAAAATTTTTCAATATTTTGTATTATTTTTGAATTTTGGGATATAAATTCAAAAGAAGAAGAGGTTGTTTTTTGATATATTTTTAAAATTGAGGCAATAATGGTTATTGCGCTTATTAAAAAAATTAAAGTCAGAAAAAGAGTTATGGATTTTTTCATAAAAACCTTTTTTGTTACAATTATAACCAAAAAGGAAAGTGATGAAAAAGGGATTTACACTGCTTGAACTTATGATAGTTATTATTATTTTAGGTCTTATTGCTGGGTTGGTTTTACCAAATATTTTAGGTCAGGGAGAGAGGGCAAAAGAGAAACTTGTGTGCGTTCAGATGAAAAACCTAAAAAACGCTCTTGATAGTTTTAAATTAGAAGAAGGTTCTTATCCTACCACAGAAGAGGGGTTAGAGGCTCTTATTTCAAATCCAAACCCTCAAAAATACAAAAACTATCCTCAAAACGGTTTTTTAAGTTCTAAAAAAGTTCCAAAAGATCCGTGGGGGCATCCTTATATTTATATAAACAACAACGGAAATATTGATATTATTTCTTTGGGAGCTGACGGAAAAGAAGGCGGCAGCGGGGAAAACAGGGATATAAGATTATCTCAATGTCAAGATTAGGATTCAGTTTAATTGAACTTGTTTTGGTGATATTTTTAATAGGGCTTGTGAGTTTTTTTGTAATAAAACTTCCAGAAGTTAATAAAAAATATGCATTTTCTGATTTAAGGGAGCTTTTGTATCCAAACGGGGATTTTTATATTTTTGAAGATGGGAGTAATTTGGTAATAAAGGATAAAAACTACTCAATCCCTTTTTCTTTTTCCAAAATTATTGTCTATGATTTTGATTTTAATAAAAAGAGTTTTAAGAATTTTAATGGTAAAAAGGTTGTTTTTCATTATAAAGTAAGAAACGGAATAGGGGAGAGTTTTGTAGTTTTTGATAAAAAATATTATGTTTTTAAGCCTTTTTGGGTGCTTGAATTTTCTTCAAAAGAGGGTATCAAGGAGTATTTTGAAACCTTAAGGGATGTTTATTGAAATCTTTTACGTTAATTGAGGTTTTAATTTCGGTAATTATTATTTTTCTCGCTTCTTATGTTTTTTTTTCTTTTACTTCAAATTCAATAAAACTTTATAATATTTTTGAAAGACATAAGTATTTTTCTTTGAAAGCTTCTATTGTTTTCTGTGAGGAAAAAGGGGGAAATTTAAAAGAGGTTTTGAGGGATTTTAATATAAGAAATGATGATATCCTAAGAGCTCTTGATACAAAAATAGAATTAAAAAAAAGTATTGATTTAAAAAGTGATTTTAATACTACCAGTGTGATTTTGTATAAATTAAGAGCATTTGATAAAAAAAGCTCTTCTTATATTTATTCTTTGGAAATAAAATGAAAAAAAGCTTTACTCTGCTTGAAGTTTTAATTTCAATAACCCTTACCGTTTTTATATTTACGGCGATTTTTGAGATACTTCATTCATTAAAAATTACAGAGAATTCATTTTTAAAAAAAGTGCATGACAAACATGACCTGTTTGTAAAAGCTATTTATTATGATCTGTTAAATGCAAAAAATATAAAAATTATAAAAACTCAAAATCCTGACGTTGATAAAATTTATCTTCAAACCTCTAATTCTTTATACGGTTTTTATGAGCCTTATGTGGTGTGGGTTGTAAAAAAAGGGATTCTGTTTAGGATTGAAGATAAAGATGCAATTAATCTGCCAGGAGATTATAAATATTTTGATGAGTTTGCAAAAGATGTTAAAATATTTAAGATTTATAAAAAAGATGATAAATATTTTCTGTTTTTAAAAGATAAAAAAAATATCTATTTTGAGTTTAAAGGAATAAAATGAAAATAACCGCGCTAAAAACTCTTTACAAACCCACAGATATCGCTGTTGGGAGTGCCAGAAGCTGTTATTTTGGCAAGCATATTGTAACTCCTGAGAGTGTTGAAACATGGAGCAAAAAAAATGAGCTTTTAAATTCCATTTTTAAAGCCGGACACCATACAACATTAATGCATTACCATTTTACGTTTTTAATAGAAGGAATAAGCAGGCTTTTAATATGGAGGTTTTTACACTCCCATCCTTATTATAACTCCGAACAGGTATCCCAACGTTATGCCAGAATGAAAATAGATAATTTTACTTATCCAAAAAGTGCAGACAAAGCAAAATGGCAGGAGTATTATAAGAAAATGTTTATGTTTTATGAAAAATTGATTGAAAAACTAACTCCTGTTATTGAAAAAATACTTCCTAAATTCAAAAAAAAAGAGGCTGTAAAAAAAGCCCAGGAATTTGCCAGGTATCTTTTGCCTGTTGGAATGAATGCACATCTTTATCACACAATAAACGTTATTACCGCCCTTAGATACATAAATACGGCTTCGTTGGTGCCTGAAGCCTCCAATGAAGCAAAAGAATTTGCAGAATTTCTGAAAAAAGAGATGATAAAAATTGATGAAAACCTGGCTCCTTTAATAGAGTTTGCAGAAAATGAAAAGGCTGTGTTTCCTTCAATTGACATAGAAAAAATAAAAAAACGCCATAATGTAAAAAAAAGAGTAGAAGTGTTTGACATAGTTGATTATGATTTTAATTTTAATGAGAATTACGCTGGTGTTTTAAGATCTAGCAATATATTTTTAGATGAAGGGGTTTTGGGAAGTTTTAATTCATATATAAAACTTTCCCTCTCAGCCGATGCCCAAAACCAGCGACATCGCCGTTCTATGGCCATTAGGCCAAAACTTGAGGATATTTATAAAAGAGATTATTATATGCCCCCTGTTTGCAATGAAGTTGAGGATATTTACAAAGAGGCGGTTGAGTTTTCTTATGACTTTTTTGAAGAGCAAAAAGAAGTTTTAGGATTTTCAGAGGCTGCATATGCACTGCTTAATGCACACAATATAGAAATTGTTGAACATAATGACTTTGCCTCTTTTGCCCATAAGGCTCAAATGAGGCTTTGTTACAATGCCCAGGAAGAGATTTTTGATATTGTGTATGAGCAGGTTAGGCAGTTAAAAAAAGCAGGGGTAAAAGCGGCGCAGAAGTTTTTGCCTCCTTGTGCTGTGAGATATCAGCAAAACATTAAGCCATATTGTCCCGAAGGAGAGAGGTTTTGCGGTATTAAAGTGTGGAAAAAGGATTTTGATGAGTATAAAAGACTTATTTGATAATTTTTTAATATTGTGGTATGATTGGTTTATTAATTTTAAATTAAAGCAAGGAGCAAAGGATGAAAAAAAGGGTTTTAATAAGTGCGGTTGTCTCATCAATTTTAATGATGAGCGGGTGTCAGGTAAATAAAGATGATAAAGAAAGTTCTACTCAGGCACCTTTAAAAAAGGTTCAGTTTATTGATTCTGAAGTAATAAATATAGATTATTATTGTGATAATGGTGCTAATGGTGTTACAGATAAGAACGGATATATAAACATTCCTTCCGGGTGTGGTGTAGTAACTCTGAAAATAGGAGGAGTTGTAGTTGGGGATTTTAACACTTCAAAAATACATTCAACAAAAGTTACTCCTTCAGATCTTTTGGAAATAGATTTAAACAACACATTAGACTCAAGACTTCAAAACATTGTGCAGTTTTTGCAGTCTGTTGATAATAATCAAAATCCTTATGATGGAATATTTATTGATGATAATGTTAAAAAGCTACTTGCAAACGCAAATATTAATTTAGAAGATAAAAGCATTACCGAAAGTGATTTGGAAAATTTATTAAAAAATGCAGGTATTAAACTTTTAGACAGAAATGATACTATTGCAAGATATGAAGAAACATTAAAAAAAGAGTTTAATTTAAGTGTAGATAATATGCCTCCTGCTAAACCGATTGTAGAAAATATACCTTCTTCATTTGTGGAAACAAATACAGTTAATATAAGTGTGGAAGGAGAATCAAAAACTAAAATTTTATTAAATGGTAAAGATACAGGTATTATTATTCCTGATACAAATAAGGTTGATGTTAATATATCTCTTCCTTCTTTAAATCAAAGACTTGATAATGATTACAATTATACTTTGAATATTCAATTAAAAGATTTAAAAGAAAGAGTTAGTGTTCCTAAAGAAGTTAGGATTCCTATTCACGGAAAAAACTATTATGATGAAATTGATGTTAAAAATGTATTAACCCTTTTACAAAACGCAACAGATCCAAGAAATATAAGCTATACCCCAAAATATGATACAGGTAATCCTTTACAAATTACCTATGATCCTCCATATCCATACCCTCCAACTGCAATTGATCAAAACTATACGGTAACTGTAAATGTTAAAAAAGGTAATATTGAGGATATATTTCAGTTTAATGAGTTTGTTCCTTCAAATAATGTAAAAATTACTCTTAATGACGGAACAATTTCTCTTCTTAACAACCAGTATAAAGATGAATTTGAAATGACAAACGGAGGAGTGTTTGTAAAAAAAGATGATCCTGATAATTTTGTAGGAACTTCTTTTACCATAGATACTAATAATTCCACAGCAAATTTTACCTCTTCTGATGATATTTTAAGTTATATTTCAAATTCTTTATCATCTCAAGGTTATACAATTTCTCAGGTTTCCAAAAAAGTAATATCCCCTACACAGGTTATAGCAAGATATGAAGTTATTACTTCAGGTAGTGTAAATCTTTATAAAATTTTAGAAGATCTACTTTATAATGCATTTGGATATAATATTAACTATAATCAAGATATTTCTAAATATACTGATGTTAATGACACATATTTGGATATTTACGTGGAATATAACGATAAAAACAATTCTTATGTAATTCTTACTCTAACAAACAAAGACAAAGATTACGTCTCAGAAGTTGAAAAAATTGTAAACCCTGATACATTGGTTCAGCCGAATGAAAAAATTGTAAATGAAACAGAACACTTTATATTTACAAATGACCATTATATGGGAGATTATGTTTTTGTTATTGATGATTCTGGAAGTATGTCTGATGAACAAGAGAGTGTTAAAAAGGCTATTGAAAAAACATTTTCGGCTGCTGTAAATAGATACGGTCTTGATTGGAAAGCTACTGTTTTAGGAACAGAAAGAACATGGGATTATTCAAAATGGTTAAACAATCCTGTGGAAAACAATATTACAAAATTGGTAGAAGAACTTGACTGGCTTACTACTGATGGTTGGGATGAAGTTGGAATGAAACTTGTTTATGATCATTTGGTAAATGGGGATATTCAAGTTAGACCAAATTCACCTTTAACAATTATTTATGCTTCAGATGAGCCTGAACATACTACTTTGGAAGATATTAATGTAACTGATGGAGATTTAAGAAAGTCTTATTTTGTAACTCATCATATCAAATATGATGTTATTTTACCTGAGGATTTGCAAAATGATTCAAATCTTGCTTACAGAATGGCTTTGGCAACTCATGGAGATATTGTAAATATGTATAACTATGAAACAGGGTATGATGAAATGGCAAATAATGCAGTAAGGGAAGCTGCCGCTAAAAACTCTTCTATTAAACTTAAATATCCTGCAATTGCATCTTCTATTAATGTGCTTATAAATGATAAATTAGTTAGCGGATGGGAGTATGTTCCAACAGAACAGGCTATTATATTCCCTCAAAGTGTAAAACCTAATTATGAAGAGAATGTAACGGTTATTT
>Ga0256838_1001678_pt1 | contig 10028 bp, 9 predicted proteins | sample 4571419metaG_FD_185978 | JGI IMG/M metagenome (GOLD analysis project Ga0256838, IMG submission 185978) | Hydrothermal vent microbial communities from Guaymas Basin, Mexico - 4571-419 | ecosystem: Environmental > Aquatic > Marine > Hydrothermal vents | place: Mexico: Guaymas Basin | collected... | reverse complement strand
ATGAAGTTCAAGCAAAGTTAAAAGAAGTCGGTATTCCAACAGCTGTTCATTATCCAATGCCCCTTCATATGCAGGAGTGTTTTAAATATCTTGGATATAAAAAAGGAGATTTTCCGGTAGCTGAGAAGGTAAGTAAAGAGATAATGAGTCTTCCTATGAATCCATATCTTAATGATGAAGAGATTGAGTATATAGCTAAAAAGGTAGGAGAGTTTGCTCAATAAACTAAAACCAAAAAGTGAATTTACAAAAAATGTATTAACTTTAATGACAGGTACTACTATTGCACAAGCAATTCCTATTGCAATAAGTCCTATTCTTACAAGACTTTATACGCCAGAGGATTTTGGTGTGTTTGCTCTTTTTGTAGCTATAACATCTATTTTTGGAAGTATTGCAAATGGAAGATATGAACTGGCCATAATGCTTCCAAGAAAAGATGAAGATGCTATAAATATAATGGCTCTTGGATTTATAATAAATGTAGTTTTATCTCTATTTTTACTTTTTGTAGTTATAGTTTTTCATGATAATATCTTAAATGTATTAAATAATAAAGAAATTTCTCCTTGGCTTTATTTAGTTCCTATTAGTGTATTTTTGATGGGACTATTTAATTTGTTAAATTATTTTAATAATAGAAAAAAATTTTATAAAGATTTGGCAAAAGCAAATGTTTATAAATCTATCGGTATGGCAATAGTTCAACTAAGTCTTGGATTTTTAAAAGCAGGAGCTTTTGGACTTATTAGTGGGCAGATATTTTCTCAGATTATTTCAAATACAAAATTATTTTTAAATATAAAAAAATTAAATTTATTTAAAGAAATAAAAAAAATAAAGATTATTGCTTTGGGCAAAAGATATATTGATTTTCCAAAATTTTCTATGTGGGCAATTTTGGCCAACACATTAGCTGTTCAATTAACTAATATTTTAATTTCATCTTTTTATGGAATAAAAACATTAGGATTTTATAGTTTGGCTCAAAGAATGCTTGGTATGCCTTCATCTTTAATAGGTGCTTCTATTGGTCAAGTTTTTTTTGAAGAAGCAACAAAAGAAAAGCAAAAAACGGGAAAAGCTATAAAAACATTTAATTCTACATTAAAAAAACTATTAATAATATCAATTCCATCATTTGCATTTTTATATTTTATAATTGAAGATTTATTTGCATTTATATTTGGTGAAGAGTGGAGAATAGCAGGAAAATATGCTCAAATTATTATTCCTTTATTTGCAATAAGATTTGTGGTTGCTCCATTAAGTAATATAAATAATATTTTTGAATTACAAAAAATTGCTTTACTATGGCAATTAGTTTTATTAATACTTTCTATTAGTTGTTTATATTTTTCTTATTTTTTTAATATAGAGTTTATTAATTTTTTAAATATATTTGTGGGTATTATATTTATACATTATGCAATTTTACTATATATTCTTTATATTGTAAGTCATAGAGGAAAGTTAAAGAAATGAAAAATATTATTTTCACAGGAGATTTATTTTTAGGTGGAGATTTATTACATAAATCTGCTAAGGATATTGTTCAGATTAAAATTTTTTATGAAGCAGAGAAAAGAATAGTAAATTTGGAACAACCTATAAGTGATAATAATAAAATTGAAGATAAATGTACTTTATTTACAGATTCAAAAGCTATTCATCAGCTAAAAGAAATGAAAATTGATGCAGTAAATTTAGCTCATAATCATATTCAAGATAAAGGAATAGAGGGTATTTGTGAAACTATTGAACATTTAAAAAGAGGAAAAATTGGATACTTTGGAGCTGGATGTAATCTTAAAGAAGCAAAAAAGCCATATTTTATAACTGATGAAATAGCTATTTTTGGATATTGTGAATTTGGAAAACCGTATTTGAAACAGATAGAAGTTGCTACAGAAGAAAAACCTGGAATTAATCCATTAAGATATGAAAATATTTTAGATGATTTAAATTCGTTAAAAGAAAATCAAAAAGCAATACTTTATTTTCATTGGGGAAGGGAGCATGTGTTTTTGCCCCCATATCAAGATATTCAGTTAGCTAAAAAATTATTAGAAGATGATAGGGTTTTATTGATTGTAGGAATGCATCCACATAGACCACAAGGGTATATTAAACATAATGGAAAAAGAGCTTATATGTGTCTTGGGAATTTTTTATTTCCAAATTTTTATATTAAACCACCTACACAAATATATTATCCAGAAAATAAATTACATAATGTTGATATTACAAGACAATATCATAGTGTTTTTAAAGTTACTTATAAAAAATGGAAATGGATAAATAGGGTTTCAATTATATTAAATTTTGATATAAAGAATCACAAAATTAAGCATATTTTTGCGATTCAAGATGACAATATACCTGTTGTAAGAGAACTATTTGGTATAAAAAAATTTTTTATGGATAAATTTATTTATTTTTTATCATTGACATATAAATTGCCAAAGTTTATTTATATTCCGTTAGAAAAGACCTCAACATTTATAACTTATAAATTATGGAAATTTGGAATTTATAGATTCTGGATAAAACAAATAGGTTTTAAAGAATTTTTTAAAAAATTTTGGAATAAGTTAAAAAGGAAACTAAAATGAAATATAAAAATCCCTATGCCTTGGTATTAGGAGGATATGTCAATGGGTATTCTATTATAAGAGAGTTATATGAATGTGGGGTTAAAAACATTGCTCTTTTTGACTATGGGAGTTCATTAGCAAGTAAAAGTAATAAGATAAATTATTATGACAACTTTAAGAAAAATGATGCAAACTCTTTAAAAGAAGCATTAAAAAAACTACATAAAAAATCAGATTATATAGTTATATTTCCAACAGATGATTTACAACTTGAAAATTTATATGAGATATACAATGATATAAAAGATTTTTGTTTTGTGCCTTTTAATTATAATAATGTAATTCAAAGTTTAGATAAATATGTACAATATGAATTTTGTGAGAAATACAATATTCCATATCCAAAAACTGTAAATATTGAAACTATTGAAGATTTAGATAATATAACAGATATGATGTTCCCTGTTTTGATAAAGCCAAATAAGAGAGAAGATTTAACTACGAGTGTATTTAGAAGTTTATTTTTAAAAAATATCAAAGATTTTGATAAAAATAAAAAATTATTAAAAGATTTTATAGAGCAAAAGATTACTTTTTTAGCTTCTGAATTTATTCCTGGAGACGATACAAATATCTATGCTTATGTAGGATATAGAAACCAAGAAGGTATAATTTTAAATGAATGGACTGGAAAAAAACTAACACAATTTCCTGATAATTTTGGAGTATTTAGTAGTGGAAGTAATGAAGCTCCAGAAGTTGTAAAGCAACAAGGTAGAAAACTTTTAGAAGTTATGGATTTAAAAGGCATATGTGAACCAGAGTTTAAATATGATTATAGAGATGGAAAATTTAAACTGATGGAGATAAACCTTCGTTCTATGATGTGGCATAGAGTTGGTAACCTTAGTGGAGTGAATATTCAATATTCTCAATGGCTTGATGCTATAGGAGTAGAAGTTCCAAAACAAGTACAAAATAAAGATAAAATAGTTCATTTTGTATATATGAAGCATGAATTAATAAATTTAGTTTGTAGAAAAGGGTATTGGAAGCATTTCAGGCATAATGTTTTTGGAGGAGATGTTAGAGATTTTGCAGTTTATAATAGAGGGGATATTAAACCTTTTCTTTATGATTTGAAAGGATTAGTAAAAGGAGTAATGGGGCAATGCCTAAGACAATTAGGAATAAGATAAAACTTTTTATAAAAAAACAACTCTTAAAGAAAAAAGGGGTGGTTATTTATAATAATGTAACTTTTTCAAATGTTAAATTTAAAGGAAAGGCTAAGATTGAGCCTTATTGTAGGTTGAGTGGAGATCCTGAAATAATTATAGGAGATAATTTTTATATGAATGCGAATTGTCATCTTTTAGGTGAAATTATTATTGGAAATGATGTGATGATAGGTCCTCAAACAATTCTTTGGGGAAGAGACCATGGAATAAAGAGAAATGAATTAATGAGATTACAACCACATATTAAAAAGCCTATAATTATAGGAGATGATGTATGGATTGGAGCAAATGTAACTATTTTAAAAGGAGTGAAGATAGGTAAAGGAGCAGTAGTAGGGGCTGGAAGTGTAGTTACAAAAGATGTTCCTGAATATGCTGTTGTAGTGGGTAATCCTGCAAGAGTAGTGAAATATAGGGTATAAAATGTTGAAAATATTGATTCCAAATAATAATATAAACGAAAGAAAATATATAATTGATATTTTATTAAATGAATTTTTAGGTTTAAAATATAACTTAGAAATAAAAAATATTAAAAACTATGAAATAATTTTAGAAAATGGTAATAAAGTAATAATAGAAGATAATTTTTTCAATAAATTTTCAAAAGAATTAGAGTATTTAAATGAAAAAAATATTCCTGAAAAGATGGAATTTGCTAAAAATGAATTTATTGTGGAAGATGATATACCTATTATCTATGGAAATGATAAAGTAGAAGTCAAAAAAAATAAAATTGTTTGTGGCATAGATATATTTGCTTCAAGTTTTTTTATGCTTACTCGTTGGGAAGAATATGTAAATAAAACAAGAGATATTCACAATCGCTTCCCTGCATATGCAAGTTTGGCTTATAAAAATAACTTTTTAGATAGACCTGTTGTAAATGAATATCTTGAAATGCTTTGGAATATGCTAAAAAAGCTTGGAATAAAACAAGAAAGAAAAAAAAGAGAGTTTGAGTTTATTTTAACTCATGATGTGGATGTGACTTATAAATATACTTCACTTTTAAGTGGTACAAGAGAAATAGTAGGAGATATTATAAAAAGAAAAAATCTTGTTTTAGCTTTAAATAACTTTTTAAATAAGATTTTAGCTCATTTAAAATTAAAAAAAGATCCTTTTGATACTTATGATTATTTAATGGATATTAGTGAAAAAGTAGGACTAAAATCATACTTTTTTTTACATTCAAGCAGTAGTGCTAAACAAGATATAAATAATGATAAATATTTAAAAAAAGTAGGTTATAAAATAAAAAAAAGAGGACATTATTTAGGATATCATCCTAGTTTTGATGCTTATAATAATTTTGAACTTTTTATAAAAGATAAAGAAAAAATAGAAAATATGATTGAACAAAAACTTGATATTGGAAGAGCTCATTTTTTAAGGTTTGAAATTCCTACTACTTGGCAAATTTGGGAAGATGCTAAAATGAAATGGGATAGTTCTTTAAGTTATGCAGATAAAGAAGGGTTTAGATGTGGGGTTTGTTATGAATATAGTGTTTTTAATATAATTACAAGGAAAAAACTTAATTTAAAGGAAAAGCCTTTAATTGTAATGGAAGGAAGTTTTACAACTTATCAGCCAAATATAACTCCGCAAGAGATGAAATATAAAATTAAATATCTAATAAATAAAGTCAAAAAATATAATGGAGAATTTGTTTTTCTTTGGCATAATAGTAGTTTTGGTGGAAATTGGAAAAAGTTTGAATATATATATGAAGAGGTTTTAAATGATAAATCTTTCTAAAATTATAAATATTAATATTTTTATTTTATTTACTATTTATATTTTTATTCGTCCTGTTGTTAAATATTTTGAATATGCATATTCTGGTATCAGAATAAATATTACAGCATTAGCAACATTGTTTTTGATGATAGTATTAAGTTTATTGCTATTAAAAATGCTAAAAAAATTTAAAATCGCGTTGTCTTTTAAGAATTTATTTCCATTTTTTTTAATTATATTAGTTATAAGCATTCAAATTGTGAATATTCCATTTTTAATAAAAGAAATAGATTTTATTTTAATGCTAAAATATCTTTCTATGACTTTTATAGGTTATATTAGTTTTTATTTGATTGGTACGAGATTAGATTATATTCTTTCTAAAAGAAAGCTTTTATTTTTAATGTGGATAATAATGACTGGTGTATTTTTTGAAGGATTTTTAAAATCAGAGACTTTTTTTATATATTTAAATGGTGCTATGATTTATTTAATGCTTGCTGATTCTTATGCTATTTTGTCTATAATTTTATTAGTCTTAATAAAGAATAAGTTTTTGAAATATATTTTTTTCTTTATTACATCATTTATATTATTTACATTAGTTTCTAGGACATCATTTTTTTTATTTATTTTTGTTTCATTGGTATATTTTTTCATTTTGAATTGGAAAACAGGCATATTGATTGTAACTATATTAATTGGAAGTATTATATATAATTGGAATACAATTGTTAATGATTTAGGAGCTAAAAACAGGATGATAAGGATTATTACAACAGGAGAAGACAGCTCTTATCATCATAGAAAACAGATTTTGGAAGACAATAGAAAAAATCTTACAATTGAAAGAATAATATTAGGGCAATATATGAGCGATGTAGTGGATTTTGGACATAGTGGTCATTATGTTCATAGTTATGAGTCTTTTTTATACTCTTTTGGTATTCTTCCATACATTACATTATATGCAATATTATTATTTATTTTTAATAAAATATTTTTTAATTTAAAGATAGTATTAAGTAATGAGTTATTATCGGTCATATTTTTGTTAGGTTTGTTTTTAACAATAGAAATTACTTTTTCAAGAGCGTATGTTTCTCCTTATATTTGGATGATTGTAGGAGCATTGCCATTATTTATAAAAGAGTTTAAATTAGTAAAAAGGAATAGATATGTTAGTAAGTGTATTGATGCCAGTATATAATGAAAAAAAGTATATAAAAGAAGCACTTGATAGTGTTTTGAGTCAAGAGTTAGAGTATGATTTAGAGATTATAGTAGTTGATGATTTTTCTACTGATGGAACTTATGAGTATGTAAAAGAATTATATGAAAATGAACCGAGAGTAAAGTTGTTTAGAAATACAAAAAAAGGAAAAAATAATGCTTTTAACTTTGCCTATGAAAAAGCTAAAGGGGATTTTTTTATCCTTTTTGCAGGAGATGATATATTAGAACCAAATACTCTTCAAAAAAGAATTAAACCTTTAGAAAATAAGAAAAATCCGACGATTACTCTATGTAAGCTTAGAACTTTTTCAAAAATTAAAAAATATGACGGTATTATTAATCCTAGAAGTCCTAAAAAGGGAGAGTTAAGTGGAGGGTGTATGGCAATGAATAGAAACTTTATAAAAAAGGCTTTTCCACTTCCTAATGTTTTAGCAAATGAAGATATGTGGTTAGTCAATCACGCTAAATATTTTAATGATGTAGAAATTATTCATGTTCCAATAATAGGGATAAATTATAGAATACATGAGAATAATTCCTCTTCAAAAACTGATCCATTTTATAAAAAAACAGAATCTATGCATAATAGGTTTATTGTGTATTCTGTGTTTTTAGAAAAGTATAGAAAAAAACTTGATAAAAAAGCTATAAAAGAGCTTGAAACTTTAGCAGCTGCTGAGACTTTAAGATATCATGGAGATTGGTTAAGTATATTGTTAATGAAAGGTTTAAGTTTGGCAGATAGAGCAAGATTTATTATGCATTCAAATGCATTTTTTTATTGGATAAGAATTCAGTTGTTTGCATTATTAAGTGGGAGAGGGTAATGACAAATCAATATAGTTTTTTTGAAAGAAAAATAGCTTACTTTTTAAATAAGTTTCCGAGATTAAAATTATTTATAAAAAAACAATATCAAAAAATAAATTATATACGATATAAAAAAGATTATAATTATAAATCAAAATATCCTATTACTAAAATTGGCGTAGAAAATAAAGAATCATTTTTTGGATATTACGATAAATCTCCTATAAATGAAACAAATGAATATATTATTTTTCATTCATCAAATACAGATACAAAAAATTTACCAAATCCAAACATAGCAGTTGATATAGTTTTATATGATGTTAAGAGTAATAAATATCAAATTATAGATAAAAGTTTTGCTTATAATTGGCAACAAGGCTCAAAAATGATGTGGATAGACACATATCAATTTATTTATAATGTTTTTGAAGATAATCAATATAAATCAAAAATTTATGATATAAAAACTAATCAATTTAAAATTATTGATTTTCCTATATATGATACTTATAAAGATAAGTTTGCAATAAGTTTAAATTTTGAAAGACTTGATATTGGCAGAGGAGATTATGCATATAAAAACAAAAATATAAAAATTGATTGGAATGATAATAAAAATGATGGATTATATTTTATTGATTTAGAGAAAAATGAAAAAAGACTTATATTAAGCTTACAGGAAGTAATAGAATTTAACTATAAAGATAGTATGAAAAATGCTAAACATAAATTTAATCATATTATGATTTCTCCAAATGGAGAAAAAGTTATGTTTATGCATAGATGGTTTTTAGAAAATGGAAGAAGATTAGATACTCTTTTAATTTGTGATAGAGATGGTAAAAATTTAAAGGTTATTGCTGATAAAGGAATGGTTAGTCATTGTTACTGGTATGATAATGAAAATATTTTTGGGTATTTAAGGGAATTTGATGGAGATAAATTTTATATGATAAATATTAATTCATTAGAGAAAAAAGTAATAGGGAAAAATATAATTGATAAATATGGAGATGGACATCCAACTATTTATAAAGAAAAAATAGTTTTTGATACATATCCTGATAAGGCAAGGATGTTACATCTTTTTATGTATGATTTAAAAAATAATAATTTAGAAGAACTTGGGAAATTTTTTCAATCATTTGATTTTTACGGAGAAACAAGGTGCGATTTGCATCCAAGGTTTAGTTTTGATGGTAAAAAAGTATTTTTTGATAGTGTTCATGAAGGAAAAAGATATTTATATATGATGGAGTTAGGTAAATGAAACTTTCAGTTTTAATGTCAATTTATAAAAAAGAAAATCCTATGTATTTTGATAAAGCATTAAAATCTATTTGGGATGAGCAAGTTTTAAAACCTGATGAGATTATTTTAGTTAAAGATGGTAAATTAACTGATGAACTGGAAAAAATTATAAAAAAATGGGAAAACAAAATTCCAAATATTTTGAAAGTAGTAGGATATGAAGACAATAGAGGATTAGGATATGCTTTAAATTATGGATTAAAATATTGTAATGGGGAATATATTGCAAGAATGGATACGGATGATATTGCTTTACCTCAAAGATTTAAGAAACAGATAGAATTTTTAAAAAAAAATAGGGATATTGATGTAGTAGGTAGTTATATTCAGATTATTGATGAAAATAATAATAAAAAAGAAATTATTAAATATCCATTGACTCATAAAGAGTTGTTTAAGTTTTTTAAAAAAAGAGATCCATTAGCCCATCCTTCTGTAATGTTTAAAAAAAGCTTTTTTGAAAAAGTAAAAGGATATCCATTAGAAAGAAAAAATCAAGATACTCTATTATGGGCTGAAGGATTCTTTAATGGATGTAAGTTTGCCAATATTAATAAAGTATTGTTACTTTTTAGACAAACTGATGAAACTATGAATAAAAGAGGGAATATTAAAACTCTTATTAGGTTTTTAAAATTAAGAATGTATGTTAATAAAAAATTAAAATATGGTTTAGATGCTTATATTTATAATTTTGGATATTTTTTATTACAACTAATGCCAAACAGTATAAAAAATTATTTTTATAAAAAATTAAGATAAGGAAAAAACATGTGGAAAGTTCAATTGTTTAAACTAAATTATGATGAAAGAGAAAGCCAAGCAGTAAAAGATGTAGTAGATAGTGGTTGGATTACAATGGGAGAAAAAACAAAAGAATTTGAAGAAAGATTTAGCAAAGAGGTTGTAGATAATGCTGGATGTGTGGCAGTTTCAAGCTGCACAGCAGCTCTACATATTGCACTTTTAAGTTTAGATTTAAAAGCAGATGATGAAGTAATAATTCCAGCTCTTACATTTATTGCTGATATGAATGTAGTAAAAATAGTTGGAGCTAAGCCTGTTTTAGCAGACTCTGATA
>Ga0256838_1001677_pt1 | contig 10039 bp, 16 predicted proteins | sample 4571419metaG_FD_185978 | JGI IMG/M metagenome (GOLD analysis project Ga0256838, IMG submission 185978) | Hydrothermal vent microbial communities from Guaymas Basin, Mexico - 4571-419 | ecosystem: Environmental > Aquatic > Marine > Hydrothermal vents | place: Mexico: Guaymas Basin | collected... | reverse complement strand
TTCTTCTACAAACATTACCGAAAATACAAGAATAAGATTCAATATAACAAAAACAGCAGTAAATTTTGCGTGAGCTAATTTGAAAGTTTATTTTAAATAAACTTGCACGAATGTGCTTTGCTTATTTAAATAAACTTGCACGAATGTGCCCTGCTCATTTAAATAATAAAATAATTCTTCAATGCTAACAATACCACGCAGAGGATTAATTCTAGATCTACCTCTTAATTGAGACGCTAAAGATTATAGTTGAAATTGATACGATGGAACTCCTACTGATGTTGCTTGGGTGGAAACAAATATTGGGTATCAAAATAAATGTGCGAGTTTTAATGGGAGTAGTAGTTATGTTGATTGTTGAACTATCTTAAATTGAATATCTAATTTTTGTATATCTTTTTGGTATAATTCTAAAAACGCTTCTCAATGAAAATATATGATTTCGCAAGCTTGAAGTAATTCTTGAGATAAAATTTTTGCTGTATATGAAAATTGAAGTTCATCTTTTGTAGACTTTTTTAACAATAATTGAAATTCAATTTGAACAATTACATTTAAGTCAGAAGCAAATAAATGGATAAATCTAATCATAATAGTTAATTGAAATAATGCTTATTTATATAAAAATTGAATATTAATATGAAATAGTTTTTGATTAAATGATAGAGATGTAGATAGTACTACTCCTTTTTATATAGGGAGAAGAATATCAGATTACTGGATAGGAAAAATTTGCTTATTCCGTATTTACAACCGCGTTCTAACCGAACCCGAAATCCATACTCTTTATCTCGAATGATTAAGAAAACTTACTCCAGCTCGTAATACTTATTTATAATATAATTCAATAAAATGGGATTATTTGACGGACTTGTAGCTTATTATGATTTTAGAAACTGAGATTTAAGTAATTTAGTAACAGGAGAAAAAGCGACTAATAATGGGGCTACGCTTACCACTGACCATTTAGGGTATGAAAATTGTGCGTATAATTTTAATAGTTGATATATTACGTTACCAAAACCAATACATATTGGATGAGGAGATCTAACAATAATTGCATTATTTAAAAAAGATAGTGCTTATAGTGAACAAACACATATTATATGAAATAATAATAAACAAGCTAATAGGTGGAATTTGGCTGTAAGTGATAATGGTCAAAAGAGTGTATTTTTTTGGAATGACAATTGAGATAATGATTTATTAATTGTTCTAAATCAAAATGTAATAGATTGAAAATATCATATGACTACTTTTATATCATCTTCAGCTTGAAGTAAACTAATTTTGGATGACTTTGTTGAAGAAAAAACTTCTGCTAGAACTATTAATTTTTCATCTGATACTAACTATATTTGATACCATCCTGCTCAAAATGTAAATTTTAAATGAGATGTATCTTTAATTTTAGTATTTGAACGTGCTCTCTCAAACTCTGAAGTTAAACTTTTATATAAATTACTAATGCATTAAAATGTACATCTACAAACACCCTAACTTCTTTATTCCAAAAGAATTTCAAGACTGACTTATAGCGGCGTATAATTGAAAACACAATTGAAATAAAGTAATAGATATTTCTTGAAATTGAAATCATGGAACTGCTAATGGAGGAGTAGTGATGGGAAGGAGGAATAATACGCATTATATGAAGTTTGATGGGAATGATGATTATGTACAAATAGGCAATATTCCGACATATGAACAATTTAGTATTTATATTATTGCAAAAACTAACTTTAATAATCAACATAGAAGTTTGTTTTGTCATCAATTAAGTTCAAATCTTTGAGCAGATGTTATTAATTTTTATTTTTACGATGATAATACTTTAAATTTTTGATACAGAGACCCTGATTGAACTACTTGGCATAAAATAGCTTATACTCCTATATATTATAAATTGGCACATTATGTTGCTGTAAAATGATATAATTGATATGATTATATATATGAAAACTGACAAGAAAAAATATCATCAATAACTAATAATATCCTAAATAACACTGACATAAATAAAATATGAATGGAATGAGATGATGCTCGGTTTAATTGAATAATATGATTAGTTTTGTTTTACAACAAAGCTCTCTCCCCACAACAAATCCAAAAAATGTATGACTTTTTTAGACAATGGTATTATGATTAAAATAGAAAACCTCCGCGTTATGCGGAGGTTTCTTTTATTAAATGTAAATGTAGATGTTCCACACTAGCCTCTGGATGACCTCAAAAATGTCTACCAAGCAACAAAAATCAACTATCTAGATATTCTGTTAAGATGTATTGTAACTCATCTAATTCATAATGATCTAATTCTATCCATTTTGAAATATGTTTTTTCGGTATAAGGAGTAAGTGTTCTTGACAGTGAGGATAAGGATATTTGTTTTTTATCACATACCAATAAAATTTCTCTTCCACAATAGTGTTTTTCTCTGGATTACAAAAAGGGCAATCTGTCGAAAAACCATCTTTCCTGTTAGTATACTTATACGGGCGGGCGTAAACTACGCAAGGTTTACGCCCAATTAATTTTTTATACAGCCAAATAAGGAAATTAGCTAATTTCTTTTTCATTACTTATTTTTAAAAAATTAAATGTTTTTCTATTCTTTAAAAGAAAAAAAGCAATTTTACTCCATTAACTTCTATTTTATCTAAAACTTGTATTCAACAAACCTCACTAAATTCTTCTGTATAATACCATTTTCAATTTGAAGGTAAAAAATATAATTTTTCAAGTCTTACTGCTCTTGCTGGTATTCAAACATATTCTTCAAGTAAATTAGCATCTTCAATAATAGCAAAGAAAATATCGTCAGGTATTTCTTCTTTATATTCTTCAAGTTGTTTCTTAGCATATCTTTTTTGATAATCTTTTAATTTTGACATAGATATAACTTTTTTAGCCGTTTCTATTTTCATTGTTTATTTTGTTATCTTTTAAAAGTTTAGGGTTCTCATAAATATTTCCAACTATTTCTAATCATTTTGCTTTATTATATGTTAGAGACAATCAGCCCGCATATCAAAATCAACAATATGTTCATCATTTTCTACAAAAATAAGATATAACAACAAGACAACCGACACCATAAGCTGGTGAACTTCAATTTTTATTTATAATTTTAACAATATCTCCTTCATAAATTTCTCTTCAATTTTTGTCTTTTAATCAAGTATACTGTCAAATACTTTTTTCATCTACCACATAAAATTCCACACTAGCAATCCTATTATTTACCGCTTTTGCATCGGTTACTATAATCCAGTCTTTATCTCTTTTAACTAAGTATCAATAAACCCATTTGTTACATTCTTTGTTATAGCCTCTAAATTTTATTTCTCTCATTTTTCTTTTTTATTTAAATTACTAAAATCTATCTTAACTAAAAGTTCTACAACTTTATCTGGGAATTTTTTTATTATTAAATTGCTCTGTCTTTCTAAAACTCTTTTAACTATATTTGTTGTAGACAAATCCCACTTCTTTCTTACATCTCCTTCAGGTAGAAATTTATCTGGGTCTTTGTGTCCTACTATTATTGTTTTTGTTTTTCAGAAAGTTCAATATTTTAACTTCCTACTAACCCTTAAATATTTTCAAAATCTATCAAAATATTCTTTGTGACTAACCCAAAAGTCAGGACTTAAAAACAACATTAAATCACTAGGGAATAAGTCTTCATCTATATTTCGAATAAAAACTTCATCTACTCATTTTATATGTTTCCATTGATATTTCCTCTCTTCATCTCACAATATTGGTTCCTTTCATTTTCTTTTTTTTGTTCTTTTACTTGCTTCTAATCCTACAAACATCTTAAGTTCTTCATCTTTTAATCAAATTTTATCTTTTATTTTTTCTTTTGCAGTTTTTATATAAGCTATATGTCCTGGATGACATAAATCTCACGTCATACATACAACAGCAACCTTTTTTCATTTAGCTTGTTCTTCTTCTATTTTTTGTTTTACACGCCTCAATTCTGGCGTGATATACTCTTCTATAGCTATAGCTCTACTTAAAAGTTTTTCGTATCTTTTTTTTAAATAAGTTAGAGTTTTGATATAGTTTTCATAAAAATCTTTTGGTAAAACGTCAGCTTGTATATTTAGTTCTTTAAATTCATCTTGAATCTTCCAAAGTTCCTGCCGATATTTTTCTTTCATTTTTATTTAATTAATTTATTAAAAACAAATTCCCAATCTGGTTTAACGAAATCTTTACCTTTAATTATTTTTCCTTTCTTTTCTCAATCTTGTATTTTTTCTCTTGATTTAGTCCAGTTAGAATATGCTACTTCAATAAGTCATCTATAAAATAACTCATAAGGTATATCTTTCTTTTGTCTGTATTCTTCTATATAGTTTTCTTCTATTTTCTGCCCTGCAAAATAATCATATCAAAGCATAACCCAAAATTGATCTATATAACCATCAATTAAACCTATTACATCTTTATCATACCACGCATTATAAATCTCCTCCATCTCTTCAACTATCAATTTAGAATAAAGCATTGTCATTTTTTCTTTATCTTCATCTCACTGAAAATATTCGAACCAATCTATCACTGCTTGCAATAAAATTTTTTCTATATCTACTGGTAAAGAACTATTTTGTCTTAACTCGCCTAATTTATTTAGCCATTCTTGTCTTTTATCCATTTTTTCTTCTTTTACGATATAAAAAATGATCTTTAGCTTCTTTTACCCGTTTGTAATTTTTACTTATAGTTTTTACTTTCTCAATTATTATATCCGACAATCTCTTATATTCGAATTCATATCCAACATCATTTGCTAATCGGCTTGATACCCACTTCACCATTATTCCCTCTCAATGCTTTTTATATTTTTCTTCCCAAAGCCGTCTTATACTATCTTTATATTTTTTTGCTATATCTCTATCATCATCAATAAAATCATCGAATACAATTAAAATCCCTTTTCTTGGTCATCACCGACTTGAATATTTTTCTAACTTTTTATCTAAATAATTCACTAAAGCCCAAAATCATTCTTTTGAAAGTGCTGTTTTCTTTTTGTTTAAGTAACCCATTATTATTTACATAGATAATAAAAACTTTGATCATCTATCTTACAAATCCAATACTTTACATTTCTATACCATATCCTCCAATTGCCTGCATATTTTTTAGCTGTCCTTATTAAATTATGAGAACTATATCAATTCACTATCCACGTTCTTACAAACTGTTTAAATCCTTCTTCATCATTTCTGAATATTGCCGCCCATCTTCAAGACCATCTTTTATAACATTTATAGTGATATAATCCTCTTGGATTACAAGATAAGCTCCATCTATTATGATACCATTTTCATAAAACATTTTTATATCCTCCTTCAGCTCTTGCAACTGCTTCTCAGATTATTGCCAACTTCCAAGCTATAAACCATCTCAACTCTTCATCGCATCTTCAATTTGGATAACACCGTACGTGTTTAAAATTATACAATTCTTCAAATGCCCATAGCTTGTACCTTTCTAACCTTTGCTGCTGTGTTAATCCTTGAATGCTGGACGATACATTTCCTCAACTGGTTGCATAGGCTGATAATCAGTATAAGATATAGATTCGTGTTGTGATTCAGATGATTCCACCGATAATAGCGAAAGTTTTAATTTTAGATATAATTTTCTGCATATTTGTTTAACTAAATAGTATAAATCACAAGCTACCCAATATAAATTTTGAAACAATAACTTTAAATCAGCAAGTAATATTTTAAATGTTCTTGAAGGTTTTATTGATTTGTATTCTTCCCAATTATTAATATATTCTGCATAACTTATCCTCATAATAGCTTTATTACAATATAAAGCAATAAAATCCAAGGCAAAATACCTCAAACAACTAATACTAAAGCCTCTACAATCCAACACTTATAGCAATAATAATCATTAATCTCCCGTCAAGTTTTTCAAAATAATCTTTGATTTATCTTGTCTGCAATTTCAGAAAGCCAAAGAAAGTATCTAGCTATCATTTTTATTTTTGTTAAGATATAAAAGTTTTTCCATTATTTGCGTTTTAATCTTTTGTTCTTCTTGTCTTTCGTATTCTTTTTCAAGTTTTTCTCAAAGTTGGTTTAGTTCTTCAATTAATTTCTGGAACTCTTCTTCTCAATGTTCTAGTAAATATTCTGCTAACAAGTATTCTGTAAACTCTTCCATTTCATCAGCTAATTTATATATACCTCTTTGAATCTCTTCATATTTTTTTATTATTTCTTCTTTTTTCATTGTTTTTCTAACTTACTTTCTAAATCTTCTATTCTCTTTTCTAAATTTTTAACAAATTGTTTTAAATCTTCTATGCTTCAATATTCTGTTTTAAATAATGCTTCAAGCATTTTAATTTTACTTTGAAGTTCTGCTATCTCCCTCCTTAAAAAGTTTATGTCTTGTGCTAATTTCATTGTGTGTTATATTTTAAGAATATAAAAAACTCTTTTGCTTTGTTCATAAACAACTAAATAAGCTTCTCATCAAGAAGAACTTATTTTTTTTAATGCAACTACTTGATGTGGCTCCAATAACTTCTTACTTCTTTCTATTATAATAGACTCTTCAACCTCTTTTTTTCGTAAAACTTTTTTAACTTCGATCGCCACAAATTTTCAATTTCTACAACATACTATATCAAAAGGTTTTAAACTACGTCATATATCAGGGATTTTGTATACCCAATTTCCTTGCAAGCTCAATTGCTTTGTTATATAAGTAGTCGCCTCTCTTTCTTTTGTAAAATTCTTCTTTTGTTTCTGGTTGTTTAATAACAAACTCAACCAATTTTTTGAAATAAGCTTCATCGAATGTAAGTAATGAATCTAAATATACATAACATTCTGGTAAAATCTTAATCTTAATCTCTTTAGGTAGTTCGTGTGCTATCTTTAACCACAATCTTTTTCTTCTGTGATGAGCAGAATAGATACCAATTTTTCTCCGTTTATTACTATTATCTCCAAAATATTCTGCAAAAGCCAAGACTGGAACACCAAAATATCTACATAAAGGATTTAAATGTCGATTCATATACAATTCAATCTCTTCATACTCACTATTTCAATGTCTTACTAAAATATTAAATGTTGGTATAAAACTAGCTGTTATAAGTTTTACGAATCAATCAATATAATATTGTTTTAATTCTTTTTGCATTATTTAATTTTTTATAAATTTAAATAGTCCTCTTCTTCTTTAAAAATTGTTTTATAATTTACTACCTGCTTTAAATCGTCAAAAATAATACCAATAGCTGCTTGTTCGGTGGTTCTATTCTCATCTGGCACAAAATATGTGAGTCCAATATTATTCCCAATATAAATATTAAATCCAGCTTCTTTTAAATCCAAAAGCTTATATGATTCCTTTCTTGCTTCATTACCTTCCAACCATATCTCGTAAAGCACTCAATTCCTATATTGAACAGCGTTCATAATAGCTTTCTTTTTCATCAATAATCAATACAAATAATCCTTAATAGACAACACTCTTTCTGAACCTTCTGTTTGTTTGTCTTGAACATATACTCTAGAAAATATCTTTCTAAATTTATCTACAATATAATTAAAATCCCAATTCAACCACTTTATACCAAGATACACTGCACGCACTGATGTTTCAGCCAATCTGTCTTCATTTATAAGTGTTCACTTAAAAACCTTTTTTACTTCTTCATATATTTCTAAAATATCTCCCTCAACTTCAAAATTAAAATATCTTTGATAAACATCATCTTTAATGTTTAACTTCATAATTGAATTTAACAACTCTGGTGTTCATTTTTTATCTGCGTGTGTAAGATAGATAGTTATAAGTCTGTTTTGTACTGCTTCATCTTTTGGAGTATATTGTCAAAGTAATATTAAATTAGCATTTAATTTCCATTTTATATTCTCATTAGCAAATCATCTTCAAGATGAGAACATATTTAATGCATCCTTAATTACGTCCTCAACCAACGGATTCATATCTGCTCCATATTCTTCAATTACTGCAACAGAAGGATCTGACAAAAACTCTTTCATTGATTGTGGAGTAGTTCTAGCTGTTGTCATTCTCCATCTCAACGGTCGTCACATCAACGACTTTAAAATTTGAACCATTGTGGTTTTTCATGCAGACGACTTGTTAAATATACCAAGTCCAGATTTAATTTTAATAAATTCATTATTATCCCAAAAGTTTAATCAAGTTAATACAAGAAATTGTAAAAATGAGGTAACTGCAACTTCTTCTGTCCAAAGCTTTTGATATTGTTCAAAAGCTTCTTCTATGCTTACTTGCGTTTGATTAAGTCTCCATTTATACTCTTTTATATCGTCTTCCAAAATATCTATCTTTATAACAACATCTTGCCTATTTTGCTCATAAATAACTTCATTTGGCACCGCAACTATACCTAAATCTTTATAAATGCCACTTTCCTGAATTACTTCTATTTTTGAAAACTTATCTAAATTCTCATCAAGTATATTAAAAAAATGATTTAAAAACGCTGGCTTCAAAATTCTAAATTCAAACTTTCCATACTTTTTATTAAAATCTGTTGCAGTCGCCTCATACTTGAATAACACCTCTTTTACAATATTGCCACTCTCGTCTAGTTTTTTTGCTACATAGTATCTTATTTTGTCTCATCCAATTATCGCTCACATCTTTTTCTCATAGATCTCCGTATATTCATTTATTATCCAACGTCCTGTAAATAACTTCTGTTCCACCACACTTCCATCAGGTTTTGTAGTAAACAAATAAATCCCATCATCTTTAAAAATCAACATATCATCTGATGAGGTACTCTCATATTTTAATCAATCACCTCAATATCATTCTACTTCTATTCAAAACTCTTTTTTAAGAAAATCAAAAACTTTATTCCAATTCTTATTGAAATAATAATACAAAAATGCCACCACAGGTCATCTTGGTCTTTCTTCTATTGGATGATATGTATCTGAAAAATTATTTACATAATTTTCGTGAAAATTGAGTCTATATCCATCAGGTGTATAAATAGTCCCATCTTCATCAACAATCTCTATAACATCTGCAGATGACCCAATTCTTTTTCAAAGTTTAAACAAATATTTTTTTCATTTATATTCGTGAAAATATTTTCATTGATATAACTTATTAATCACATCTCATATTTTCAATTTATTAATCTCATCGATTTTGTTAAGAATCCTTGTGTCTTTTCTCACATTTTTTTCTACTTCTTTGATAGCTTTCTCCTCTTCCTCTAACATTTTATACGATTGATACACAGCACTTTCAGATCTAAATAAAACATCATCAATATTTTCAAAATCCTTCTCTTTTTCTATCTTTTTTAACTCTTCATCATTTGTATCATAATAATAAAGTTCCACAAGTTTCTTTCCACTTTTCCAATAATAAGAATAAGGAACACGCAACAATTTCGCAATATGAATATTGGATTTATCTCCATTAAACAAACTATTTAATTTATCTTCCAGCTTTCTCCAAATCTTCTCATCTTTTAATTCAAAGTCGAACATAAAATAAAGATGCCATCATCTTCAAGTTTTTACTATAAATGTTGGCACACTCCCCGTTGCTTTTATTCTCTCTTCTAATTCACTTTGAGATATTCAAGTATCAATATCAACCCGTAAACAATAAAATCCACATTTAGCTTTATCTTTTTTTATATCATAATCTTCTCCAACTTCTACATCTTTTCAATAACATCCATTAGGAGTAAAAAACAAGCCAGCTTTGTATTTTTCATCTTCATTCATTTTAAGAAAATTCTCTAATCAATAGTTTTTATTCGTAGCTATCTTCTTTCTTCATTTAGCTTCAGTAATTAAACGTAAAGCTGGCTGTCAAAAATATGACAAAAACTTTTTTATTAAGCTGAGTTTATTCATATCTCGCTAATAAAATTATAAATCAAAATCCTCTTCTACTTCTTCAATTTCTACTTCAGGAATAATTTTTCTAAATGTTTTTATTTTATAAAATGTCTTT
>Ga0256838_1001675_pt1 | contig 10053 bp, 12 predicted proteins | sample 4571419metaG_FD_185978 | JGI IMG/M metagenome (GOLD analysis project Ga0256838, IMG submission 185978) | Hydrothermal vent microbial communities from Guaymas Basin, Mexico - 4571-419 | ecosystem: Environmental > Aquatic > Marine > Hydrothermal vents | place: Mexico: Guaymas Basin | collected... | reverse complement strand
TTAGTGGTGGGGCTAGAGGGAGGGTCATACCCAGCTCCATTCCGAACCTGGAAGTCAAGCCTCCCATCGCCGATAATACTGCAGGCTACGTCTGTGGAAATGTAGGTCGCTGCCACTTTGAGTTATTCAACCCATTATTTATTTCCCCTTTTATTTTTACTTACTTTCTAAGCAACTCTTTTATTCATTTTTTACTCATTTTACTCTTTTCTTGTTATTCTTTTTTATTTGTAATTTAAGTGTTTTTTTTCTTACTGTTTCAAAGATTTTTAATTTAGCGCTAATCTTTAAATAAAGTAAAAATTAAATTAAATTAAATTAAAATATAGTTATAATGCTCTATTATTAATAAAATAAGAAAAGGAATAAATATGTTTAAAAATATTTTGAGTGTTGTTGGTGGTATAACTTTAGTTGTAGTAGCTTTTTTAGCTATAAGCTTTGGGGGTATGATAGGTAAGGTATCTAGCTTACATCCAGATGCTATGGGACATTATATGAATATGTTTGAAAAAGTACTTGAGACAGGTAACAGTGCAGATGCAATGATTCGAAAAGTACGAATTAATGATGATGTAACTACTGAAGATGCTATTGATAATATGAGAGGTATTGCAGGAGATAATAACTTTTTAGTGGTTGGTGATGCTAAAATGTCTATTAAGAGCAGTATTAAAGAGGGGGGGAAAAGATATATTAGAATTTTATCTTTTTGTGCACCTTCAATTGCAGAACAATTTATTGGATACTCTGAAGCATTTGGAGCATTTATGCCTTGTAGAATTTTGATTGTTGAAGATGATGAAGGTAATAGATGGCTCTATACTATGTCAATGGAACTTATGTTGTATGGTGGGAAACCACTTCCTGAGGATATGATGGTAATGGCATTAAAAGTTAAAAATTTAATGTATGGAATGATGGATGCATCGGCAACGGATGGCGATTATGAACCAGAAGAAATTTAGGCATAGAGGCAATCAAGCATAATTACTATTGAATCTAAAATATATATATTAGATAGATTATAAGGGTAGATTCAATAAAAATAGCTTACTTATATCATTAAATATAAAACAATATGGTTACAAAATGAAATATTTTTGATAATTATGCTAAGTATTCATATATTTACTTCATAATATAATCGAAATAATATTATAATTTAGAACATAAATTTCTACTATCATATAGAAATTGAAAATTGAAAAATAAGGTTTAAAATGAAAAAAATAGTTCTTACTATGCTATTTGCTAGTATAGGTCTTGTTGCCTCTGAAGGTAATATACCTTACGCACCTGGGTTATTACTAACACCTCAAGCTGATAAAATTTATGCCAGTGAGTGTGCTAAATGTCATGGTAAAAATGGGAAACAAACTAGTTTTTCTGGTTTTCCAAGTGTTGTTCATTATCAAGAAATTGCTGGTATGGATACAGCATTATTGGCGAAGACAATTAAAGAGTATAGAGGTGGTATAAAGAGTAAAGATTATCAGCCTCTTAATAAATATGGTTATGGTGCAGCAATGAAAAGTCCAACAAGAGACCTTTCTTGGGATGAGATTGATGCAGTGGCTAAATATATCAATGGTTTAAAGTAAAGGGCGAAGATGGATAATAAATATATTGACAAAATGTTGTCAGACATGGATAAGGATTTATCTAAGCATGGTATTAGTAGAAGACAAGCAATGAAAATGGCAGGTATCTCTAGTGCAGGTCTTTTTATGGGTGCTACTACGAGTGCTAGTGCAGAAGAAGAGAAAATCGTAAAAAGTGATGCTAAAGCTAAAATCGTTATCGTTGGTGGGGGTTTAGCAGGGATTAGTACAGCTGCAAGATTGACACTTAATCTAAGCGACCCAGATATTACTATTATTGAACCTGAAGAAAATTCAGCTTCTTATCAGCCAGGGCAAACTTTGGTTGCTGCAGGTATTTGGGACAAAGAAGATATTCTCTATAAAAGAGATGATTTTGTACCAGATGGTGTGAAAGTAATTAAAGAAAGAGCTGTCTTTTTTAATCCTCAAGAAAATAAATTAACAACAGATAAAGGGCAAGTAGTCTCTTATGATTATCTTATCCTTGCTATGGGTGTTCAACTTGACTTTGAGCGAATTAAAGGTTTAGAAGAAGCAGGTCGTGCTTATTCATCTGGTAACAATGATAAGCTTCTTGATGCTTTAGGAGATAGTATATGTTCTATTTATACAGCTGCTGGGTCTACAAAAGCTTGGGAAATTATGCAAAAGTATATAGACCAAGCAAAATCAGGTAAGAAAACAAAGTTTATTTTTACGCATCCTAATACACCTCTTAAATGTGGTGGAGCACCTAAAAAGATTGTATACTTAGCAAATGCTAGACTCAAAGAAGCAGGTGCTAGAGAAAATGCTGAGCTTACTTTCTATCCAAATGGTGGAGCGATGTTTGGTGTACCTGAATATCATGATGCTATTGTTGGACAATTTAAAAGAGAAAATATAAAGCATCACTATAGACATAATCTTATTGAAGTAGATAAAGAGAAAAAGATTGCTACTTTTGATGCTGTATGGCAAGAAAAAGGGCCATGGGATCCTGTCATGAAAGATTTTGAGGTTATTCCTAAGCATGAAAAAGTAAGAGTACCTTATGATTTCTTGCATATAGCTCCTGCAAATATAGCACCAAGAGAGATTGGTGAATCAGATTTAGGTTCAGCTAAAGGTTGGGTACCAGTTAATAAAGAAACACTTCAGCACATTAGATATATGAATGTATTTTCTATAGGAGATGTTGCACAAGTGCCAATGGGTAAAACAGGTGGGTCTGTAAGAAAGCAGTATAAAATACTTGTAGATAACCTGATTGCACACATGAATGGTAAAAAACTTACTGCTAAATATGCTGGATATACAGTGTGTCCATTGATTACAGATATTGGTACTGTAATGCTTGCAGAATTTGACTGGACAGTGAAGCCTACTCCTTCATTTCCACTTGACCCAACGGTTGAGAGATGGATATTTTGGTTAATGAAAGTCTATGCATTGAAACCAATGACTATGTATGGAATGATGTCAGGTAGAGCTTAAACATGCAATTAGAATTTGAGCTTGTTACCTATGATGAAGCGTTAGATAAATTTAATTTAGATGAAACGATGTATCAGATGGAAATAAGTGATGAAGAGGCTCAAACCTATGAGCTTTTGAAATCTTCAGATTTAAATTTATACAATTGGTTAAAAGAGTCTGATTCTTTTAAAAATTATATCAAAGAAGAAATATATCCTAATGGCAAATATAAAAAGGTTGCTATTAGTGATATTAACGGTACGACATTTAGAAGATTCTATTTTTTCAAAGTTACAAGTGGAGATAGTCATTATGAATACTTTAAAAAGCTTTTTAATATTTTTGAAGAGTCTGACTGGCAAGACCGAGAAGAAGTAGGTATAGAAATTTTAGAATATTTAGTCGTTAAACGACAAGATATGATTATCAATTTAGACGAAAATATTATAGTAGATAATGATATTGCAAAAGTTTAAGCAAACGATAAAATTAGAACTCCTTATTTATATGAGTATGCTTCTACTATTAACAATAGTGATGCATAGTGATATTTTAAGTGACCCTTCTGCACGATTCCAATTTATGTATGAAAAAGGAAACTACTCTCATCCTTTTTTATACACTTTTATTATTTATACTATACTCTTTATTATCAGAAAAACATTAGATTTTATCATTGGTTTATTTGAAACAAAAATACCATAATCATCAATTATTCTTTATAGATATTTATGTATTAGACATTTTAGAGTTATAAATATATACTCTTAACTGTTTCTACTGGTAACATTCTATAGTAAAAGTGACTTTTCACTACACTTTTCATTACATCTTTTTAAAACCCTACGTTATAATAATAATTATAATTTATGTTAGTTGTATATTTTATATATAAAAATATACCTCAATAGTAAGTATATAAGGGAGAATTTAGATATCTCCTCCCATAATTATAAAAAATCTAACAAAAAAGGCAAAGACGTGAACAAAACATTTGAAGTAGAAGAATCAAATTCTGTAAGTAGAAGAGAATTCTTTAAGAAAACTGCATCAGTAAGTGCTGTTGCCGCTACAAGCATTTTAGCACCAACTACACTTCTTGCAGATGATGAGAATATTATGCATCATACAAAGTGGGGAACTAGTTTAGGTGATGAAATTAATAAGAACCCTTATGGTGTTCCTTCTCAGTATGAGCATAATGTTGTAAGAAGAACATCAGCACTTATGTCTTCAGCTGGAGATATGCATGCTGCTATCTCTATGACTCCATTACATGAATTAAGTGGAATTATTACACCTAATGGCTTACACTTTACGCGTTGTCACAATGGTGTAGCTCATATTGATCCAAATAAATATAGGCTCATGATACACGGACTTGTTGAAAAGCCAATAGTACTTACTTTGGAACAGTTAAAAAGGTATCCAAGTGAAAGTAGAATTCTTGTATTAGAATGTCCATCTAACTCTGCAGCAGAATGGAAAGGTCCACAATTTGGTACTTTACAGTTTGTCAAAGGGATGATGTCTTGTGCTGAGTGGACTGGTGTTCGTCTTAAAACAATTCTTGATGATCTTGGTCTCAAACCTGAAGCTAAGTGGATGCTTGCCGAAGGATCTGATGGTTCTGAAATGAGTAGAACTGTACCTATTGAGAAAGTATTAGATGATGCAATGATCGTTTGGGGACAAAATGGTGAAGCATTACGTGATGAGCAAGGGTATCCTGTTCGTTTAATGTTACCAGGTTGGGAAGCAAATCTTTGTGTCAAATGGCTTAAAAGATTAGAGTTTGGTGACAAACCATGGTATGCAAAAGAGGAAACTTCTAAGTATACAGCACTCACAGCAAGTGGAAAAGCGATTCAGCATTTCTATGCCAATGAAGTAAACTCTATTATCACATCACCATGTCCTGAAAAAGATTGGAAAGATCTTGAAGTGGGTGACTTAGTTGAAATTGAAGGTTTAGCATGGAGTGGTCATGGTACTATTGAAGGTGTAGATATTTCTTTTGATGGTGGTAAAAATTGGACTGAAGCACATCTTAAAGGATTGGTTCTTCCAAAAGCATGGACAAGATTTTCATATATGTATAAGTATGAAGGTAAACCATTATTGCTACAAAGTCGTTCTTATGATGATTCTAAAAATGTACAGCCAACAGTTAATCAAGAAAAAGCTGTTGTCGGTGTTGAAGGTGTATACCATAGAAATGCAATTATCACATGGCAAGTAACTGATATGGGGGAGGTAAGTAATGTTCAAATTAGATCGTAAATTAGTAATTATCGCAGGTGTGACATTGGCATTGAGTTCAACAATTGCAGAGACCTATAAGTCTAAGCAAGGTGCTATTGATGGAGGTGTAACGTATCCAAGAGTAGATGGTACATATACAGCGTATAAATATAATGAACAAAGTACTAAAGGTGTACGCTTCGGTAGAACACCTACCGCCAATGAAATCAAAGCATGGGATGTAGATGCTTTACCAGATGGTACAGGATTACCAGAAGGTGAAGGTTCTGTTGAACTTGGTGATGAACTCTATGAAGCACAATGTGCTGTTTGTCATGGTGATTTTGGTGGGGGTGGACAAGGGTATCCTCAACTAGCAGGTGGAAATCAATCCAAAGATAAAAATGGCGTGGTTATTACTCTTAAAAATCAAAGAGTCTATGGAAGTACAGATGCACCTAAAAGAACTGTTGGTACATATTGGCCAGTAGCGACTACACTCTTTACTTATATTAGAGATGCTATGCCTTATGCACATCCAAAGTCTTTATCCAATGATGAAACGTATGCAATTACTGCTTATATCTTGGCCCAAAATGGTTTAGAAGTTGATGGTGAATCTATGGATGATGATGAGTTTGTTTTAAACAAAGAAAAACTTGTAAAAGTTGTCCTTCCAAATAGAGATGGTTTTTATCCAAATATTGATGGACCGAATGCACAAGATGATATTAGAGCATTCTTTGCTGACCGTGCCAAAAATATTGGTGCAGGTATAAGATGTATGAAAGATTGTAAAGACCCAGGTGGTAAAGATGGTAAAACAGAAGCTACTATCATGAAGATTAAATATGAGATGAAAGATGTTGTTCCTCCGTATGCGTATGCTAGAGATTTACCACCTAAAAAAGACAATGGTACTGAACATCCTGGAAAAGAAGCATATGAGCAAAACTGTGCTGTCTGTCATAAAACTGATGCAATGGGCGCACCAGCTGTTGGTGATAAACATGCTTGGGAAGTTACTCTTAAGCAAGGTATAGATAAAATCTATGAAAATTCTATCAAAGGTAAAGGTGGAATGCCTCCAAAAGGTGGTTCTTCGTTAGCTGATGATAAAATTAAAGAAATTGTTGACTATATGATAGAAGCAAGTAAGTAGTTTATCTACTCACTTGATACTACACAAATAGTTTGTATAATAATCCTATAAAGACAAAATAGTCTTTATAAATCCAATTTAAAATAAAGGAAAAAAAATGGAAAGAAGAAAATTTTTGAATATGGGACTTGTTGCAGTTGCTGCAGCAGTTGTTCCTGCTACAAGCTTAAATGCAGTGAACTTTAGAGAGACAACACCAAAAGCATGGGAGGCTGAAAAGTCTGCTGAAGCGATTAAAGCGATGTTTGGTGATACAGCATTGACTCCAACTGATAAAATAAAAATGGTTGCTCCTAAACTAGCAGAAAATGGTGGTTCAATCCCTATCACACTTAAAAGTGATTTAGATATTGAAACACTTGCATTTTTTCAAGATGCAAACCCTAGATCTGCTACTGTAGTATTTTCAGTACCAGAGGGTCAAAAAGTAAACTATTCATTTAGAATTAAAATGAGACAAACAGCGTATGTTACAGTTGTAGCTAAAACTAGAGATGGTAAACTTCATACTCTTAACAAAGAAATTGATGTATCTATCGGTGGTTGTGGAGGTTGATTTTATCAACCCTCCCCTATGTGAAATAAACTAAAAATAAAATAAATATAAAAAAGGATACAAAATGGCTAAAAAGATGAAAATCAAAGCAAAAGAAAAAAATGGCGTTGTTAAAGTAAAAGCGATGTTTACAAGCCTTATGGCAGATACAGAAGAAGCATTAAAAAAGAATATTAAACCTGAGTACATTACGTATGTTATTGGAAAAGTAAATGATAAAGTGGTATATGAAGCAACTACAAGTGGATTCATGGCAGAAAATCCATTAATGAAATTCTCATTTACTGGTGCTAAAAAAGGTGATACATTAGAGTTTACACTTACTGATAATCATGGCAAAACTCAAACAGGTAGCAAAAAAATTAAATAAGGATACTTATGAAAAAAAGTATAATAGCTCTTTTATTAATAGGAGCATTTGTTCTTTCTGCACCATTTATCTTTAATAAGTCGATTGAGGTTAAAGAACCTCATAAACTTGACATTGATGGGAACTTTATTCTTAATGAATGGGTACCCTCTCGTGTAGGTAAGGGTAAAGATTGGGATTATAACTTAAAACCAATACAAGTAAGTGACAGAGTATGGTGTTATTTTGGTGCTATGGAAATGCCAACAAAAGATAATGCTGGTAATATGTCGAACTCTTGTTACATTAAAGGTGATACTGAGTGGATAACATGGGATACAGGTCCTTCATATATCTTTGCTAAACAAGCCTATGCACAAATGAAAAAAATTGCAGATATGCCAGTAAAAAATGTGATTATTAGTCACGAACATGATGACCATTGGTTGGGTAATATCTTTTATAAAGAGGTGTTTGGAGCTACTATTATTGGTCCTGCGTCAATTAATGAAAATTATTATGGTCCAAGACATATAGAGGGTAAAGATTATCCTGGTCAACAGACAAGAATGATTAAAGCACTTTATCAAAATGCAATTAGAGGTACATCACTTCCACGTGTAGATAGAGAATTTGAAGACACAACAAAATTTGAAATCTCTGGCGTAAAGTTTGAGTATGTAAAAGTTGGTTATGTACATTCTGAAGAAGATTGGTATCTTTATTTACCAGATGACAAGGTTATCTTAGCTGCTGATGTTGTTATGAATGGTAGGGTTACTTCAAACAGAGATGGTCTTGTTATTGGACAAATCAATGCGTTGAATTCAATTAAATCTAAAGAGTGGACATATTTGGTACCAGGACATGGATTTATTACAGATAAAACTGCTGCTGATGAGACGGTATATTATTTTGACATACTTAAAAACAGAATTATAGAAAAAATGGAAGATGGCGTTATTGCAGATTTCATTACAAAAGAAGTAACATTAAATGAGTTTAGAGATAAAGACTTATACTATGTACTGAGTCCATCCAATGTATTTAGATCTTATGAAGAGCTAGAAATGTTTGATGAAGATGATTTGATTGACTATAGTACTGAAAAGCAAGAAGAGATACCAGAAGTAAAAATAGAGCAAGAAGAAGTAAAACAAGAAGCAAAACAAGATTAGTATTTATACTATTATTTTGAATTAACTTTTTGTTGTGTGATTACTAACTTTAGAATGAAAGAGATACCTCTTGATATGTTTAAAGTTAGTAAAATTAAATGCGTAAAAAAGATGGGTTATGACATATATCCAAGTTGTCTATTTTTTGATAAAATAAAGAACTTGTATATGATGATATATCGTAAAAGTAGGTAAGATGAATAAAGTTGGTAATGTTTCTTTGTTGTTTTATTCGCCTCCTTCTGGACGTACTTCGGTAACTTCCTTGGCTTTAGATAGCAAAGGTATCGTGGATGATAAGCATTACAATAAAAATATTGAGAGAACAGTACTCATTGCTACATTAGAGAGTTATGCACTTGCTAGGTATCATGATATAGATTTATCCTACGGTTTATTGGGTGAGAATATATTAATAGACTATAATCCTTATCATTTAACAACAGGACAAAAACTGAAGATAGGAGAGGTGACTTTAGAGATAAGTCAGCCTTGTACTCTGTGTAAAAGCCTTACCTCCATAGATAACAAACTCCCAAAATTACTTAAAAATGACAGAGGCATCTTTGCAATGGTTATAAAATCTGGAAATATAAAAGAGGGAGATGATATTTATCTCTTACCTGAAGGAACATAAATGAAAAAAGTATTAGCTTCTATTATTTTTTTATGGATGACTCTCTTGTTTGCACATGGTCCTAATCATAATCTTGCAGAAGAAGCCAAAAAAAGAGGTGACTTTAAAAGTGCTTTGAGATATAGTCTTAAACAATTACAAGAGGATTTTAAGCTGTATGGTGAATATGCGAATGAAACGATGATTACCTATGGTCGCTTAGGTATTTATTCTGAAAAATTAGGACAGTATGATGAAGCTTTATCATACAATGAGGAAGCGTTAAAAATACAAGCAAAACTTTTAAGTAAAAATGATGCTACTATAGCTACAACCTATAATAATATAGGAGGTATCTATAGTAAACAAGGAAAATATAAAAAAGCACTTGACTATTATTTTAAATCTTTAAAAATGCAAGAAATCCTTTTTGGTAAACAACACCGTTCATCAGCAATTACCTACAATAATATAGCCAAAGTCTATAATAAACAAAAAAAATATCAAGAAGCATTAAGGTATTATCAAAAATCTCTCACAATTAGAGAAGAGACTTTAGAAAAAAATCATTATACCATTGCTTTGGCTCACAGTAAAATAGGTTTAGTCTATTATAAATTAGGACAATACAAAAATGCTCTCTATGAATTGGATATTACTTTAAAAATACGAAAAGAGGTATTTGGAGAAAAACACTCTTTTACTAAAAAAACGAAAAAGAATATTGCCTATATTAAAAGTAAAATGTAAGACATCTTTGGTTCCTTCTAAAAAACTGTGGGTAACTCTCCACCTAAACTTCCCTAAACCTATGATTTACCAAAGAGAAATCCAACTTTCCAGTGAGTAAATAGACGATAATCTTGTAATTCTTAAAAGTTTT
>Ga0256838_1001674_pt1 | contig 10061 bp, 13 predicted proteins | sample 4571419metaG_FD_185978 | JGI IMG/M metagenome (GOLD analysis project Ga0256838, IMG submission 185978) | Hydrothermal vent microbial communities from Guaymas Basin, Mexico - 4571-419 | ecosystem: Environmental > Aquatic > Marine > Hydrothermal vents | place: Mexico: Guaymas Basin | collected... | reverse complement strand
CCACCCACCCATTGCCCACCAACTCTTAACCTTTCCAACATATCATATTTCACCACCGTTATGACATTTCCTCTTCAATCATGTTTCTAATAGCAGCTATGGAAGCTATAGTAATACCAGCTATTACAACCACAAACTCCATTATCTTTTTTGCGTTTCTTTTTAACGTTTCAAGTGTGTCGTCTAACATTTGTCCAAATGTTGTTTTTCTTTCATTTTTTCTTTTCAGGAACGTTTTTAGTTTTCGATAGTAGTTAATTTTTTTCCAGATTTTAATTTTCGTAATCCAGCCTCCAATGAGAGGCCATGTATTTCTTGTTTGATTTAATTCATCAAAGTAGATATGAAACTCTCGTATTAGATATTGACGTATATCTATTCCAAGTCTTTGAAAGAAGTCATAAACTTTTAAATCATCCATAATACTTGCAACTTCATGTTTGTCAGCTTTACCACCTAATGCTTCATAAGCAGCAAAATAGACTATAATGTTGTAAAGACTATCTTTGAAATATTGGTCGTTTTCTAGATGTTTCGGATATTTGATTCTCAATTTGATATCTGGCGTATCTGGATCATAGAAGATTGTAACTTCCTTAATTTCATCTGATTCATGAGGTTCAATTTGTGTATAAGTATAAAGATTTGCTGTATTATGCATGATTTTGCATAATGTTTTTAAATCATTAGGATGTATCGAATCAACATTTTGAAGAATTGCTTTAATTAGGCTAGCTTGTTTAGTTTCAAGATTTGCCAGAATGTCTTTGAATTCTTGATCTAAGATGTTACATGTTTCTATCATTTGTTGTAGTGTCATGATAACCCTCCTTTGTTGTAGTGGAATTGATGGGGGTGGGGAATACCACCCCTCTACAAAGAAACAACTAAGTCTTTAACAGCATTAGCAATTCGTTTCATTTCATCATCAGATGCTACAACAAGATCATCTTGAATGTATGCTATTGCTTTGTTAGTAGTTATGAAGAAAGCATTGCTTACATTTTCGATGATAAAGTGATTGAGATTAGGAGAAAGTGTAAGGTGTAAAATCTTTTCTTCAAAACGAATGTCAAGATAGTTAGCTGTATCTGAAAGCAATCTCATGTTAGTTACTACATCTTCACCAATTAAATCATCTATCAACGAAACCTCATCAATTACGATTCTTGCATCATCCTCTACTCTTACAACGGTATTGTAACCACTAGCTACTTCTAGATATTTGTGAAACTGTTGTTGTCCATCTGTTGAATATTCAAATAACTCTAGGTAGTTAACAATGATGAAACTCCTATTGTCTCTTCTGACTACCTCAATATTGTGGGCACATTCTATTTCAAGATCTTCTACAGAAACAATGGAGAATGTGTTGGGGTATGTCTCGATAATCGAATGTTGCAAGTTTCTTGAAATCAATCTCTTTCAAGGGTAAGATTGTATATGCGTGGATGGTATGATTCTCGTCTCTAAAAACCACATGAATATTCATTTCACTCTCCTTATCCAAGATGTACACGTTCAAGAAACTTTACATCTACTCCTAGGTTTTCAAGAGCTGTTTTGATTGTCCATGGCCATTCACCTATAGTATGAATAATTGCAAGATCTGGACCATACATCTTGTCATCTATTTCTTTTGTAACACCTATTTTGTATCCACCCTTGGTGTAGAGATCACAAATTTCTTGCTTATTATATACGTAACTAAGAATATCATCAACTATGTCTTCATCAAGCCTACGATCCATCTGAATCATCTCATGAAGAGTTTTTGCTAGTTTTGTTATACATTCCTCTTTAAGATCACGAATGGTTCTATCTTCACATCTTTCAAGCTTAAGAAACTGCATATAGGTTATAAGAAATGAATGCGCATATTCTTCAAGCGTGTTTTTGATTTCATCTACAGTTGGAATTATGTTTGTCTTGTAAACAATAAAAGCTACGTCATTTGAGCTATTAGTAACGTAACCGATTTTTATGCTTCTCATGATTACCCTCGTTTAGAAGAAATGGGAGGGCTGATACCCTCCCCTCAGAACTACTCCGTTTTCTCAGATACTTGTTTAAGAAGATTTTCAGCTACATTAGGTATAGCAGTTTTCTTTGTATTGCTAGCCTTTTTCTCATCGGGTTTAGGAAGATACTTATACTTAATATCATCACCAGCTTCAATTCCAAAGTAGGAAAGAATTTCAGATATGAATTCCCAAGCATTCTTCTTGTAATGTCCATAATCTTTTCTGTTATCTAGGCTTTCAAACCAAGCATAAACTTTCTGAGTTCCATGAACGTTATCGACAATTTGAACTTTCTTGCCATTCTTTTCGAGAAGTAAAAGTACTTTATATCCTGGGAAATGATCAAAGTAAACGTTACCATCAAACTTTGAAAGTACATCTTCAAGCATAAAGAGTAATGGTGTGTATCTGGTTGACATCTTTAGAGTTTTCTTTGTATCCTTCAGATGCACCCACAAAGTTGATCCATCAACTTCATACTCACAAGGATAAAGCTCTTTAAGATGATTGTAATCTTTAACTTTAGTTAACTCATCTGCAGAGTACATCTTCATCTCAAGTTTCTTAGTTTGTACATGCCTGGCTTTCTTGTTAATCTCCTTGACCATCTTTTCAGCTATTTGTTGGTTTGCATCATCAAGAGTCTTTTGGGATTTGACTTCTGACGGACTTTTGGGTTCAGGTTTGGTTGTTGTCTCCACTTCCTGCTCAACTTCTTTAAGAATGCTTTCGAAATCAGCCATGACACCTACCTCCTTTTTTTGTGTTTGAATCTTTTAAGCAACTAAAAAATGTCTGATTTTTCACTATCTTTGGATGATCTCTGATTCTATGCATGTTACACCTCCATTGAAAAAGTGAGGGGAAGATCCCCAGACCTAAGTCATAGGTCTAAGGACCTCCCACTTTGATTCTTCACTCTTGAACCAAAGACCACCTCCAATATAAAGATAGCCTTTGGATTTTAGATCCTTAACTAACACTTGGTATTCAGGATCATTTTTCGGACCTCTGATATGAACTAGAGTACCACGTACCATAAGGTGTGAATCTGCAGTACTCCAATCCATAGCAGCCGGTGATGCTCCCTCAAAATGTCTTTTGAATCTCCTAGGAAGCAACTTCCATCCAAGTAACAGGAAGGAGTTGTCGAATGTAATCACTCCCTCCGTAAACTTAGTAGGGATGGTTTTTATCGAACAACCATCCCTAAATAAGCGAGGTGTAACGAAAACTTTATCAAGCCCCGCTTTGTAAGAGATGCATAATGATACGATGGTTTCTCTGATCCTAACCATGTCAACCCCCTTTTAGTTTTTGGAAGGATCATGTTTGATCCTTCCTTCGATAGAATATAAATGATTTTGATGGCCCTAGGACCAGACATTGATCCTAGGGCCAGAATTATCAGCTTCCTTGGTTAAGTTTTTGTAAAGCAATAGTTCTTGCAATAGGATATTTCTTAAGAAGCTTAGTTCTGTATAGCAACCATTTCTTTCTTAGAGCTTTAACCTTCTTATAAAGTGGATCATCTTTCTTTTTTGCAAGGGATAAAGCTATAAGAGCAGCTAAACGTTTAAGCCTTGTGCTTTTCTTTTTAAGTGCAACTCTGACATCAGCTTCTTGTATTATATCATGTTTGTAACTTTCAATTAGCTTGTTTATGATCTTGTTGAATTCTTCGTTAATAAAGTCAATATCGAATGTAATTGGATCATTTTCTTGTTTTGCAAGTTGATAAGCTATCTTAAATTCAAGTTTTTCTAGAGATTTCATGGTGGTTACCTCAACCAGTTAAGAACCTGACTTATTCTCTTCCTGATTAGTTTCTTTCTTTTCGTCCTTTAAGTCATCCTTAAGTTTGTCAAGCAAGTATTCACAGAATTTCTTATCAAATGCTTTGTCAAATTTGAGAACCCCCCATACTACATTCATAGCTATAACGAAAGCTTTGAATAACCTTCCTTGCATACAATTGCTCTTTTCCAATGTAGATAGGAATTCATCTACATCTTTGTATTTCTTAGAAGTTTTGACATCTACGAATGCAAGTAGTTTAGCAACTGGTTTAAGCATTATGAAAGCTATAGCCACAAAGAATGCAGCAAGTATAATGGAAGCTAAAGTTTGAGCAATCTTCTTTTTAACTTCATCCTTTGTCCTATTACCAATTTCTTCAACAATCTTAAATCCATCATACAAAGTATCAATCACTCCAGCCTTTGTTGATACTTGCTCTTCAATTACAGCTTCAACATATACATCATCCATTAGTAGATCATAAGCTTCCTTAACATTTCTTTGTCTTCTTAGAATTACAGCTATTAAAGCAGCTCCAAGTCCAAGAGCTATAACACCAGCAACAAGTTTGTTTTGTTTGAGAGTATTCATAAGTCTATGATATGTATCCAGTATGGTATCTTTAACTTTTCTTGCAAGAGGTTTTTCTTTAACACCTATTTTGAAGAGAATAGGATCGATAATATCATCTACAACTTTTCTGTAAGTTTTACCAGGTGTGTTGATAATTTTGGTCCATAGAGATTCTTTCTTTAAAATACCTACCTTTTGGAGCATTTCTTTAAGCATATTTATGAATCTTTTTGGTAAGGATTCTTCCTTTTTGAAGAATTTTTCTTCGATTACATCATAGTCTACATTTTCATTGATAAACATAGATATGAATGCTTTCTCCTCAGGAGATATTACATATCCACTCATAAAATTATGCCTCCAGTTGATCAAGTTTTTCTTTGAATTCATTTATTGTTTCTATGAAGGCCTTTCTAAAAGCCTCGATAAATCTTTTTCTTTTTTCGGGTTCGAAACTTTCAAAATTGATAATGAAGTCTCTAAAGTATTTGTATAGATCTTGAAAATTTTCATAGACAACTTCAAATCTGTCATCTGATAATGCTAGTTTTCTTGATAGCTTGTACAGGTAGATTAAGTTTGCCCATAGTATTTTGAGCTTCAAGATATCTTGTCTAGATACATCTACATTCTCAGCTTGTTCTTCTGTACTTTCAAAATCGAGACCTCCTTCCTCTGAATCTCCAGTTTTTGATTCTTTTTCGGAGGTCTCGTCTGTATCATCTGATGTATCAAAGAAATCCTTTTCAAGAATCATATAGAGATTTTCTAAGAAGATCTTTATGTGAATCATGCTAATGGTCCCTCACTAAATAACCATCCAAGATAACTTGCCATTGCTTGTTTTCTCTTAGGTGGATATTTATTGGTTGTTAGTGACTGAAGATATTTTTCAGCTAATTCTTTATTGTAGAAAGGTACTTTGATACCTGCATAGTAAAGGACTGTATTTCTTCTGAAACAAGCTGGACATGCAAAACAATGTTGATCTATAGATGGTGGATTATAGCAACTGAAAGTCTTGTCTCTTAACCATTCAACAGGATAGCCTTCTTTGAGATACCAATCAACAGCATCAAATTTAGTCCAATCCAAAGGCATTGAGGATTGAACTATGTAGTTTGCTTTAACTTTATGTTGGTTAAGAAGGTCATTCATTTGTTCGATGAATGTTTTACCTTGATCAGATACTCTATCATCAGCCATACTATTGATGTATATACAAATATCCTCTTCTGCATAAGCATAAAGACTAGCTACTGTTGTTATTAAGAGTACGTTTCTGAATGGAATATGTGCATCAACATCTTCAATATGAGAAAGGTTTAGTATGTTTTCAATAATGTGAGTATGAGGCTTAGTTTTCTTGATTAGTAGAATTTCATTTCTTGAATATCTGTGACCAAGGTTGAAGTAAACAGGTATTACAGCATCACCTATTTCTTGTTGTAGGAAAAGACTTCCAATGAATGAGTCGATTCCAGAAGAGTAAAGGTGAATATGCATACTCCCTCCTTTTGTTAAGCTAGAAGTTCTACTAAAGCTTTTCCTGTTATGCTTTCTGATTCTATGATAATCTTGTTATCTTTGATATAGAAGTCTACTTCTGGATATCTATGGCTTAGTTTTCTCTTAAGCATTTTCTCAATGAGCCATGGTTTACTTAGTACCCATTTACTTGATATCAATGAAATATAATGCATTCCTATTGTGACATCTTTTGTATATACTTGGTGTAATGGAATGAATTCATAACATGTTTGTTTAAAAACTTTAATGCTTATATTGCTATATCCATAATGGGTGAGTATTCTATCTATATCTTTCAATTTCTTGAATTCATAATAAGAGAAAAGTTCCTCGATTAATGGTTTGGTCATAAATCTTAAGGCTTTCTTTTTAATTACAAAGTTTCCTTGTTTATCTAAGAAGTTCTGCCTTAAAGCTTTAGGTAATTTGAACCTGTAAGTGTTATCATCAAGTTTTTCAAATGTAAAGTAATGCGATGCTTTCAAATCTACAAACAATATTTTCTTATGAATAGGAGTATCAATTCTAAAAACTACTGTACCTTCATCTTTATTGTAGTAAACTTTGTAAGCAAGAATAACGAATGTAAGAAATCTAAGTACATCTTTCTTAGAGGGATTACCAGCAGGAGTTACTTTGATATGCTTTAGGAACGATTGAATACCCATGGGAACCTCTAATATCAATTAATTTAGAAACGAGGGATGGAACCGGTATGTCCCATCCCTCTGATTAATGTTATATGAGCTTAGTTGCAATAGGAAATCTTCTATCTTCTTCAAAAGAAAACTCGCTTATCTTGAATCCTAAAGGTCCTTGGCGTCTCTTAAATTCTTGACTTAATACTTTCCAAACTGTTGAATCATTAGGATTTAGATGGACATCTTCAATGATTTCCTTAAGCTTCTCATCCAGTATGCTGTAAGATACTCCAAGATCTGCTTCATCAACTTGATCGTAATCGAGCTCAGCTGATGGTTTTCTGGTAAGAATGAATTCTGGAATATTCAACTCTTCTGCTAACTTGAATACTTCTGTTTTGTATACATCTTTTAAAGGTGCTAAACCACCCACCATATCTCCATATAATGTGGCATATCCCATTGCATATTCTGATTTATTACCACAAGCTATCACAAGAGATCCAGGTATAGCATTTGAAACCGTTGATAAGAAAAGGCCTCTCAATCTTGCTTGGAGATTCTGTTTAGCAAGTTTGGAATCTTTAACAAAGTCTGGAAATCTCTTTATCATTTCATTGATATCATCTACATTAACAAGATTTTCAAGTTTGTATACATGTATGGCTACCTTATCATCAACACCTTCCTTTTCGACATATTCTTTAAGTAAGCTAACAGCTGTATAAGATTCTTCTGATGTAAAAATACTTGGGAGAAAATAAGCTATGACTTTCTTAAGAGGTGAATCATGTTGTTTGATAAGTTTAACTAACAATCCTAAAACAACAGCAGAATCTATTCCACCAGATAAACCAAGAATAGCTGTATGTAACCTTTGGTGTTCAAGATAAGATCTTATTCCAAGGACTAACACATCAGAAAGTTTTGGTTCTTGAATGATTTTAGGATAACTGTCTTGTAATTCTGAACGTTTCGATTCCCATGTAATAGTTGTTGAATATACAGGATAACTTTTTCTTAATTCTGCAATACGTTTCTCTCTTATGCGTTTAGCTTCTAATTCTTGCTTTGTTTTGTGATCTATTGTAAGGTACGTTAAGATAGTTCCATTTTCATCAGCAACAAATGATGGTGTATAATAGATGATTTCATCTTGACCACCATACCAGTTTGCATAAACAATAGGAATGTTGTATAATCTAGCCTTATGTTGAAGCATTCCTATTGTGAATTCTACTTTACCTTTGATATAAGGTGAAGCATTGATACTTATGATAGCATGACAACCATCTGCAGCAAATGTTTCTGCTACTGAAGGAACCCAAATATCTTCGCATATAGCTATTCCAAGCTTGTAAGTTTCTGTGCCATCTTTTACTATTAATCTACTTAAGTGGTCAGATGGTGTAAAATATCTTTTCTCATTGAAGATATTATAGTTTGGGAGATGAGTCTTTCTTGCTACAACAATTGGTTCCTTGTCTGGTATAGTTAGATAAGCTGAATTATAGAGTTTTCCATTCTCAGTTTCAAATCCACCAAACAAGATCATAGTTCTAAATCTTGTAGAAAGCTCTGCTATTTGTTTAATGAATGAATCTTGTAACTGATGTACTTCAGAAGAATATAGAAGATCTTCTGGTGGATAACCTATGGTAAACAATTCTGATAAAACTATCAGATCTACATCACGATAAAACTGTGCTAATATGTCCTTAAGAAGCTTAAGTTTTTCTTCAGAAAACCCTATTGGAAAGGTTGGAAATGAGACTGGAAGAATTTTCATTCACACCCCCTTGTTTTTCATCGTATTTACAAGAAAAAATAAGGGAGAGGCTCCCAGAACAGGATTAATTACTTTCATTAGCAAGTTTCTCGATTAAATCTTGAGTTGTTATCTCATATAATGCATAATCTGTGCTATCATCGAATGCTGGAATTATGGCATCTACAACAAGCCAAGGACCTCTTTCAATCTGACCATAGTAAAATCGTAGATCCTCATAGTTGGCCTTAACACAGAAATCAGTAGCAACACCTGTTACATAGAAGTTAACGATTCTATGTTTTTCGTGTAGATATTCTACAATTGGATTCCATTTAGGTCCAGCACCATACTCTTCTCTGAATTCATTATCACCTTTATTGATGACGTATACATTTTGATTAAGCATTACATGCTTATAATCTTCAAACATATAGAATTCAGCTCCCCATGTTCCTTGGATACAATGTTTAGGCCATGGCTGACCTGTAACAGGATCTGGCTCCGTGAAAATCAAAGAATTCTCAGGATGCCAATCTCTTGTGAATACAATTGGATAGTTTTTACTTGCAAACAGATTGATTAGTTGTACAACATTTGCACATCTTTTGGATTTTTCCTCAGGTGTGATAGCAGCCTTTCCATCAACCATAACGGGACAACAAAGGCTACCATCTGGATGAAGAAAGTCATTTTGAAAGTCCACTACTACTAGTACATCGATCCATTCCATGATACTACCTCCTTTTCTAAAACATTTTATGCAAGCTTTTCAAGAATCATATCAATGTAATCATCAACAGTGATATCACCATTTTCACGCATTGAAGCATAAACATCTTTGAATGTTTGAAGTAATCTTGAGATCTTGATTTTCCTTTTCTTGAAGTTATAATACGGGTGATCCACAACATAACCATTAGGATTGAATGGATATTTAACAATAAACTCATAAGGATAGAAGAACCATTTTGATCCACGATCCATGACCTTATCGACTACTTCACTAACAGTTTCTGCCTCATACGTGATAACATAGTCACCATCAGGTGATACTAGCATGCAAGCATACATCCTAACCTCCTTTGCAATGAAGAATAATTTCATTTAGGTCAGTTTTATATAAATGATTCTCGAAAGGCTCTTATTGTTCAGATTTTGCAAAATTTCAGAATCAATCCAAATGAAGAACTAATTAATCGATAACGAATCTAAAAGAACAGAAAACTAGAAAAAACTACGTAAAAACTAGAATAGAGGAGGCGTAAGTATGAGCGAATTCAAAACATTACTTACAGAGAGTGTACAATATCTTAATGCTTCACATGGTGTAGATCCTAGAAAAGATTTTGCTAAGATCATAGCTGATGACGTACTCTTTGAATCTTACACAAGATCTTTAATGGAAGGTCTAAGCCCTGAAGATTCTGCTATCATAGAGCAGATGTTACCAACTATCAGAAAACATCTTCTTGAATCAAACCTTGCTGCTCAAATTACTCCTTACCAGCAGCTAATTCTTCCTCTTTTAAGAGTATTCTTCCCAAGGCTTGTGGCTAAAGAAGCTGTAACTATTTCTCCTATTGATCAACCATATGTTGTAAAATACTTCCTCAAGCCTATTATTAAGTCTTTTGATGGATCTGTAATTGGAGATGTACCTGTACTTGATGGTGATGCTTCTGCTGGACTTTCTGTACCTGCTAGTAGTGACATCACACTTTC
>Ga0256838_1001673_pt1 | contig 10065 bp, 9 predicted proteins | sample 4571419metaG_FD_185978 | JGI IMG/M metagenome (GOLD analysis project Ga0256838, IMG submission 185978) | Hydrothermal vent microbial communities from Guaymas Basin, Mexico - 4571-419 | ecosystem: Environmental > Aquatic > Marine > Hydrothermal vents | place: Mexico: Guaymas Basin | collected... | reverse complement strand
TTGTTTTGGTTGATACTGGTAAGGCCAAGATAGATGTGTCGCCATCGGTAATAGTTGAGGAACTTGTGAGAAGCAACCTGGCTGCAATTAGGGATACTGTTCTGAAGGGGGTAGTATCATGATTGTGTGGAAGCACTATGAAAGGCTTCTTGGTGGCACGATTGCAGCCCGTTTAGGTGACATTCCAACGAAAGCTCAAGTTGTTCGCATGGCAGATGCAACATCATGGTCGGAGTTCATTTCCATGCTTAATGGAATAAAAGGATTTGCGTCTATTGAAGGTGATATCACTTTAAGTGATGTTGTTTCTCTTGCCAAACAGCATATTGCTGAAGAAATATCAGACTACTTTACTATTGTTGATGATGAAAGGCCTATTGCACTGGCTCTGTTTCCCGATTGGTTTGTCAAAGATAAAGAAACACTTACTCTTGAGGATATGATAGATGCCACAGGTAAACTGTGGAAGACTGTTCATTCGTTTGGTGACAGATATTTAGAAGCAGAATACGATGAGTGGTATAGATATCTGCTTCTATTTTTATACAAACGCGCCCATGCATATGGGTGGGATCTTGCAACTATGAGGCGCTTATTTGCCCCTATGTATATGGGAGACAAAATTTCTGTTCTTCTTGAGAGGGGTGAGGCTGATCCTAAGCAAGTGGCCTCTGTTTTGGGACTTGCTCCAGACTTGGGAGATATGCCTACATTAGATTTTGAAGTGCTTGTAGATGAATATTTCTTGTTGAAACTTAGTGGTCTTGCCATGACAAGTAATCCGCTGTATGAGATTATATTTTATTACAGAGCATTGAATACAGCTTATAGAAATATTCGTATCGTTGCAACGGGAATATGGGGACACTTGTCAAGAGAAGAAATTGTAAAGAGGGTGCGTGAGGTCTATGTATAAGATAGCGGCCGTAGGAAATTTACCTCATATTAGGGCTTTAGCCCTTATAGGTGTAGAGTGGTTTGATGAAAATGATGAAATTACTCAGAAAATTAGAGAAATTATCTCTAATAAGGAGTATGCCATATTAATAGTTTCTGAAGATGTGTATGTGAAGCACCAAGAACTCTTAGATAATGTGAAGAGACCAGAATTTTCTGTCGTTATTCTCGGTAAAGACGAGGAGAAGGCATCTAAGGTTCTTGAAAAGAAGATAGAACGTGCCCTTGGTATAAGGATTTTTGAATAGGGAAGGGGTGGATAGCATATGGCACAGGTTGTACGAGGAAAAGTAGCACGAGTAGCCGGTCCCCTCGTCGTGGCCAAAGAGATGCAAGGCGTAAAGATGTTTGAGGTTGTGCGTGTTGGTTCTCTTGGCCTGTTCGGTGAAGTTATTCGTATAGAGGGAGACAGGGCTTATATACAGGTGTACGAGGAAACTGGTGGCGTTAGACCTGGTGAAGAGGTGGTTGGTACAGGTGAGCTTCTCAGCGTTGAACTTGGTCCAGGTCTTATTAAGAATATTTACGACGGTATTCAGAGACCTCTGGAGGTTCTCTGGAAGATGGGCGGTTCCTTCCTTGTAAGAGGTGTAGAGGCGCCTTCACTTGATAGAAATACTAAATGGCATTTTGAGCCAAAGGTAAAAATAGGCGATGAGGTATCCGAAGGTGATATTCTTGGCGAAGTGCCTGAAACATCTACTGTAATACACAAAATTATGGTTCCCCCAGGTATTCGTGGTAAGGTTATTGATATTAAGAGCGGTGATTTTACCATTGAAGAAGTAGTTGCAGTTATTGATACTGGTAAGGAGAAAAAAGAGATAAAAATGTATCAGAAATGGCCTGTTCGTATGGGTAGACCATATCGCAAGAAAGTTGCCGCTTCGGAGCCAATGATCACTGGACAGAGAACTATAGACACATTCTTCCCCATCGTTAAAGGTGGTACGGCAGCTGTTCCTGGTCCATTTGGTAGTGGTAAAACAGTTATCCAGCATCAGCTTGCCCGTTGGTCTGATGCCGATGTTGTTGTCTACATCGGTTGTGGAGAGCGTGGAAACGAGATGACGGATGTTCTGATTGAATTTCCTGAGCTCAAAGACCCGAGAACTGGTGGTCCTCTTATGGATAGAACAGTGCTTATTGCTAATACGTCCAACATGCCAGTTGCCGCCCGTGAGGCATCAGTCTTCACGGGTATTGCCATAGCAGAGTATTTCAGAGATATGGGATACAATGTTGCATTGATGGCCGATTCTACATCAAGATGGGCTGAGGCCATGCGTGAAATTTCCGGTCGACTTGAAGAGATGCCCGGTGAGGAAGGTTATCCTGCATATCTTGCCTCAAGAATATCTTCATTCTATGAAAGGGCCGGAATGGTTGAGGCATTAGGTAGTCCTGAGAGAACTGGTTCTGTATCTGTTATCGGTGCTGTTTCACCACCTGGTGGTGACCTTTCTGATCCAGTCGTTCAGGCAACATTGCGTGAGGTTCGTGTATTCTGGTCTCTTGACCAGCAGCTTGCCTTTGCCCGTCACTTCCCAGCTATTCACTGGCTCAGAAGTTATTCTCTGTATGTTGACAGAGTAGGTGAATGGGCCAAAGAACAGATTGCCCTTGACTGGGTTGATAACAGAAATGAGGCAATGAGAATACTCCAGCAGGAGTCTGAACTTCAAGAGCTTGTGCGTCTTGTCGGTTATGATGCTTTATCGCCACATGACCAGCTTTTATTGGAAACAGCAAGGTCTTTAAGAGAGGATTTCTTACAACAAGATGCTTTTGATGATATTGATACATATTGTCCGCTTGAGAAGCAGTATCACATGCTTCGCAATGTCCTTCACTTCCATCACAAGGCCATAGAAGCTCTTGAGGCCGGTGTAGATGTTAAAGCAATTGTTACACTTCCTATACGTGAAAAAATTTCTCGTATGAGGTTTATTCCACCAGATAGGTTAGATGAAATCAAGGCTATTCACGATGAGATAGATGCATCATTTGAGACATTGATGAAGAAAGGTGGTGAGCAGGCATGATTAGGGAATACACCACCATATCTGAAATATCTGGTCCACTAGTGGTTGTACAAGGTGTATCTGATGCTGCTTATGGAGAACTTGTTGAGATAGAAGTTGGTGGACATACAAGATACGGTCAGGTATTGGAGACCTCTGAGGATTATGCAGTTGTTCAGGTTTTTGAGGGTACGCATGGTATAAACCTCACGGAAACAAAGGTTAGATTCTTGGGGAAAGGCCTGACATTTGGTGTGTCTCCTGAAATTCTTGGTCGTGTATTTGATGGTATTGGTAGACCTATAGATGGTAGTCCTGCTCCTGTTCCGGAAAAAGAGCTGGATATTAATGGTAGTCCTATCAACCCAACAGCAAGAGACTATCCTAACGAATTTATTCAGACGGGTGTTTCTGCCATTGACGGCATGAATACACTTGTTCGTGGTCAGAAACTGCCAATATTCTCCGGTTCCGGTCTTCCTCACCCTGAGCTGGCTGCCCAGATTGCCAGACAGGCAAGGGTTAGAGGTACCGGTGAAGATTTTGCTGTTGTCTTCGCTGCTATGGGTATTACCTTTGAAGAGGCCAACTTCTTCCTTGAAGACTTCAGAAAAAGGGGAACCCTTGACAGAACGGTTGTGTTTCTCAACCTTGCTAATGACCCAGCTATTGAACGTATAGCTACCCCTCGTGTGGCCCTAACTGCTGCTGAGTATTTGGCATTTGATCTCGGTATGCATGTTCTTGTTATTCTTACTGATATGACTAACTACTGTGAGGCCTTGCGTGAAATCTCTGCTGCCCGTAAAGAGGTTCCCGGTCGTCGTGGTTATCCTGGTTACATGTATACCGACCTTGCCACCATATATGAGCGTGCAGGGCGTATTAAGGGTAAGAAAGGTTCTGTTACACAGATTCCGATACTTACCATGCCAGAAGATGATAGAACGCACCCTGTTCCAGACCTTACCGGTTATATCACCGAGGGTCAGATATTCCTTAGTCGTGACCTCCACAGAAGAGGTATTTATCCTCCAATAGATGTTCTTCAATCCCTGTCCCGTTTGATGCAGAAAGGTATTGGTAAGGGTAAGACGAGAGAGGATCACTCAGGTGTGGCGAATCAGCTATATGCAGCATATGCTAAGGGTAAAGAAGTTAGAGAACTTGCAGTTGTTCTTGGTGAATCATCTATCAGTGAACTAGATAGGAAATACATGGAGTTTGCAGATAGGTTTGAAAAAGAATTTATCAAACAGGGGCAGTTTGAAAACAGAACCATTGAAGAGACCCTAGATATAGGTTGGAGGCTCCTTTCCATGCTTCCAAGAAGTGAGCTTAAGCGTATTAAGCTTGAAATGATTGAAAAATATATGCCAAAGAAGGCGGAGGAGTAAGCCATGGCACTGACAAATGTGACTCCAAACCGAATGACCCTTCTACGTCTAAAGAGACGCTTGAAGATGGCCAAGAGGGGGCACAAACTTTTAAAAGATAAGTTAGAGGGTCTCCGTAAGGAATTTATGACATTGATTGATGAATATAAATCGTTAAAGGACCGTGTTACCAAACAAATGGAAACCATAGAAACATATATGGCTATGGCCGATGCTGCCTCATCCGATAAGGCTATAGAAAGAATGCGCACAGAAAGCAAGGTATCTCAAACTGTTGAGGCCTCTGTACGCTATGTTCTGTCTATTCCTATTCCGTCTTACAAACTGACGGAAAAAGAGATAAGCCTTGTATACCCAACACTATTTGTATCAAGTGATATGGACCTTGCTCTCAGTGAATATGTGAAACTTTTAGAGGATATTATCAGATTAGCTGTTGTTGAAAAAGCACTCCGTATCTTGGCCGAAGAAATGGAGAAAACAAAGAGAAGGGTCAATGCACTGGAATACACAATTATACCTCAGACAGAAGAGGCCATTAAGATGATAGAGCTCCGCCTTGACGAGATGGAAAGGAGCCATATTGTAAGGCTTATGAAGATAAAAGAGACTCTTGCCAAAAAAGAAGGAGGGGTGCGTAGTGCTTAGTTTAGAAGATGTTATTGCTTCTACGAAAAGGCTCAAGGCATTAGCCAAACAGGATACTCTCAAGTATCCTGAAGGTTCCGACGAATACAATGCCGCAAAGATTCGCCATAAGATGTACTCCGAATGGGTTGATAGACTTGAAGAGGGAAAGGAACCTCTTGTTGACCTTGTTGAAGAGGTCAAAAAAGCCTATGCCGAGCTTAATGAAAAAGAGAACCTATCTCTTGAGGAAAAAGCACGCAAAGAAGCTTTATACGAATTTCTCCTTATCAACGGTATAGAACTGTGAAACTATTGGGGGATTTTATCTTCGGGCGGGGCATGTGTCCCGCCTTTTATTTTTGGCAAATATTTACATCCATGCTTTTACCACATGCGTACTTGCTTCACACTGTTTCGTAAATGGTACATGACGCACCAAGATGTTATGTGTCGTTATTTCATCATTAGACCTATGCAAATAAGATACAGAATAGTTTTATTAAATATTTATAGCGATAGTTATAATTAACAATATACAATCTGAAGTGGCTTGCTAATAAAACTCTCCCTTTTTCAAAAAGGGGGGAGCCTTTATAGGCTCCCCTAACTATAACTACTAAAATTTGTTTTATTACTCGTGGCTTTCTTTTTCTGCTGTGACATAAGCCTCGTCGTCAAGGTAAAGGTCTCTTTCCCATTCTACTTTACCGTCAAATATTGGTTTAGGATCACCTATGAGTTCTACACGGTACATGTTAGATGTATAGAAGTATGCATCGGGGAAATTAACCTTTACAGGTGCCTCTGTGTACACTCTGAAGTTGAGATCTTCTTTTACGATATCCTCGTTTTCAAGAGCATAGTCGCTGAATCTTCTGATGATATCTGTGATAACAAGATTCATGTCAAGCAGATTTCTCTGAATCTGGTGCCACTTCTTACGGGAGGCCTCAATGTGTGTAAGACCAAAGTATCCTGCAGAGCCTTCACCTTTAAGACCCTGAATACATCTGGATAAGAACAGGCTGATACCCTTGACTGTTTCAACAGGATCTGTAACAAATGTATCATACTGACGCTGAATTTCTTCCGAGAATGGATATCTGGCATCGTATGTTATAGCTTTAACATTGGCCCAGCCTCTTTCTTCAGCAACTTTATTTATGAAGTTAATAAGTCTCTCATCTATTTCCAACACGAGTATATCCTTGGGAAGCCCTGTCAGGGCAAGAGCAATAGATGTCAGATCATCATCACCGAGTATAAGGATTCTCTTGTTTTCAACATCGCCGAAACGGTGCATGAGCAGTACTCTTCTAATGGTATCCTCCGGGGTAACATACCCTTGGTCAAAAGCGGTAATAGCCTTGGGTCTATCATTAGCAATTTTTAGGAACTCTTCATACAAAGGCTTATACTCTTCTTTTATAATGACGGTTTTGCCTTTACAGTGATCACATACGGGATCTACATATGCCCTAATGCCGAGTTTTTCGGCATACTCTTTGCCTTTATCTGTAAGATAAAGTAGACCCTCCTCATCAGCAGCTACATATCCACCTTCAACCAGTTCTTTTAAAGTGGATATAAACTCTGGAAGAACGGTGTCATTTTCTCTGATAAGGTTCCAATAACTTGTTTTGCCCTGAAGCAGTGTCCTAAGAATGAAATAGATTGTTCTTTCCTTCCTCATCTTTCACCCTCCTTTCAACTTATTTATACTGCATAGACTGAAAACCATTATACAACAAAAAATAAGCACTTTTTGTTTAGAATACCTTATCTATGATAGCATATGTAAGGTGATAAATTATGATAATAGGTATAGGGGTAGATGTTGTTGATATCACTCGCATAGAGAAGATATTGCAAAGACGGGCTGATTTATTCATAAAAAAGTATTTTCCATGTGAATATGACAACATATCTATAAAGCCTACGAAGATAGCAGGTCTATATGCCGCTAAAGAGGCATTCGTAAAAGCGATTGGCTTAGGTATGGATAAAACACCACTGTCTAAGATTTGCATAGGGTATGATACATATGGAAAGCCATATATTTATGGTGATCTTGTAAGAGATAATTGGATAGTTCATGTGTCTATTGCACACGATGGTGGTGTTGCTGTTGCTATGGTTGTTATAGAGGAGGTATAGCCATGAGTACACCTATGGCACGACAGTATTGGAAATTAAAGAATATGGTGGGAGATGATATTCTCCTGGCTTTTAGACTAGGAGATTTTTATGAGTTTTTCTTTGAAGATGCCTATAAGGTATCTGACGCTTTGGGTATTGTTCTGACGAGTAGAGAATTTGGGAAGGGTAATAGGGTACCTATGGCTGGTATACCACATCATGCTTTAGATAGTAGATTAAAAACGCTAATTGATAGAGGTTATAAAGTTGCCATATGCGAGCAGGTAGAAGACCCTAAAAAGGCTAAGGGACTTGTTCAGAGGGATATTGTGAAAATTTATACCCCAGGAACATATGCCGATGATGAACAAATAGAACACACATGGCTTTTATCTATAGAAGATAGGGGTAATGATATAGCCTATTATCTTATAGATGCTACAACCCTGGATTTTATTAGCTTTGTTTTACCTGTATCTATTCCCCTGCAAGATGTTGTTGGCTATATCCTTCCTTACCAGCCCAAAGAGATTCTTATTTCGGCTAAAGAAGTAGGACTACCCCTTGTGAATGCATTGGCATCGCATCTTAAGGCTACAGTAACTCGCTGGGATGAAGGAGAAGGTGCCCTTGAAAGAGCCAAAAGTTATATTGCCTATGTCAATAGAACAGATAAAGAAGAAATCGTCTTAGACAGCAAAGAAGACAGCGATTATATGATTGTAGATTCTTCAGCTATTAAGGCCTTAGAGCTTGTTATCAATTCCCGCGATGGTGGAAGAAGCGGAACGCTTCTTGAGGTGCTTGATAAAACACAAACACCAATGGGAAGAAGACAGCTCTTTCACAGGATACTCAGACCTTATACGAATATAGAAAAGATTAACCACTCTCTTGACCAAATAGAAAAACTTCTGAAAGATTCTATACTACTTGACGATATACATAGCTCGCTACGGGGTATCAAGGACCTTAAGCGTATATCTAAAAAGATTTCTACAGGTAGTATTAAGCTTTCTGATTTGCAGGTTTTGCGTGCCTCTCTGGAAAAGGTGGTATCTGTTAATAACTTACTTGACAATACCCCCTTAAGTGATGATTGGAAATTAGCAGGGGCAAGCGATGTCCTTAATTTTATATCGGAATATCTACCCGAAGAGCCATCTGAAGATATAAAGGGGAGTTTTATCATAGCCGATGGCGTTGATGAAGAGATAGATAAATTAAGAGACTTTGTTAAAGAGGCAAATAAGTGGCTTGTTGCATATGAGACAAGGCTTCGTGAAGAAACGGGTATCCAGAAGCTTCGCATCAAATACAACGATGCCTTTGGATATTACATAGAAGTGCCAAGGGCCCAGGCTAAGAAAATGAAAACAGAAGGCTTTATTAGAAAGCAGACCCTGGTAAATTATGAGCGCTTTACCAATGAAAAACTGGCACAATTTGAGACAAAGATAAAAGAGGTATGGCAAAGACTTGAGGAAAGGCAAAAGGAGATATACGGTGAGTTCTTAAAAAAACTCAAAAATATGGCACACGATATTGATAACATTGCCGATGAAATAGCATCAATAGATGTAACCGTATCTCTTGCCCTTGTGGCTCTGCATGGTGGATGGGTACGTCCACAAGTGGGTAGTGTAGAGCATATTCTTATAAGAGATGGTAGGCATCCTGTTGTTGAGTATTTTATAGGTAGAGAGAATTTCATCCCCAACGATACTCATTTAACCAAAGCCAGACCTCTTGCATTACTTACGGGACCTAATATGGCTGGTAAATCTACATATCTCAGACAGGTGGGTATTATCGTTCTCCTTGCTCACATGGGTTCATTTGTTCCCGCTAAGTACGCTTCTATGCCTATTATTACGAAGATGTTTGCCCGCGTTGGCGCCACCGATGACATAGCATTTGGTAAGTCTACTTTTATGGTGGAGATGAGTGAGGTGGCCAAGATATTGAAAGAAGCCGATGGCAGTTCCCTTGTCCTTCTTGATGAGATCGGTAGAGGGACATCAACCTATGACGGTATCTCTGTGGCATGGGCCACCATTGAGGAGCTGATAAGTCGTGGGGAAAATACTCCTTTTACCATTATGTCTACTCACTATCTTGAACTGGCAGATTTCGCCAAAGATAATGATAGAATACAACTTCTCAAAGTAGATGTTGTAGAACGAGATGGTGAGGTTGTCTTTCTACATAAGGTTGTTTCTGGAGTTAGCGATAACTCTTATGGTCTTGAAGTTGCACGACTGGCTGGTATCCCCGAACATGTCATACGTAATGCAGAAAAAGTATTTAATAAATTACTTGAACGCACATCGTCTACAGAGCCGAAAATAAAGCACAGAAAGGTGGCAGAGATAAAACCCTTACCTCTGTTTGGAGATGAAGACGATGGGTAATGTTCACCGTCTTTCTCCCGATGTAATCAAGCAGATAGCAGCAGGAGAGGTCATAGAAAGACCGGCATCTGCTGTCAAAGAACTGATAGAAAATGCTATAGATGCCGGTGCTACTGATATAGATATATATATACGATTAGGCGGTAAAGAATATATAAAAGTTGTTGATAATGGGAGTGGCATTCTCAGTGAAGATGTGCCACTAATATTTGAAAAACATACAACAAGCAAGATTTATGCTCCAGAGGATTTGCATTCTATTATTACACTTGGATTTAGAGGAGAAGCCTTGAATGCCATAGCGTATGCCTCCCGTCGTGTTGTACTAACAACCAAACATATAGATGAAAGTGTTGGTAGTAGGGTAGTCGTAGAAGACGGAAAAATCAAAGACCTATCTATGGTAGCTAGAACAGATGGAACAACTGTTGAAATATTTGATCTTTTTGAGCGACTGCCGGCGAGGAGAAAATTCTTGAAATCTATTGGGTATGAAACGAGAAA
>Ga0256838_1001672_pt1 | contig 10077 bp, 6 predicted proteins | sample 4571419metaG_FD_185978 | JGI IMG/M metagenome (GOLD analysis project Ga0256838, IMG submission 185978) | Hydrothermal vent microbial communities from Guaymas Basin, Mexico - 4571-419 | ecosystem: Environmental > Aquatic > Marine > Hydrothermal vents | place: Mexico: Guaymas Basin | collected... | reverse complement strand
TTTTTTGCAATAAGCATCGCAGGATCTCCTGGGCGTCTTGGAGCAGGAATTACTTTAAAATCAACTCCACTTACCTTTTTCATAGTATCAATTACTTCTTTAACACTCGCACCTCTTCCATACCCAACATTAAAAACATCACTCTTATTATTTTCAAGATATTCAAGTGCTTTAATATGAGCATCTGATAAATCACTAACGTGAATATAATCCCTTATTGCAGTTCCATCTGGGGTTGGATAATCAGTCCCAAAAATATATATCTTATCTCTCTTACCAGCCGCACACTCAGCCGCTACTTTAATTAAATGGGTAGCATCTTTTGTCTTTTGACCAATTTTTAAATCTGGACTCGCTCCTGCAACATTAAAATATCTTAAAATAACATACTTAAAATTAGGATTTGCTTTAAAAATCCCTCTTATCTCATCCCAATTACTCAAATTAGCTTTTATAAATTTAAAAGGTCTAACCTCTTGCAAAGTATCAATTATTGATTTAAAACCAGTTGATAAGTTATCAATAATTGTGATTTTATGATCACTATTTTCTAAAAGCAACTTTACTACATGCGACCCAATATACCCAGCCCCTCCCGTTATTAAAATATGCATATTAATCCTTTTAATATAAACTATTAATAACTTAATTCTTAGTATAAGCAAACAGTTTAACAAAATTTATAGAAAAATTCAAACTACACTGAATGTGTTTGAAAAAAGCAAAGAGTAATAAAAAATAACTAAATACTAAATAAAGTAAAAGTTAAGAATTAATTTAAAAATAAAAAACATCAACAACTTTTTTTACCTCTATTAAAGGCTATATACTTTATCATAACTTGAACAATAAACTTTAAAATTAATAAATATGATTTTTTTTTAAATAATTTTTTTAATACATATTTTACTTGGCTAATACCTTCTCCCATATTCATATATTTATTTAAATAAGGATGCATACAAAAAAATCTTCCAATTTCAAAATATCTATTATAAATTTCTTTAAAATTATAAAGGTGAGAATGACAAACTTTAGCATTAGCAGCATATCCTATAAAATATCCATCCATTATACATCTATAAGCAAATTCCATATCTTCGCTAACATTAACTTTTTTAAAACCTTTTTTGAATCTAAAATAATTCGCTTCATACATACAACAACTATTAGAAGTAAAAAAAGTTTTAATTCCTAATTTATTAACATCATCTAAGGATTTTATAAAAGTATTAACAGGATAATTAAATTCCCTAGAAAAATATTCAATTTCATCACTAAAATCGTAAGGAATATGTCTAGCATATACAATCTTTACTTTTTCTTCAAACATTTTTAACATATTTTCAACTAAAAATTCATCACATGGAATTGCATCCTGAGTTAAAAAAAGATAATATTTATATTTATCAAATTTTAAAACTTCATTTCTAGTTAATCCATGATTAAAATTATTTTTAGAGATAATCTTATAATTTATATGCTTCTCTCTCAAAATTTCTAATGTTTTATCAGTAGAGCCTGAATCAACTACAAAAATATCAGGTTTAATAGTTTGTTTTCTTAACATATCAATTTGTCTTGAAATAAATTTTTGGGCATTTAAGGTAGGGATAAAAACTAATACTTTCATATCTTAATCATTAATCCAATATTTCTTATTATACCATGTTTAAAAAAATCATATTTTAGCAATGTTTTCCTCTTTTCTAAAAAATTTTTATTAGGTAAATCTATAAATTCTTCTAACAAAATCTTTTGATTTAAAGAAAAATCATAAAAATAAGTATTATAAAAAACAGCAGCTTGTCTAAATAAATTATTTAAAGAATTACTAAATAACTTTTTAAAAATAAAATGTATATCAAACTTAGTTGCTCCTACATTATTCTGAGAATGTTGTCTATATAAAATGGAAGAATAATTTACATATTCTATCTTTCCAAATGCAGAAGCAACTAATGAAATCCACCAATCATGCATAATTGATTCATTTGGAATAGTCACTATTTTCTCAGCAAGAGGTCTATTAATTATCATACTACATCCAGTAACTGTATTTTGCATAAGCATGTTATTTAATTTATTTTTCATCGGATTTATAGATTGATAATGCCAAAAAGAATCATCAATAACTCTTAAATTTTTATCTACAACTTCTAAATCCGTATGCAAAAGAAAGGGAGTTTTTTTATATTTTATTTTCTGAAAAGAAATCTCAACCTTATTCATTTTCCAAACATCATCCTGATCACAAAACATAAAATAATCAATATTTTCTTTTAAAGCAGTTTTTAAAAGAATTTCAAAGCTTTTTTTTATTCCATAGTTATTATTGTCCTCTAATAAATAAATTTTACCTGTAGACAAATAATTTTTTAAAATATTTAAAGTATTATCACTTGAACCATCATCTCTTACAATAATCACAAAATCTTTATATGTTTGTAAAAATAAAGACTCCAAAAGAGCTTTTAAATATTTTTCTCCGTTATATGTAGATAAAAGAATTGCTATTTTTCCCACCAATATGCTCTTTTCATTAAAACTTGATGAATTCTATTTACTCTATGTCTAAAAGTATGATTATTTTTTACTATATTCATAGCGTTAATAGCTTTTTTTTCTCTTTCAGATTCGTTATTAAGATAAAATTCTATTTTCTTATGTAAATCATCCTTATTAACATAAGTCTCTATACAATCTCCAAAAATTTCTTTAAGCCCCATTACGTTATCACTAATTATAAAACTTCCACACGCACTTGCATCAAAAATTCTATTAGAAATGAACCCTTTTTCCCTCATATCTTCCCAATGATCGTTTAAAACAATTTTTGCTCTATTATAATATTTATATAACTCACTATTTTCTATATATACCGCTTTTATATACTTATTATCTATAAAATTTTCCCAATCTTTCCCATAAATATGTACATCATATTTACAAGGAAGCAAATCTTTAATGATTTTACGAAATACTTTCCTAGAATTTCCTACAAATAAAATATCTATATCTTTTTGAATATCTATTTTTTTAAATAATTCATCATCAGTACATTGCAATAAACATTCAACTTCAACTGATAAAAAATCTTTTAATTTATTTGCCCATAAAGAGGACGCAACAAAGACTAAATCATAACTATTGTATTCATCTATGTCAATTTTATCTGGATGAGAAATATTCCACATTATATTAAAATGATGAGGTTTTAAAGAATATTTGCTCAATCCTCTTAGCACTAATACATTATCAAAATCTTCATCCTCTCTATCCCATTCAGACAAAACTTGTAACACCACTTTATAATTTAATTTCTCAAATTCTTTCTTCAAAGATTTTGCAAAATGATAATCTCCCCACTCTCTAACAACTTTCCAATTAGGAGTTGGTATTTTAATTACAATTGATTTTTTTATAAATTTATCTTCTAAAATTTTTATAAAATCTTCAGCTCTTTTTTTATAAGTATGTTCTTTTAAAACAATTTTCTTTAAAAAATCAACCTTTTTCTTTCTTTCTTCTTCATTTGTCAAATAAAATTCTATCAAATTTTCTAATTCTTCTTGTGATTCATAATAAGGTAATTCTCCATTAAAAATTTCTAAGGAACCCAATTTTCCATTAGTAATTACTAATACCCCAGCTCCTAAAGCATCAAAAACTCTGCTATTTACCGAACCATATGGTTTAGTTACTCTATTAGCATCATCAATTACCAACTTAGTATTAGAATACACTTTTGGAATTTCGTTATAAGAGACAAACCCCTTATGGTAATTTTTAAATTTTTTAATTTTTTCCCAATTTTTTCCGTAAATATGAAACTTAAATTTAATCTTCTGAGGATTTAAAAATTCTATAATTTCTCTTTTGTCATTCCAATAACTACCCGTAAAACAATAATCACATTTAAAAAAGTCATCTCTTTCTTTTATAGAAAATCTATCTGGATTAGTAGCTAACGGATATAAAATAGCTTCTTTATTAGAAGCTTTTCTTATAAAATCACATGCGCTTTTCCCTGAGGCCAATACAATATCATATTTATTAAAAGAAGGATTTTTAACCCATCTATCAAACCAATTTCTAGCCCATGCAACCGTGATTATTTTTTTATTTTTTAGTGGTATTTTATTTAAATCATATTTGTCTAACAATACAAACAATACATCAATATCATCTTTAAAAGTATACCACTCGTTGTGTTTTAAACTAAAAAAACTTACTTTCCAACCTAACTTTTTAAACTCCTCAGCAAGTTCGAGTGCTGTAAAATAATCACCTTCTGCTACATTTTCGCCTTTATTACTTACAATAAAGCCTACATGCATTCTTGAACAAAAAAGCTCTCTTCCATTAATCTTATCATCCCAATAGTGTTTCTTTATATAAAGATGCCATTTTCTTTTAAAATACTTAATATTATTTAACCTTCTTTTTACAATCTCTTTATTTTTATCTTTATGTTGAGTACCGAATTCATAATGATAAAGTTTAGATGTAGGGACATAAACATTATCATAACCTTTTGAAAAAATTTTTAACCCTAAATCCACATCTTCATATCCATAGATATAATTCTCATCAAATCCACCTACTTCTTCAAAAACTTTTTTAGGAACCAATAAACATGCCGCAGTTAAACATGCTCGTTTTTCTTTTTTATTGTAACTATCGATATCCTCTCCCATCCCCATATTATAGGGTCTATAAAAATCACCCTCATACCTAAATCTTATACCCACGTGTTGCAATTTGCAACTATTTTTAAAACCCTTCTTTCCAGGATAAATAAGTTTAGAACCGGCACTGCCAAGTTTTGGATTGTTTAAATATTCCTTCACCAACTCGCAAAGCCAACCTTTCATTGGCTTTGTATCGTTATTTAAAAATAACAAAAGCTCACCCTTTGCCAATTTAACTGCTTCATTATTTGCTTTTGAAAAAGTTTCATTAAATGAATTCTCTATAATTTTTATTGGCAGTTCCTTTTGTTTTTGTTTTAAGTATTTTAAAGTATCATCCTCTGAAGCATTATCAACTATAATTAATTCATAATTTTTATATAAAGTATTTTTTTGAATGGCTTCCAAAAGAGTTTGCATATAATTTAAACCGTTTCTTGTCAAAATTATTATTGAAACTAGCGGAAATTTATCTAAATTCATTTCATAATCATTATCTTCATCAATACAATCTTCTATTTCATTTATATTTAAACAGTTGTTTTTCAAATAATGAACAAAAGGATTGCAATTCTTTAAAGAATATTTTTTCATATAACTCTTGATATCAAAATCTTTATTAGGCTTTCTTCCTTCTTTCCATCCGTATCTGACAAAATGCCATAAAGGGTCAATATCATTTTTTCTTACGTCTTCATAAGTGAAAATATAATATTTACTATCAAACTTTCCACTTTTTTTTATATAAAAATAATCCATTAAATCTTTTATCAATCTCATATTTTACCTTTCAGCTTTTTGGCAATTTTCCTTAAAATCCTCGTTATTTTCCAACTATTGCTCATATAATACATATATATTTCATTTTTATATTTCGTATTTAAATGATTTAGTTTTGTTATTTCTTTTTCTTTATTTGCCAAAATCTGTTTTAAATGTAAAACTTCCGTTTTATATTTATTTATCAGTTCATTTTTCTCTTCTATTGCTTTTCTTTGCTTTTTTATCAATTCGTTTTTCTCTTCTATTGCTTTTTTTTGCTTTTTTATCTTTTTATCTTTTTCAGACGATAGTTTTTTCAATGCATCATATTCCTTTAACAGTTTTTCATATTTACCAGTCAACATCTGATTGGTTATATTTTTATATTTATTTAAGTTTTTAATAGAAAACAAAAAATCCACATGCTTATCAAATATCACTTTTTCAGAAAATTCATTTAAACGAAATCTATAATATTCTAAATCAAACAAAACAGTATAGGGAATTAAATAATTAATCATATAAAAATTTAAAAACTCCTTTAAATTACTTGGCAATTTTGCAGGAATGTCTTTTGAAACTATAAAAGAATAAGAAGAATCTCCTTTCGCACAAACAGGAGTCTCAAACAATAATGCCTCAGCTCCAATGCTTGAATTAATAGTCATAATTTGTTGAGATTTTTTTATAAATTCTATACTATTAGCTGAGTCATCTATTACTCCTAATTTATCAATAACATTAAATAATCCAAGAGGATGCTGTCTAATTAAAATTTCATCTTTTTCATAATAAAATCTTGCCTCGTTAATTAATTTAAGTGTATTATATCCATTTGAATAAGCCAAAATATTAGAATCATCTTCAACCTGTAAAGCAATACCCAATTTATATTTTTTTTCAAACTCATATATAATATTTTCATTTAAAAACAAATTTCTTAATTCATCTATTTCAAACAGATTAATATTCTCTTTTAAAAAATTTTTAAATCTTTTTTCACTTTCCGTATTCCCATTAACTCCGCTAAAATCAAAATAAGCCGTTTGTATATATAATGGTTTTCGAAACGGCCCAAGTTCGTTATGTATGACCTTTATTCCAAATTCCATAGCCGCTTTATTCAAACTAGGTGAATTTGCCCAGGTGATAATGCCCTCTATATTTTCAAAAGAAGAGAGAACTTTTTTAATTTCCTTAACAAGTGGTTCGTATTCGTTTGTTAGTAAAAATTTATATATTTCAAGCCTGTTTTTAAATTTATTTTCAAGTTCTTGAAAAATTTTTAAATCTATTTCATATTTGTTATATTCTTTTATTTTATCAAACGAAGGGATTTTGTATTCGTTTTTAAATTGAGGATAATCTTTAAATTCATCCCTCTCTTTGTAATACTCTGGGTTTTTAAAGTAATCACTGCTTCCAATAAAAAAGACATCATCCTTTTTAAAATGCATCAGCTGCTTATAAAAAACCCATAAAAACGGTGCTTTTTTATTTCTTATCGGATAAGGTTCTAAAAAAGAGACAAACATATCAATCCTTTATTACTTCTATTGGCGAATACAAAAACCCAACCTGCCTTCTTGAAGAAGTTATTTTTATTTTTTTTATCGGCCATCTCTGATCCAATTCTTCCCTTTTTCCGTCAAGTCTTGCCAAGCCTGCAAAAACTAGATATTCCCCTTGATTTATATTCAATCTGAATTTATATGAAATTTTATTATAACCTTTTTTCAATTCAAAGAGTCTGCCTGTTGCAAACAGATTATTATCACCCCAAATATCCGAAGTGTTCTTATTTCTAATAGAAACGCCTAATACTACTTTATCTATATCCTCTTTCGCATAAATTAGAAAATTAAAATAAACCCACTCTCCGCTTTCGAGTACAACAAGGTCATTTTCAAAATCTCTCTTATCAGATATGGTTAAATTATTTATTAACGCCCTAAAACTTCCAAATCTCTTTTCCCCTATTTCTTTATTGGGTTTTGTCGAAATGTCAATATTTTTAACTTTTTTAGTGTCTGCTTTTTTATCACTTACACCTCTTGCGTATTTTTCATATTCCGCCACAACATCTTTTACATTATAAGAATCTTTGATTAATTCCCCCTCTTTTAAAAATATAGCCCTGTTGCAGTTATTTAAAACCTGTCCCATCGAATGGGTTACAAACAGTATCGTTACTCCTTTTTCCTTAAATTCTTTAAACTTTTCAAAACATTTATACTGAAAAGATATATCCCCCACGCTCAAAGCTTCGTCCACTATTAAAATTTCAGGTTCAACATTAATCGCCACAGCAAAAGCAAGCCTTGAAAACATCCCACTACTATAAGTTTTAACGGGCTGGTAAATAAAATCTCCTATATCTGCAAAAGCTATTATCTCATCTATTTTTTTTTTCATTTCCTTTTTTTCAATCCCCATCAATGCCCCGTAAAGATAAATATTTTCAATTCCATTAAGTTCAGGATGAAATCCAGTGCCAAGTTCCAAAAGTGCGGAAATTTTACCGTTTACCAAAACTTTACCGCTTGTTTGTTTTAATACGCCCGTTATTATTTTCAAAAGAGTTGATTTGCCGCTTCCGTTTTTTCCTATAATTCCAACAACTTCGCCTCTTTTTATTTCAAAACTCACATTTTTAAGTGCATAAAACTCTTTATGGTATTTTTTCCCAAATGGATTAAGTGCTTCTTTTACCCTATCTATTGGAGATTTGTATAAAGGATATATTTTTGTTAAGTTTTTCACCTCTATTGCTGTATTTTGCATTTAAACCACATCTCCAAAATGCTCTTTTAATCTTTTAAAAATAATTAAACCTATAATAAGTAAACATAATGTTATTAGCCAAAATATAAAAGTCGTTTTTTTTTCAAAAAACCAAACCTTATAAAGCAAAGCATCTCTAAATCCTTCAATAACATAATATACAGGATTTAAATCAAAAATCCACCTATATTTTTCCGGTATAAGCTTAATTGACCAAAAAATTGGCGTAACCCACATACCAAATCTCACCAATACAGCAACGATTTCGCTTATATCTTTAATAAAAAGCACCAAAGAGGATGTAATAAGAGATATAGCAAACAAAAAAACCACTAAACAAAACAGATAATAAATTATTTGAAGATTATAAAGATTATAATCATAGCCATAATATTTATATAAAACCAGCAAAAAAAGTATTAAAACCGAGTATATTATCAAATTTGAAATAATTTTGATAACCGGCAGATAAATCGGGTTAAATCTAGTCTTTTTAATTAAAAAAGATTTTGCTTTTATAGAATTAGTTGCTTGCATAAAAGCATCGGCAAAATAAAACCAAGGAATAATTCCAGCTAAATACCAAAGCCCATATGGATATCCATCCACATCATCTCTTTTAAACCCGTACTGAAAAACTATCCACATTACTATAATTGTTATAAGTGGAACAAAAAAACTCCAAAATATTCCCAACAACGAACCTAAATTTTTTTCTTTTATATCCTGCTTTAAAAGCTCAAAAAAAACACTGTATTTCATAGATAAATTATATCAAATATTTAGGACGTTTTGCTAAAATAGGCCTTTCAAAATATTTATAAATCAATGAGGCAAACACTATATTTATAACATAAAACAAAATTAATATAACAACAGAGAAAAAGAATGAATGATATTTATGCGTTAAGCGAATCATAGGTAAAAGAAACAAAAAATGCATAAGATAGATTGAATAAGAATATAGCGCACCATAATACCATATTTTTAAACTGCTTTTGAAATTAAAATAAAGATATATCATAATCGGAGCTAAAACAAGCGATGTCAGCTGAAACATAAAAGCTTTGCTAAAAAAATCCCTATCAAGCCCAGGTTGAAGCTTATACCAATACCACACACACAAAAGAAAAAGCAAAAACAAAGAAATGTAAAAAGGTTTCTTTTTTGCAAAATAATTAAATATATCCGTTTTATAATTTTTAAGATAAGCAAAAAAAACGCCAACAATAAGTGAATCAAATCTTAAAAATATATTTTTTCTAATATCAGTCCATGTAAGGGAGGGATATTTATAGACAATATATGCTTTCAAAACTCCTACAAATATAAAAACAAAAAGTAGCGGCAAGAATTTGTAATCTTTAAATTTAAAAGAAAGCAGCAATACTGCTGGTATAAGCAGATAAAACCACTCTTCAACACTTAAACTCCACGAAACCGCAAAAAACTTGATAGCCTGCGGATCAAAATTTTGCAAAAAGAAAATATGAAGATAGGGAAAATAATCCTTATGAAAGTAGAAATGATAAAATAAAACATAAATAAATAAGAAAAAATAATAAAGAGGAAGTGTCCTAAACCATCGTCTTAAATAAAAAACTTTTAAATTGTAAAAATGATTTTTTGAATTTATCACATACCTATAAAGCTGATCGCCTATCAAAAATCCGCTCAATACAAAAAAAAACTCAACGCCTAAATACCCTCCTATACTCAAATACCATATATTGAAATTTTCAAAATGAAAACAGGTAAAAAAATGACGAGTATGTGAGATTAAAACGAGTAAAATCGCAAGAGTTCTAAAAAAATCTAAACCGTTATTTCTTTTTTG
>Ga0256838_1001671_pt1 | contig 10087 bp, 12 predicted proteins | sample 4571419metaG_FD_185978 | JGI IMG/M metagenome (GOLD analysis project Ga0256838, IMG submission 185978) | Hydrothermal vent microbial communities from Guaymas Basin, Mexico - 4571-419 | ecosystem: Environmental > Aquatic > Marine > Hydrothermal vents | place: Mexico: Guaymas Basin | collected... | reverse complement strand
GGGGCTCCCTGTTGATTACCCTGAGGAGGATATGGACCAGGGGCTCCCTGTTGATTACCCTGAGGAGGATATGGCCGCTGTTGTTGAGGATACATCGTAGGAGGCGGATACGGATAAGGCTGTTGATATGGCTGAGGCGGATAATAAGGGTAAGGATAGACGGGTGGATAAGGATAAACGGGATAAGCAGGAGGAGCCTGAGGATAAGCGGGAACGTAAGGTTGCGGCTGGGCTGGAGCCCCTATAGTAATACCTCCCCCTCCCAAAGCCTTCTCTATTACGTCGCGTAAGTCCTCTATCGTTAGATCTAAGTATATCTGCGTCACGTTAAGCGAGCTGTGTCCTAAGATACGCCTTACGGCTTCTACGTGTACCCCGCGCCTTATGAGTTCGGTAGCGAACGCGTGCCTGAAGGCGTGCGGCCTTATAGGCTTCCCGAAGTATACCTTAGTCCGTCTATATACGATCTCTCTAGCGGTACGTACGGGAACGGGTCTAGTGGGATCCTTCACGGAAGCCATCAAAGGATTAGACGGCACTAGATCCCTAAGGCCTATCCGATCCACGAGTATGGGCCTTAGGGGAGGCGGTACGATAATTATGCGCCGCATGGCTTTTCCGTCCTTAAGCCTCTTCTTCCTCTGAGGTATGCGTAAGCTCCGGCTAAAAGTATCTAAGTCTTGTACGCGCACACAATCTTCGGCCGGATTGTAGAAGGTCTTATTATACCTATGAACCATATCCCGAGCGTTACGACCAACGATCTCACTAATACGTACACCGGTATATGTGAGGATAGCTAATAAGGTAACGTCGCGAGCGAAATAATCTAACTTATAATAATGAACGGCCGCCTTCACACCAAGCCTACGCTCCAAGAACTCCTCCCAAGTATTCGATTTCCGGGCTTGATACATCTCCTGGACCATCCTCTGTAAAGAAACCCAAGGCGGAGTGTCCTCAATCTTAAATACTCCCGAGGGCATGAGAGCACAGCGTTCGGGGAAATTTATTTTAAGGTTCAAAAATCGCCCCTCTACTTTAACCCCTTCCGCTCCCACGTCCGTTACGAACATCTCGGGCCTCGTTCCATAAGTCCTTCCTATTTCATCTATGAGATCCATCCGCGCCTCTCTTAAGTCCCCGAACCCTATAGCCGATCCTCCGCCTCCGGCCCCAGTTAGCTTAGCCCCGTATCCCTCGCGCTTAGCTCTCCGAACGAGCATATCTAAGGCGGGATGAGATACGCCTATGGCCCATAAGAGACCGTGATTAATCCGCGCCTCTTCCTTTAACTCCTCTAAGCTTACCCCCGCTTTAATCCTATCCCGTATCCATCTCACGAGTCTTCCTATGCTATTTATGACGTAATCTACGGGCGGTATTCTATCCTTTAACCCCTTCACTCCGAGCACGAGATCGCGGGTGGAACGCGGAATTCCGGTAGAGAAAATCGTGATTTTACCCGATAATCCGGAATTAAACTCCGGCTCTTTACCCTTTATGTAGAGCATCGTAGTGCCGTAAGTGATGATGCGCGAATCTATTCCGCTGGGCTTTCCGTGCGCTACCTCTTCAGCTATGTCCGCGAGCCTCACTACGAACCTCTTATCGAGTTCTCCCTTAACGATCATAGATACGCATGCCGCTACCGCTACGGAAGAGGAAGCGGAGCTTCCTAAACCCGCCCCAAGAGGTACTTCGCTCTCTACTCTAGCCCTTAACGAGAGACCGTATTCCTTCCTTACGTACTCCAACATCTTTCTAATAGGTTTAACGTCCTCCACCTTTTGTCCTCTAGAGAAACCCTCTACGAATATCTCGTCGGACTCCTCCACGTACGCGCGTGTGCGTAGGTTCAACGCTGTCGCGATCGCGGGTTCACCGTATACCACAGCGTGTTCTCCGAAGAGTATTACCTTCGACGGTGCGGAACAGATTACCTTCATGAAACCTCATAAAAAGAAAGGAAGAAAGAATAACCGTCGCCCTAGGTGAACCAATGGTCATACGCGCTATCATAAAGGAGGATCGCTATGGTAACAAGGTATACGTGTGTCCCCTGTGCGGTCACGTGTTTTATTCCGTGAAGCAGTTCCAGAGGCACTTGATGAAGAGTCACCTCTATAAGAAGAGGAGAAAGAAGAGGATACAGAAGAAGATCGATAAACGCGGATACATACGGAGGTACTCGTTCGGTAGGCCCAAAGTACCGAAGGTCGTGGAGGAAGTCGGGGAGAAGAAGGTCGCGGAGGTTAAAGAGAAGCCCGTGGAGAAGATAGAAAAGCCGGAAAAGCCCGCTGATGAGGAAGAGAAGCTCATAAGTAAGGTATACGAGTTCATAAACGCTCGCGCTAAGGGTAAGAAGAGAGTGCGCTTTAAGATCACCACGCTCGCCCGCGAGTTAAAGATAGACGTGGAGAAGGCTCGCGAGCTTATATCTAAGGTAGAAAACGCCTCCATGAAGGGAGATCGGGTAACGGTAAAGCTAGAGTGAGGGCATTACTATTTTTCTATGCGTTGCGTATTCGGCGGAACGTTTAACGTTCTTCACGAGGGCCATAAAACGGTAATCAAAAACGCCTTGAAATTCTGCGACGAGCTCATTATAGGCCTCTCCACGGACGAATTCGCTAAGGCTTACGGACATAAGAAAGTGAGGCCTTTTGAGGAGCGTAAGAAGGACCTAGAGGAGTTCTTGAGAAGTCTAGGGGTGAAGTACGAAATAGTTCCGCTCGACGACATCTTCGGCCCCGCTTTACGCGACGACGTCGACGCGTTAATAGCTACGGAGGAGGTAATAATGAACGCGATAGCGGTGAATCGGCGTAGGAGGAGCGAGGGTAAAAAGGAGATCCCCATAATCGTGTTTCCCTTAGTTAGGAACGGCCGCAAGATTTCCGCGTCCGACCTTATCGAGGGATAACCTTCCGTTTTTATTCATCGTGATCGATTAATTGTATGATAGAAGTGCACGTAATAGAGGAAGAAGGTATAAAGAAGCTAGTAATCGAAAGTGAGGAAGGAAGAAAGGAGATAGTATCTTCTAGAGGACCGATAACTCGGGCTTACTCTCCTAAAAAGAAGCGGATACTAGCGCTACTCACACAAGATAGGAAGGCGATCTTATATAACATAGAGAGCGATAAGATAGTACTTGAGATACCCCTAGAGAAAATCCATTCGCTCGAATACGCGCGGTCCGACGACGGTTCTAAGGTGGCGATCGCGGCCGCTTATGTGGAGGGGAATAGGATCATATCTAAATTATATGTTATAGAAGGAGATAAAATCGTAAGGGAGGAATCGTATGACTACCCTATATCGATAGAGCGGAAAGAAAACGAGCTACTGATAGAAAAAGCGTCTCGAAGTTTTTATCCCCTGAGAATAAAAGTAGCGTGGAGAAGAGGAAGAAGGAGATAATAGAGGAGATAAGAGAAGAGATAAAGGCCGTGGAGAGCGAGATAGAGAAGATTAAGAACGAGATTAAGGCTGAAGAAAAAGAAGTTGAGAAGGATCTAGAGGAGGAAGAGTACGAGGAGACCGAAATCGAAGAGATATGATTTTTATGCGATCTTCACGTATCTCCGGTCCCGCCGCTCCACTTCCTCGCCTTCTTCTAGCCCCTCTAAATCCTCAGGAACCTCTAAGTATCCGTCGGCCGGATAAAGCGTGACGATGCGACCCGCTCCGGAACCTATGGGATATAAGAGACCGCCCTTCTCTTTCACGCGTACGAAGTCGCGTCTATCGGGCTTAGAAGGTATCTGAACGCCTACCGTCCCCTTCCTCTTAAGCCGTATCCTTTCGGGAGAGAGCCCTAGATTAAGCCTTATCCGCGGGCCGACGAAAAGGTCCGCTGCTATGAAGCATGCCACGGGAGGCCCGGGGAGGGAGAACACCGGTTTTCCGTCTACTATGGAGAACGTGAACGGCTTACACGGCTTAGCTCTAATACCATGCACGAGTACTTCTCCGATTTCATTTAGCGCGTCCGGCACTAGGTCTTTGTCTCCTATACTCGTCCCTCCCGTAGTGATTATAGGCCCCTCCGAGGAGAGTATAGCCCTCTTGATCTCCTCCTTATCGTCGGGCACGCGCTTTATTTCTCTTATGTACCCTCCGTATAGCCTTACTAAGGCCGAGACGCTCGGCCCGTCGAGGTCCGGTATCGTACCGAACGGCTTGATCTCGCTACCTATTACTACGAGCGTGAACCCTATAGTGAGAACGCGAACGGTTTCCCTCGAGATCGATACCGCGGGTATGTGATTAGGCCTAATCACGGTCCCCCTCGGCAACAGCACCTCGCCCTTCGAGAAGTCGGATCCCTTCGGATCTACATTTTCCCGCTTATGTACCGGCCTATCGAGCATCGCGACATCCCCTGATAAGATATAATGCTCCTTAGGAACCACCGCATCTGCCCGCTCGGGGAGCGGTCTACCGGTAAGAATGGGTTCCCGACGTCTCACCATGAGCCCCCTAGACTCATCGCTGCTCACCGCTATACCGTCCAACGCGGCGCGATCGAATAGGGGGTAATCAAACGGTGCTATTATATCTTCGGCTAATACTTTACCCACCGCTTCGTGTACGCTTATTTCCTTTACTTCTGGCTCTACGCGGTATTCGCTTACGACCTTCCGAGCTTCTTCTACGTATATCGGTCTCAGCATCATCCGATGATAGGCTCTCGATCAATTCTATCACGTTCGGCTTCCTTAAGAAGTAAGAGTTTATGAACGCCTCAACGTGTTCGAAACGTTTAGCCTTATCGGGCGTGATCACGCTAGGGGCCTCCTCCACAGGTATAATATAATAGTCGGACGTCCCCTTGGGCCTAAACGCCACGAAAGCCCTACCGTTAAAGTGCTCCGCGAGCCTCGATAACGCTTCTAAGCGTGCCTTGGGTATATACGCTTGTTGAGCGTGTTTAACTTCGAACAGGGCTATTCTTCCCTTATAAGCCGCTATTACGTCCGGAAGAACATCCTTCCTCGCGGCTCCAGACGCGGGTATACGGATCGCTACAATGCCGCGTGATAAAAGCAAACGGACAAACTCGCGCTCACCGCGTATTCCCTTCATACTATTCTCTTTATCATCGGGGAGCAATCAAAAACTCGCTCTACCCTTTCTCTCCCCTCCCCAACATCTTCTTAGTCTCCTTAGCCATCTTCCTCCTAACTTCGACAATCTCCTCGTCCACGATCATACTCGATACATTTAGATTTCTAAAACTTATTAAGTATTCCGCGAACCATCTACGAACATTTAAGTTTTGCAACGATAAAAAAGACTCGTTTTTCGCGTCTCGATATGATTAGGTATATTATAACTATCACGACCACAGCGACGATCGCGGCGATTATTCCATATAGTAATGTGTTGGATCCGCCCGACTCAGCGCTTTCGGACTCTCCAGAGGACGGGGTATACTTCCGATAGAACATCCGACTCTCTCCCTCGGCTGATATCACGATCGTGAGGTTATGGGCTCCCTCATAGAAAGCGAACGCGACGTCGCGAGTGAGGTACACCCTAGCGTCTCCCGTATAGCTTATCCTCCTATCGGTTCCTACGGCCTCAGCGAAGACTCCTTTTGAGGTATTAAAGAAGAACCCTTCGGGATGGTCCCGGAGATACGGCAAGTTGTTCATATCGGAGCCGCGGAACACCGCTAGGAGAGCTAGGGCGTATTCCTCTCCGTCTATTATCCCGTCGAAGTCCGTGTCGTTGTTAGAGGGGTTCGTTCCTATGAGATACTCCTCATAACTGGTTAGCCCGTCCCCATCCTCGTCCGTATCGATCGAAGTAACGTTCCGCGCTAACTCCCGCTCGTCGTCTACACCGTTGCCGTTAGAGTCGTGATACACATCAGTAACGTTTATTTCGAACGCCTCTAATCCCCGGTTAAACGTCGCGTGGTAGAGAATCACTAAAGCGTATCTTCCGTCCTTTAATCCGGAGCTGTCTAAGTTTATGGATCCCACTAAGGTGCCGTCCAAGTTATCCACTAGCTGTACGAAGCGCGTCATGTTCTCGCCTATTAATAGCGCGTAGGCCTCGCGCACCACATACTTCTTAGGAGATACGAAGATCGAGAGCGAGTTCCCGTATACCTTATACGTTACTTTCGCTTCGGGAAGGTCCTGGACGTGTTTGTATATTACATAGGTACATCCCAATATCACGTCCGCGGCCTCGCGCATGGAGTCTAATAACTTGCTCGGCATCGGGTTGAACATCCGTTTCACGCCATATCCCCTCCGGTTACCGTTGGGCATCTCCTCATACTTAGGCCGAGACCTATTACCGAAGATCTCTAGAGTGATGCTTATCGCGTGTATATCGAAATATCCGTCTTCGTCGAGGGTGCCGTAAGCCGGGTATAAGTTTATACTCGGCATAGCCTCCCGATTGTGCTTGATCGCCACCCGGGACATCTCCGAGAATATATCCTGTAGTGTAGTCTTACCGTAGTCGGTACCGGGAGGATATAAGAGGGCCTTGATTCCGCTATGAATATCGAATAAGGCCACGGGTCCCAAGCTCTTAAGGAAGCGGTATATCGATAAGCTCTCCGGTTCGGACAGAGGCCTAGGCCCGGGATAAGTCTCAGAAGAAGCGCCCGAAGGCTCTCCCCGGTGCCGCGGCCGGTTGCGGTTTAGGTCCACTCCTCCTACCCGATCCTCGCCCGCTACACCGTCCCCATCGTTATCGTCCCCCTCGGCTCCTAGATACAATCCGGAAGAGGAATAGTAAAGATCTATGTACCCATCACCGTTAGCGTCCTCGGGAGGGTCCTCGTCTATTAGTCCGTCCCCGTCCTCGTCTATAGGTTCTACGTTCTTCCTCTGCCGCTCGTTGTGGAACATCGCTATATCGTGACCGTCCGGATTCGCACAGGGTATAATGTACACGTCGAAGACGCTCAGTATACTCGTCGCGTTATCGTCACGGACGTTACCTTTGAGCACGTCGTTAAGATAATAAGCGAGGAATAGGGCGGTTTCGGTGGTGATGTACTCACGGGCGTGTTGACCGAAGTTCCGAACTATCGCGGGCTTATAAGAGGATAAGTCCGTGGAGATACGTATAACGTATATCGGCGATCCGTTTACGCTATAGCCGATGATCTTAACGTCCACATAAGGGGAAGAGTTTAGCTGGAGTACGAGTTGCGACACCTCGGAGTACGAATGATATTTTATTTCGTACGGAGGGGTCCGCTCAGATAGAGAGGGCTTATGGTGTGCTACCGGAAAGATAATTAAAAGAAAGATAATAGCGCAAAGGAGCTTAGACTTAAACATTTAGGTTTCTATAAACGGTGATTTTAAACCCACCTACGAGTTCTCGTTATATATAACCTACGGACGGTAAAACTAAATAAAAAACGGGCTCAGGGCCCTACGAATCCGCAGTTCGGACATACCCGCTCCTTACCGGCTTTCCTACATTTACCGCACCTAGCGATCTTATGACCGCATACGGGACAGTGAAACACCACCGCGAATCTATCGTCTACGGATATGGGCTTCTTACACGAAACGCACTTTAGCTCGAACGTAGCGGCCATTCGGTGAACCTCGACGAATCCAAAAGGAGTTTTTCGTCTCCTCGAGAAAGAGCGTTTATGTTCGATTATGAGCTACTATCTTATGCGCGTGGGGGCGGCTATAGTTTACTCTTTGATCTTCGTATTGGTACTTTATTCCTTCCTCGTGCTACTTTATGATTTATATAATATGAACTTCTACGTGATCTTAAACAACGCCTTGTTCCGCTCTTCCGATATTTATCATATTATTATAGCCCCCGTCCGGTCTTTAGGGACCGTGATCGCCTTTATTTTATTTATACCGCTCTTACGGTTATTCCTTATTAATAGCGACGTGGCCCTAGCGATCTTCGTGGTGATACAAGTAGCCGTCCTCTTAGTAGTGCATATAACCCTAATGTATATCACCTTAGCGTTCATAAACAAGGCCATCAAAAATGGGGAATGAGTTTTTCATAGCTCAGATATATTATCCTTCCAGCTCTCATAGAGCTCATCCATCCTCTTCTTCTTCCTCTTTATATACTCCTCCCTACCGCTCATTCGTTATTTTTGATATATGTCGCTTAAAAGCTCTAAATCCCATTTCGGATTCCAAAAACGACGCGTTATTCGTTTGTTTTTCATAAAAACAATTTAACTCATTCTAATGCTGAGTTTATGGCTCGCGTATTTAGAGTTAAAGGAGAGGCACGTTCGACTTCTCGGAACGAAGACTTATTAGTAGCCTCGACGGATGGGATTTATTTAATTAAAGATTTCTCCATGAGGAAGCTCGAAGAAGGGGAGGGTGAAGCAGTAGATATACTCGAGGAATACGCTTACGCTATCTCGGGCGTGGTACATTATGGTAAGAGGACCGTAGAGTTCGGCTCACGCGTGATGGATCTCTCGATATCTCCCGAAGGTAGCCTTCTAATAGCAGGAAAGAAGAACGAAATAATCGCGATGATCGACGGTGAGACGAGGAGGTTCCAGACCACTAATCGGGTAACTGGGGTGGATCGGATAGATAACGATACTTTCGTATACTCCTCCCGGGACGGGAAGTGCGTAGTAATGAGTCTGGAGGGAGAGGTCATCGACAGGATCTCAGTAGATAGACCCTTCACGAGCGTCGTAGTCGGCGATAAGATATACGTAGGGGTATCTGATGGGGGGATTTACGGGTTCACCGTAGGAGGAGAAATAGAATATGTAGGCGAACACGTGCGTCGGGTGTTCGGCCTCGATTATTACGACGCGCTCTTTAGCGTCGGTGAGGATAGGTACGTAAAGGTCCGGAAGAACGGTCTTAGGAAGAAGAGAAAACTCCACTTCGACACTTATGATGTGGCCGCTTATGAGGAAAAAATAGCCGTAGTGGGACCAAGATACATACGGATCGCGAGAGTCGAAGAGCTATGAAGGCTAAGAGGAACCGGGCCGAGTTCCGGAAGGCCGTAGATAAGGCGGACGTCGTCGTAGAGGTCCTAGACGCTCGCGATCCGCCGAGCTTTAGGATTCCTCAAGTGGAGGAGAAGATTAAGCAAATGGGTAAGGGTCTCGTCCTCGCTATTAATAAGATCGACCTCGTACCACAACGCGTATACGTAGGACGGACGAAGTACTTCGAACAACAGGGCTACCACGCTACTTACGTATCCGCCACGAAGAGAATGGGTACGCGTATATTGCGTACAGTGATCAAAAAAGCGGCTCCGGACCCTAATAAAGATACAATCTACGTGGCGATAGTGGGCTACCCGAACGTGGGTAAGTCCACGATCATTAACGTTCTACGCGGTCGCCACGGAGCACCCACGGGAAGTCTACCGGGGGTGACTCGTTACGCTCAGGAGTTCCGTCTGGGACAGAAAATACGCGTGCTCGATACTCCCGGAGTTTATCCGATAGAGGACATCGACGAGATGGTATACAAAGGAGCCATAAGTCCGGAGGAACTTTCCGATCCGGTCCCTCACGCGATTAAGCTCATAGAAAGGCTGCGTGAGCTCGACCCGAACGTAATAAAGAAACACTATAAGGTCGACCATCCCGATCCAGAAAAGGCTTTAGAACTCATCGCTAAACGCCGCGGTCTACTCCTCAAAGGAGGGGAGCCGAACGTGGAAGAAGCTGCTAGGCTCGTGATACGTGATCGGCATAGGGGAAAGATCGTGGTGCGGAGGGAGCCTCCCGTATGATTCGCGGCTATCGTTACCGCTACGTCCTCATCCGCGATATATTAGGAAGAGAAAAGTTGCCTCTCCTCCTAGCGGAAACGTTCAAGAGGTTATTCGGTGAGATTTTATTCTACGAATCGCGCCCGAAGATGTTTTACGCGAACGTGAAAGGCCGCTACATCTTACGCACTACTCACGAGAGACTAGACGAGCGGCTATCCACTTTCGCATATGCTCGCGGAATCGTAGTAGAGCTCATTTCTGGTACGCTAAAAACGCTTAAGGAGCACGGTATCTATCCGGAGGACCAAATACCTCTAAGATGAGCTCATAGAGCCTTTGTAGCTTAAGT
>Ga0256838_1001670_pt1 | contig 10089 bp, 7 predicted proteins | sample 4571419metaG_FD_185978 | JGI IMG/M metagenome (GOLD analysis project Ga0256838, IMG submission 185978) | Hydrothermal vent microbial communities from Guaymas Basin, Mexico - 4571-419 | ecosystem: Environmental > Aquatic > Marine > Hydrothermal vents | place: Mexico: Guaymas Basin | collected... | reverse complement strand
AAATTTAAAGGAGGTAGAAGATCTTGTAGATAAAATATTAGAGATATATGATACCTTTGGAGCAGAGAGGCTAAGAGAATGGTTAAATAATAAAGTTAAGAAACCATACTTTGGAACAGCAACATTGAAGCAAAGAACATTATTAGATCTATGGTAGTTAAATTAAAAAAAGTAGTATTAGAAAATTTTAGAATTCATAAAAACTTAGCAATAGATTTTGATGATAAAGTTACTTTGATTTTAGGTGAAAACGGAACCGGAAAAACATCTATTTTATTAGGCATAATTTATGCTTTATTTGGCTCTCAAGCTTTAACTTCTTACGAAAAAGGTGGAAGAAAAGAAAATTTAGTCAGAAGAGGAAGTTCTCTAGGAAAAGTTACAGTTGTTTTACAGGATAATGAAAATATATATGAAATTATAAGAGAAGTTCCTTCTGGAAATGGTATTATAAGAAAAAATGGAAAAGTGGTTGCATCTGGAAATGAAACTATAACTAGATATGTATTAGAAAATTTACTCAAAGTAAAAGATTTAGATAAGGCTGTAAATGTTATATTCATTAGACAAAGAACTTTAGGATCTTTGGTTTTAGGCTCTGGAAAGAAAACTTTTTCAGAAGAATTAGAAGAATTATTAGATTTGAAAAAATTTACAGAGATTGCAGATACCTTAAGCAAAGCTCTAGAGGATTTAAGAAAAGAATTACTAAGAGCAAAATCCGAATATACAAGAGAAAGCGCTTCCATACAAAAGTACTTTGGAGAGGATATTGGAAAACTAGAAGAATTAGCTAAAAGAAGGGAAGAATTGGAGAGACAATTAAAAGAGTTAGAAAGGATAAATATAAGATATAAATATTTGAAGAGGGAAATCGATGAGGAGTTGTTGAAAAAAGAAAAAGAAATTAATGAAAAATATAGTAAAATTAAAGAAGAGTTAAGAGAAGTTGAAAATATAATATTAGAATTGAAAGAAGAAAGTGCAAAGTATGATATTTTAACGGATGATTTTAAAGAGTTCTTAGATAAGAAAATAGAAGAGCTGGAGGAAACGGTAAAGAAAATAAAGGTAGATACCTCAAGAAAGTCCTTAATTTTAAATAAAATAAAACAAATAGAGAGAATTATAAAGAATTTGAAAGAGCTACCGAATATAAAAGAAGAGGATATAAAAGAATTAGAAGAAAAATTAGAAAAGAAAAAAGAAGAGTTGAGGGAATTAAATGTTAAGATAAAGGATATTCAAAAACTCATAGAGATACTAGAAAAAGTAAAGGAACCGAAATGTCCTGTGTGTGGTTCAAGAATTGAAAATCCAAAAAAATTATTAGAAGAAAAGGTAAAAGAGTTAGAAGAGTTGAAAAAAAGAGATTTACAAATAAAAAGAGAAATCTTAAATTTAGAAAAAGAGTTAGAAGAGAAGAGAGAGATTTATAATAAAAGAAAATATTATTTAAACTTTGCCTTAGAGGAATTTGGTACTGATAAAATAGAAGAATTAGAAAGAATAAAGGAAAACTTTGAGAAAGAATTAAACGAAATTTTGATCTATGAAAAAGTATATTCTGCTTTAAGTTATTTGAAGAAGAAAGAGATTGAGAGAAGTGTAAAAGAATTGGAAGAAACTAAAAGTAGATTAGAAAAAGAGTTAAGAGATTTGGAAATTCAAAGATATAGGATCTTTAAGATGAAAGAAAAAATAAAAGAGTTAGAGGAATTAAAAGAAATCGTTAAGAGGTATGGTATAGAATTAGAAGAAATAGAAAGGAAAATAAAGGAAGTTGAAGATGAACTGGAAAGCTTACCTAAAATAGATATAAAATTCTTGAAATACTTAAAAGAGAAGAAAGAATATGTTGAAAAACTTAAGAAGTACATCGAAGAGTTAGAAAAATTTGTAAATATAATAAGCAAGCTTGCTACTGTATTCCAAAAAATAAAGATAAGGGTAAGAGATGAAGTTGCCAAAAGATTAACTATTTATCTAAATTATTGGTTTAAGAGGATTTACATATATGATGATATTGAAAGTGTTGAGATAAGAGTTGAAAGGGGAAGGAAAGATTTTGTTTATAAAATATATGTAAAGAAGAAAATTGGTGAGAGGGATGTTGTTTTACCTTTGGAAGAAGCGTCCCTATCTGGAGGCCAAATAGTAGCTTTAGACTTGGCTTTTAGATTTGCATTAATAAATCTGTTATCAAAAAATATAGGCTTTCTATTATTAGATGAGCCTACAGAATCTTTAGATGAAAGAATAAGAAGGAAACTTGCAGAAACTTTAAAATCTTTGGAGAATTTCCAATTAATTATTTGTACACATGATGAAATTTTTAAAGAAGCTGCTGCAAAAAGCTATTATTTATATAGAAAGGGAACTGAAATAGAAGTTAAAGTTTACTAGCCCCGCGGGGATTCGAACCCCGGTCACGGGGACCAAACTCGGGCCCGGCGGCCGACCCCTTTACATTTTTTCATTTAACCTTTATATGGCTTTTTATATATTCAACTTTATCCAAAAGTTCGTATATTCTACTCGGATATTTATACGGAGGAATCAGGTTCTTTATATTAAATCCGATAATATCTAAAATTGCTAGAAGTAATGCTTTATCTCCAAAATATTTTGCAATATTTTTACCAAAGATACTTATTTTAAATCCTTTATCTTTTAACAGTTGTGCCGCCTTTATATCATTAAATAATAGAAGATATTTGTATGCATACTTTTGTTTAATTAATTTAACCTCTTTTAGGTATTTCCTAAGGCATTCTAGTTCTTCTTTTGTAAAAACTATACTTGGAATTGAAATATCTGAAGCAATCCTTTTATTAGGATGCAATAACATTATATTTCGTATATACTTTGCAGAAACTTTGAATGATATTCTATCTTTCCATGTATTTAAACCATAATTTGTGATTTTTAATATGCCAATTTCTTCAAAAAATAAGAAAAGTTTAGATAATATTTGCCCCTTCCTGCTATTTTCTTTTCTATAAATAACAAATGTTCTGCCATGTACTTCTCCGTCAAAATCTACACAGCTTGCTATAAAATCAAAGATCCCTTTTTCCTCAAAAATATCTAAATTGTCCGTTAGCAGCATTTTAAGCTTATTTATACTTTCTTTTTTAACAGAGGTTTTGTCTTTAGACAACATGTAAAGAGGTAATAATGGATTGCCATTTATATATCTAGGATAATCTGTAAAAAGAACTATGTCTTTAAAAAGTTTCTTATAAATTTCAAATGTTTCCATTCTGGTCGTTCCAACTATAAAGTAGCCACTTAATGCAGATCTTAAATTTGCATCTGTTAATGCCAATCCTAATAATCTTCCAGTTGTATGGAAAGTTCCTTCTCCTTTTATTCTGATTTTGAATCTTCTACGCAGTCTTCTAACAAATTCTCGCGAAATCTCTGAATGAGGATAGGTGACAGCTACTTCATCTAAAGAAACATTCATTTCCTTTTCCAAATGTTTAACTGTGGAATAAAGAAGTTGGAAGGGGTCGGCCGCCATGGTACCCCGCATCCTTGGCCGCTAGACGACGGGGCTATCTAATTTTTAAATTCTAAACAAAATTTAAAATCTTAATGATGACGTTATCCCACTCTGAAAATGATGAGGGACTCTCGATCCTGATAATTTCTTTATGTAAATATAAGTTGCATGAAGAAGAGTTTGTAGGACCTTTAGTAGACATTTTTAAAGAAAAAGGAAATGTTAAAGTAATTCATTATAAAGAATTGGAGAAAGAACCGAAAGAGGATGTAATTATTTTATCTGGAACTGCTATTAAAGATTTTGAATATTTAAACTATTTAGATAAGTTCAAATGGATTAAAAATACGAATAAGAAAGTGATAGGAGTAGGTGCAGGATCTCAAATAATAGCATTAACATTTGGGGGTAAACTAAAGAAAAAAGGATTTATTGGAGTTTATGATGTAAATTCTATTTTTGGCAAATTTAGAGCTTATTTTTTAATAGTGAGGTATCCTGTTTTAAGCGAAAATTTTGAAATTTTAGGATATGTTAAAGATGAACCAGCGATTTTTAAGGTAAAAAACAGAGAGATTTATGGTTTCACTTTTCATCCAGAGGTATTAAATTCTAAACTTTTACTTGAAATACTTTCTCAAAATTTCTAATTATTATTGCCTTTAATTCTTCTAAATCAACTTTTTTTATTTTAGTAATTGTTTCTAAACCGTAAATTACTTTCCATGGCTTATTATTTCTGTAACCTACTGGATCTAAAAAAGGAGAGTCTGTTTCAGTTAAAATTAACTCTAAAGGAATTTCCTCTATTAATCTGTGCAAATCTTTTCTTTTGTAAACTACAGATGGGACAGAAAAATAAAATCCAAAATCAATAGCTTTTTTAGCATAAGAAATCCTCCCCATATAACTATGTAAAATAACTTTTGCTTTTGTTGTGCTTAGAATATCTATAATGTCTTTTTCAGAATTTCTAGAATGGACTATCAAAGGTTTTTTAATATCTTCTGCTAGTTCAATAAATTTATATAAATATTTTTTCTGCTTCTCTTGTAGATCTTTTTCTTTTACCCAGTAATAATCCAATCCAACTTCTCCTATGGCAACAATCTTATCCTTATTTTCTTTAATGAATTCTATTTCTTTTTCAATAATATCTTCTTTTTCCTTTGAGATATCCACTGGATGAAATCCTAAGGCTGCTAGAACAATATCATATTTTTTAGCTTCATTTAAAACAATTCTATTAGTTTCTACATTCAAACCATTTTCAACAATGTATTTAACTCCTTTTTCCTTACATTCTTTTATTACATCATCAACTTTCTCTTTATAAAAAAAGATATGCGAATGTGTGTCTACAAGCATTTAAAATTAAATATAAAAATAATTTTAAATGATGATTTCAGGCGGAGCTGATTATTGATGAGCCTCTAAGCTCCTGAACAAAATTTATAAACAATGAAATTTTCGATAAATTTTAATGAAAGTAAAGGTAGTTGTCTCTAAAGAAGCACAATTGGCTTCATTATTATATAGATCACATATTATAAATCTAGATCCTTTATTTTTTCAATTCCTAGATTTTAAATTAGCAAAGTTGGTATATACATTTCGTTCTAAATGTTTAGAGGGAAAAGGAAAGGAATTTTTATTAGGAATTCTTGATAAAAAGATAAAAGTAGATTATAAAATTGAATGGTTTGAGGAAATAAAGGAAGAATTGATAGAATTGAAAAATAAATTTGAAGGCTTTTATAATGAAAAAATAGAAGAAGCTTTAGAAATAATTAAGGAAACTTTTTTGATAAAGAAATTCCCTAATGAAGTAGAAGTTTACTTAGTTTATAATCTTTCTCCTACGATATCTTTTGGAAGTGCACTTGTATATAAGGACAGATATATAATTTTCCAATCAGCTGGTAAAAACGAAAGACGAAGTGTTGAAGAAAAGTTTTCCGGATTTCTACATGAACTGTTGCATATATTATTTGACTATAACGAAATTAACTTACCTCCAGATTTTGAGGAAGTATTAATAGATTTGTTTGTTCCAAATGGATTACTAGACGTAAAACTAGGATTTAAATTATATGAGCAGATCAAAAATAAACTTTTAAGTATACCAGAAAAAGAAAGTGAAAAATACCAAAAATATAAAAAGTATTACGATTGTTTACTTAAGATTTTGGTTAATTATAATTTTTCAAAAAATGTTTGGGAATATATTTTAGAAAATGTAAAAGATGAAAAGATAAAAGAAATTGCAAAAGAAGTACTAGAAAAATTATCCTAGATTTCTGATTATCTCTAAAATATACTTTCTATCATAGGTTTTCTTATATTTCCTTAAAATATCTTTTATTTTTGTTATATCAATAAATTTAATTTTATGTAAGAACTGTAGAAAATTTGTTACATTAGAAGGCTTTCTAGTTTCTTTAGCTCTCTCCCAATCAATAAAGACAATTCTATCTGAAATTATTATATGTTCCCATGGTCTATTCATCTCCCCTTTATCTATTCTCAATTTATCTAGCGTGTAACAAATCTCCAAAATATCCTTAATTAAATCGACAGTTAACTTTCCTTTTTTAATAACTTCCTTCAATGTTTTTCCTTTAATATATTCCATTTCTATTTTCATTTCGCTATCATCAAAATCTATAATCTTTGGAGTAAAATCGAAATCCTTTAGCTTTAATAAAAAATATTTTTCCTTTTCATAGTTTAACCTTAAATTTTCTTTAAACTTTTTTATAATAGTATTTCTATCTGTTAAATAAATATGAGAATGCCAACCTTCGGTGATGAACGTTTCCTGTGCTGAAAGATGATGATCATGAGACCTGCTGAATAAGTAAACATAGATTTCTTCAAAGAAAAATCTTTTAGATTCTAAAAGCTTATATGAATATCCTAATTCTTCTGCAAAAGATAATATCTTTTTAGGATTGCTTAAAGATGAAAAAACTAAAAGAATAATGCCATTTTTATATAAATATTTCCAAGCTTCTTCTAAAAACCTTAAGATAAGTTCATTTCCTTCCTCACCTCCAACCGTCCAAAGTTTTGTTTTATAATCCTCTACTCCTTCCTCAGGTAAATATGGGGGATTAAAAATAATAGTATCATATTTTATTTTTGGAATTCTTTCGAATAAGTTGGATTGGACAAAAATTATCTTTTCATAAACTCTATTTAGCTCAGAATTAAACTTTGCAATAATCAATGCATCTTTATCAATATCAGAGGCTATTACTCTTTTGACGTTAGATTTTAAAGCTGCTGTTATTGCTTGAATTCCAGTACCAGTGCCAATATCCAAAACTATTCCTTTAGCAAAAATTTTAACATATTTTTGTAATAAGAAGGAGTCTTCTTTTGGTGGGTACGCTTCCTTATCTTTTATTTTACGAACAAGAAGTATTCGGCTCTCGCTCCTCTCATCATTCTCAGAGAGTGTGCCCCTCCTCATCTTTAAAAAGTTTATAACATAGTTATTTTTATGTACATTAAGCTGAGAAAAGTTTCTGATCTTATTTGGGAAATACCAAAAGAGCCCCCAATGAGAGTTCCTGCAAGAATATATGCTTCAGAAATACTACTTAAGAAAATGCAAGAAGATAAAACGTTAGAACAAGCAAGAAATGTTGCTACATTACCGGGTATTCAAAAATGGATGATCGTAATGCCCGATGGACACCAAGGTTATGGTTTTCCAATTGGAGGTGTTGCTGCTTTTGATTTAAATGAAGGAATAATTACTCCTGGCGGAATAGGCTTTGATATTAATTGCTTGCCTGGAAATACCGAAGTACTAACGGATTTAGGTTTTAGAATTAAAATAAAAGATTTAATACCTTTATTAAATGAAGTAGAGTTAAGAACAAAGGAAAAGAGAAGCAGAATTTTATTTATATCTGAAAGACCCTCTGACGAGTTCATAATAAAGATAAAAACAGAAACTGGAAGGGAACTAGAATTATCTTTTGATCATCCAGTTTTAACAAAAGAAGGATGGAAATTAGCTAAAGAACTAAAAGTAGGAGAGTATATAGCTGTTTACCCATTTGAAGGTGTTGAGTTTGAAAAACCAAAAGAAAAAGTAATTTTAACTGAAAAAGATTTCGAAAGATATGACCCACAAATAATTAAGTATCTTAAAGAAAGAAAATTGTTACCTTTGAAATCAAATGATTTAAGAATTGGAATCCTTGCTAGAATTTTAGGTTATCTAATTGGAGATGGATGCATAACTAGAATAATAACAGAAGAGAGAGGGAAGAAGAGAGAAAGATATATTGTTTGGTTCTACGGTGAAAAGGAAGGATTGGAAGAATTAAGAAGAGATCTAGAAAAATTAAGTATTAAAGCTTCAAGAATTTATGAAAGGAAAAGAAAAATAAAGATAAAATCTCCTTGGGGTTATGAATATGAAACTGAAGGAAAAGAATATTCTATTAAGATTACCTCAAAAGCTTTTGCATTATTATTAATTAAATTGGGAGCTCCTGTTGGTGAGAAAACAAAAGCAGAATTCAGAATACCAGAATGGTTAAAGGAAAGCCCAAAATGGGTTAAAGCAAATTTCTTAGCAGGTTTATTTGGTTCAGACGGTTCAAAGCCAATAGTTAAAGGTAAAACAGCTTTACAGATAAGTTTAACATTTGTAAAAGTAAAAGAATTAGAAGAAAACTTAGTTAAATTCTTAGAAGAAATAAAAGAAATATTGAAAGAATTTGGAATAGAATCTGAAATATACAAAGTGAAAGAATATGATGGAAAAGTAATGTATAGATTATACCTGAAATCTGAAAAGGATGTTTATAAATTCTTGACAGAAATAGGATATGCTTATTCTTTAAAACAAAGAGAAGGTTTAGTCGTAGCAGAATATTTAAGAAGAAAAATTGTAAATAGAGAAGAAAGAAAAGAAGCCAAGTTGGTTGCAATAGGGTTATATCCAAGAAAATCTGTTAAAGAAATTGCGGAAATGCTAAATGTAAATCAAAGATTAATTGAAAGGGCTGTATATGAAAACATTTTAGAGACAAGAATTTCAGAATACTTTGAAACATTTGAAGAATTTAAAGAAAAATATGTTGAAAATGGAATAATCTACGACCGAATAAAAGAAATAAAAATTGTTAAATCGAATTACAACAAATTATATGATATAGGATTAGAGAGCTATCATAATTTTGTTGCAAATGGTGTTGTAGTGCATAACTGTGGTGTACGTGTTATAAGAACAAATCTAAGAGTAGAAGATGTTAAACCAAAATTAATGGAACTCGTTAATGAAATATTCAGAAATGTTCCTGCTGGAGTGGGTGAAACCGGAAAAGTCCATCTTTCTTTTTCAGAATTGGATAAAGTTTTACAGGAAGGTGCAAAGTGGGCTGTGGAGAATGGATATGGCTGGGAAGACGATTTAGGAAGAATAGAATCGTATGGACATTTAGAAGATGCTGATCCAGATGCGGTATCAGTTACTGCTAAAAGAAGAGGCGCTCCTCAGTTAGGAACTCTAGGTTCAGGAAATCATTTCTTAGAAATTCAAGTAGTAGATAAGATATATAATCCAGAAGTTGCAAAAGCCTTTGGAATTGAAGAGGGGGGACAAGTAGTTGTAATGGTTCATACAGGTTCAAGAGGATTAGGACATCAAGTTGCTTCTGATTATATAAGAGAATTTGAAAGAAGATTTAGGGATATCGTTAGAAAATTACCTGATAGAGAATTGGTTTATGCTCCTTGGGGAACAAAGGAAGCAGAAAGATATTGGGGTGCTATGTGTGCTGCAGCAAATTATGCTTGGGCTAACAGACAAATGATAACACACTGGGTTAGAGAATCGTTTGAGAAAGTCTTTAGGACATCTGCAGATCAGTTAGGAATGGAAATAGTATATGATGTTGCACATAACATTGCAAAGATAGAAGAACATAAAGTAAATGGTCAGAAGAAAAAAGTAATTGTTCATAGGAAAGGTGCGACAAGAGCTTTTCCACCAGGGCATCCAGAACTAATTTCTAGGTACAGAAAAGTAGGACAACCAATAATCATACCGGGTTCAATGGGAACAGCATCATATATCTTGGTAGGTACCGAAAAAGCTATGGAAATTTCATTCGGTTCTACTGCTCACGGAGCTGGAAGACAATTATCTAGAGCCGAAGCAAAAAGAAGATACAGATATCAGGAAGTTATTAATAGGATGAGGCAACAAGGAATTGTTGTTAAGTCGGCAACAAGGGATGGGGTAGTAGAAGAAGTACCAGAGGCTTATAAGAACGTTGATGAAGTTGTAAGAGTTTCACATGAATTGGGAATTGGAAAATTAGTAGTTAGACTAAGACCTATAGCAGTTATAAAGGGTTGACTTCTTACTGTGTTTTTTAATTTAACTTAGATGACAAAATTTATATAAGTTTAGGTTGATATAAAATCCTTATGTCCTATCGGTATAATAGATGAGATTAAACGAGGTTTTGTAGAGATCATAACTGAGAAAGAGTTTATAGAATTAATAAACGGTAGTAAGTTTAGATTTTATTGGGGAATAGCACCAA
>Ga0256838_1001669_pt1 | contig 10097 bp, 11 predicted proteins | sample 4571419metaG_FD_185978 | JGI IMG/M metagenome (GOLD analysis project Ga0256838, IMG submission 185978) | Hydrothermal vent microbial communities from Guaymas Basin, Mexico - 4571-419 | ecosystem: Environmental > Aquatic > Marine > Hydrothermal vents | place: Mexico: Guaymas Basin | collected... | reverse complement strand
CTATTTTCTTTACTGAAAAGAAGTTGTATGGTGTTTCAATCAGTTCTGGGGGAAGTGGATAATTTTTCAGGTTCACGAACTTCATCATTACTGAATTCGTTACAATCGTATAAAAGTTTTACCATATATTCTTCACCATTTATCGTGATTTTATAGTCTCCAAGGCCAAATGGTGTATCAAGATCAAATTCTTCTCTGAAGAAGTCAAAATAGTTCTTTGGTGTGAGCGCGGGTCCGGGAAGGAATATTCTCACCCTACCGGGTGGTAGTATTTTGAGTTTGTTGTCGGTAACAGTGTTCGTCAAAATTATTCCCTCACTCGCCCCTTCTTTCAGTTCATCAAAATCTTCTTCGGTGAAAACGGGTGTTTCATCAATGTAACCGAGTGTTTTTGTTATTGAAACGTCTTCGTCGGTGAAAATTTTCAAGTAACCATCTTCAAGCTTCACGAGGTATGGTAAATTATGTATTATTTTCACTCTCGCAGGATCGTAATCAATGAGTATTTTTCCGGCATTTCTCGTGGAAAGTGCTTTCAACAAGACTATTTTTTCACTACCGTACTCGACTCCCTCGAAAGTACACGTGTCAGAAGTGTTTATTTTTATTGTTCGCGTTTTCAAACCAGATGAGTACTGAATTATTGTTGTTTTGGACGAAATTTTGCCGTTTTCCCACTCGCGAACCTCGATCTTATACTCTCTGTTCTGCAGTTTTATAAATGCAATCAACCCAAGAAACTGCGCGGTACCATATACGAGTGGATTTATTTTTATGAGCAAAATTGGTAAAAGGAGGGAAGCATAAGCGAATAAGTTACTGTAATCTGGTTTTGGTTCAAGAATTACCTCTGGTATTTTTTCTTCCATTCTTTTCACCCCGCATGTACTTTCTGAGTTTTATCATGTTCTTGAAACCTTCCCATGCAATTTTTACCCCAGCTTTACTCTTTCCAGCCATTCTGTTCCTGAAAACTATTGGGATCTCACATATTTTTTCCGGTCTACCTTTGATGATAACTTCCCAAAGTATTTTGAATCCGTAACCATCATACTCGTAAACACTTCGTTTTACGACGTCTGATTTTACTGCAAAAAAGCCAGCATTTACGTCTGATATGTTTCTGAGAGGTGGTAAGAAAATTTTTGCAACAATTGTAAAAGCCCTTGAAACAATATAGCGGTAGAGTGACCATTCTTCTATTTTTGCCCCTTCTACGTATCTGCTCCCTATCACAAGATCACATTCTTTGAGCTTTTCGATGAGTTCCGGTAAATGTTCTGGCGGGTGCTGTCCATCGGCGTCCATCACTATAAAAATGTCACCATCGGCCTCTTTGAAACCTTCGATGACGGCGGCGGAGAGTGATTTTTTGTTGAGTCTTACTGTTTTTATGATATCTGACTTTATCTTTTTCTCATTTGAACGCAGGAGTACTTTCACAGGGTAGCCATTTTCACCAAGTTTTGCAGCTACTTCCCAGGTCCCATCTGGCGAGTCATCGTCAACAACGAGTATTTCGTGATTGTATTTTTTGAGTGCTTCGTGTATTTTTGGAATTATTTTTTCAATGTTCTTGGCTTCATTGTAAGTGGGGAGTATTACTGTCACTTTCATTCTGCTGAACACCTCCTTCAAACTCTTCCGTAGGAGTCTTCAAGTCTGACTATATCGTCCTCTTCGAGGTACTCACCAAATTGTACTTCAACAACTTTCAAGGGTATTTTACCGGGGTTTTTGAGCTGGTGCACCTCACCGACTGGCACGTAAGTGCTTTCTCCTGGTCTGAGAAGAATGTCAACTTCACCTATTCTTGCTATGGCCGTTCCACTGACAACTATCCAGTGTTCACTGCGGTGGAAGTGTTTCTGGAGGCTTATCGAGGCGCCAGGGTAGAGTTCAAGGATCTTTATCTGAAAGTATTTTGATTTGAACAGGGTTGTGTAACGTCCCCATGGCTTGTAGACTGTCGGTGCGGTTTTGAATATTTCGGGGTCAAGTGATTTGATCTTTTCAATAATTTTATCGTATTCTTTTATCATGTCCTTGTTTATTGCAAGCGTAACATCACCCATTTGAATTATCTCAATATTTTCAAGTCCTGCCGTAATTATTTTTGCCCCGGTCTCGTTGTATATTATTGTGTTCTTCGAGTCTATTACGAGTCCATCACCTATTATTGAGTTGCCATTTCTATCGGGTATTGTAAAGTTTGCGACTTCTGCAATGTTGTTCACTTCAAACCAGCGGTAGGTCGACGTGTAGGCGTGGCGAAGTTCCTTCTTTATGAAGGATATGTAATCGTCGTCACGACCGAGTTTTTCGGCAATACTTCTTGTGAGGGATAGAATTCCGGTTGATGGGTAATACCCGTTCTTTGACAGTGTGAGATAATTCTTTGGTTTCTCAATGTAATCTTTCACATCTGAAAACTCGGATTCTGGGTCATCTACGAGGACGTAACCAAAGCGTGGATTTGGAGTAACACTCTTTGATATTATAACGGCGAATGGTGAATCTTCGCTATATTCTTCGAACTTTTTGAGTTCTTTCAAAAACTTCTTTTTATCAAGTATAACTTGATCGGTTGGAAAGAAAATTATTCTATCAGCGTCGATTCTGTGGAATGATAAACGTATCGCGTCCTTTATGTCGCTGTCATCTGGCTGAAGTATTATGTGTGCGTTTACACCGAGTTCTTTGAGTTGTGTTTTCACGTGGAACCTGTACTTTTCCTGTGTTACCACGTATAGCTCGTAGTCTCTGAGGACGTCAATCGTCTCCTGAAATGTTGAGTAAACGTTTTGTTCCTCGGATAATTCGGTGTAAACGTTGTGTTTCCCGTACTTTTTGAATTGTTTTGGCATGTTTTCTCGAGAAATTGGAAATAAACTTTCAGAGTTTCCTCCTGCGAGTAGAACGTACGCGGTTTTCATTTTATCACCAAGTAACTATTATGAAAAAAGTATAAAAATCTTTTTGTCAACTGTAATTGTAAACTTTATCCCTGATGTATATGAGTCTCAAAATATAACTCAAGGCAACACTCACTATAACCGCGAGCGTTGGCGAAAAACCGAGTATAACAACACCCTCATAAACTATTATCTGTATTATCATTGTACCAAGGCTTGCACCATAGTATCCAATCAACCTGTGTACCCATGGTCTGTTTGAGCGATGTTCTGAAAATGTCCAATGGTCATTTATCAGGAAGTTTGTGAAGATTGTTACCACCGTTCCGATGATACCAGCAATTTTTGAGTCAACTCCAATTCCAATCGTAAAGCGTACTATGAGAACGTTTATTATAAGACCAATCAAACCGACGATCATGAATTTTGTGGTCATTTTCAGTTGTCCGCTGTGCCACGCGTACTTGATGTATGGTATGACGTTTTTCAAAACATCGTCCCAAGTCCCCCCTTCGATGAATTCAACGTTGTCAAAAGATTCGGAAAGAATAAAAGGATTACCTGTGTCCGCCTTTACTGGAAAACCCGGAGAGTTGAGTTTCGGCGATACTATTCTTTTTATTATGCCCCATAGTGGAACTTTTTTGTAGTAAACTCTTGTCATCGCTTCACCTCACGAGTTTTTTGAGCTTTTCAAGTGTTTCTGGTGTGTAGAACTTATTCTTCCCATAAAATAACCTGTGTCGATCATGGCCCCTCATTTCGAGTATTATTCTCTCGACTATGAGTCCAACTGGATCGTGTATTTTCGTTCTTTTCTCAATGTCCTTGAATGATTTGAATTTTTCTTTTGCCCTCTCTTCAAGTATTTTGTCTCTATGTTTTTTCCCTATTCCAGGAAGGAGTTCGAGGCTGTGCATTCTGTTCGTGATTGCGGGTGCATAGTTGAAAAAGTTGACGTAAAATTCTTCCTTGTCAAGTATGATTTGTCTGAGAACATCGGGTAATATTGATTTTCCTGGACCGGTGAGATCTGAGTACTTGAGTATGCCGAAGATCACTCCAACGCCATCGCGTGGACCTTTCCCAACGTACAGTCTTTCCCCAATGTCGTAATCTTTCTTTGTTGGTTCCGCGTTGAATAGTACGAAGTAATCCTCTCCAACGAGGTGGAGGAGTGGTCCGTTCACTGAACTCTCTGGTATGAAGTCTATGACCCTTGCGTATTTTTCGGTTTTTCGCATGGCACATCACCGTAACTATTTCACCCCAAAGTTTATAAGTGTTTCGTGAGACACAAACTACTGGTGTGTAGTAGTGATATCAAAGAGCAAATTGAAAAATCTTATCGATGAACTGAAAAATTATCGGGCAAACGCGACCGTACTCCTCAGTCTTTACATTCCACCAGAATACCCAATTTCAAAGGTTATGCAGCAACTCGTCGAGGAGTACGGTACTGCCGATAACATAAAAACGAAAAAGACCCGTCAGGACGTGAAGTCCGCAATATCACGTGCAATGGAAGCACTGAAAAATTACAGAAAAACTCCCGAAAACGGTCTTGTAATATTTTCTGGTAACGTATCAAATGACCCGGGAAAGGATGATGTAAGAATCTGGGTAATTGAACCACCGGAACCTGTAACTGTAAGAATTTACAGGACTGAAAAGTACTTCATAACGGGGCCACTTGAGGAAATTCTTGAGAATAGAGATGTTTATGGTATAGTGATAGTCGAAAAAGATCAAGCAACAATAGGTTTACTATCGGGAAAACGTCTTATTCTACTGGAAGAGCTTACAGCCCAGGTTCCAGGAAAAACTCGTGCAGGCGGACAATCTGCAAGGCGTTATGAGAGACTCAGAGAACAGGCAGTTCATGAGTTCTTCAAGCGATTGGGGGAGCATTTGAAAGACGCTTTTTTACCATACATTGAAAAGAATAGATTGAAGGGAATAATAATTGGAGGTCCGGCCTATGCAAAGGAAGATTTTCTTGCTGGTGATTACATCGACTACAGGCTCCGGGACAGAATCATCGGCCTCGTCGACACGAGTTACCAGGGGGAGTACGGTTTGAGAGAAGTCCTTGAACGTTCAGAAAGCATTTTGAAGGAACATGAGTACATCATTGAACGGCGCTTGGTGGAGGATTTTATACGAAGGGTTGTGACTGGTGATAATAAAGTTGCCTATGGAAGAAATGAAATTGAACGGGCAATTGAATGGGGGGCAATTGATGTCCTCCTCATATCGGAGGATAACCCAGAAATCGAGCGCTTCAAAGTACTTGGTAATGAATACGGTTTTGATGTTTTCGTTGTGAGTAAGGAAACTGAAGAAGGTCAACGATTCAAGTCTTTCGGCGGGCTTGGGGCTATCTTGAGGTTTCCCATTTCGGGACAAAATTGATTACCTTTTACTTTCTTTTCTTGATGTATGACGCTTTCAAGTTTGAAAGAAATTATGAGTAATGGTGGTAAGTACCCGATTATAATGTTTTTTATAACTGGTATAGTATCAGGTATCGTTGGAAGCATTTACCCTGTAATGCTGAGCGATGTTCTTGGCGTCGATGGGATGATAATGATAACTTCAATTGGTTCACTACTTGGGTTTTTTCTATCTTTACTGATAAGCAAGCTTGACGTTGGAAAGAGTGCGAAGAAAATGATAATTATGTACATGTTCTTCCTTATGACGTACGATACAATTGTGTTCCTTTCCGTTGATGGTGTCATAAAGGACCCGTTTATTCCACTTGCAATTGGTAACTCATTCGTAGCCACATCGATAATGAAAAGAAACGAATTGTTCGAGTATCTTTCAATGTACCAACTCGGTTTGAAGAACAGGGCAAAGTTCACGTCTGTGAGGACAATGGCGTTTCACTTTGGACAAATTGTTGGGGCTTTACTTATTTCCATTCTTCCATTTTATTTGGCATTTATTTTCATAATGGTTGCAAGAATAATGTTCGCTATTTTCATGAGAAAATTGAGAGACGTTCAGATTGAAAAACGGTTGAATTTCAGGTTTGAGCGGGTTGGTAAGTATTTTATCGTTATAGTGCTATTCTACCTCGCGCTCGGTATTTTCATACTCACGAGGGGTGTTTATGTGGACAGGATTTTTGGTAGAAAGTGGGTTGGTGTATACATGGCGTTGAACTACTCAATGCTTCTGTTTGGTGTCCCGTATGGATTGAAATTCGTTGTTTCTGGAAATATTCCGAAACGTGTTGCCATACCAACGCTTATCACGGGATTATTGTTCATTATAACGAGTGGTAATCCATACTTTACCGCGATTTTTGCAATAGCTGCAGTCTTCATGCTCAACATAAGTATTTGGGGTGTAAGACATATAATGTTCAAAAGTGTTGATAAGAGTAAAACTCATGGTATTATTTTTATAGTCTATATGATTTCAATGTTTTCGAGGGCGCTTATGGGACTTGCTGTAATTGCTGGAGTAAATACGAGCCTCGGGTTTATGCTTCTTGGATCCTTTGCAATGGTCGTTGGTTCAATCGTTCTTCTCTTCAAATGACCCGATTTTGATGCCTTTTCCAAAGTTTTCATGGTTCCTGTGATAATGTTTCAAACCTGTGAGTTTTTCATATTCGCTTTTGGATATAACGCTTCCATCCGGAAGTTTCACCCCATCGTACATGAAGAGTGACTCGTTGAGTAGTTTTTCAGGTAGTTCTTTGAAAACCCTTACGAGTGCCGCGATGCTCACGTTGAACTTGAGTGCATAGTATCTCATTGCCCTCTTGTTCTTCGCGTTCACTATTTTATCAAAGATTTCACGTGCTTCCTCGATGCTCAGTTGTTGAGTGTTTTTGTAGCGCTCAATCTTCTTTTCCATATTTTTTATTCGTTTTTCATCCTTTTCGGAAAGCTCCCAGCCATTGATTGCACTTATAAGAGTAAGCAGTTCATTCGAGTTCATAGAGAGGAGTATATCAGTATTGGAGAATAATTCATCATTTATTTTGAGGGCTCTTTTTCTTCTGTTCATCGTATAAAGGCACCGAAAAGTTGAAATAAAACATGTTATATAAACCTGAAGCTTTATTTGAGATGGTGAATATTCCAACTGGATAAATTTGGGGGTGATAAAATGTACAATTTCGTTGACGAGGAAGAATTTGAAATAAGAAACGGGATATATTACTCAAAAAACAAAATCATGGGAAAAGATTTCATCATAATGCTGGACAATCCGATTGGGAAATACTTTGCAAAAATACTTGAAGAAAGGGGTGTTGAAGGACTCAAGAAGTACATTGGCACCGATCGAGCAATAAAAGTCCTCAGTGATGGTATATATACTACATCGGATAAACCGAGCTGTGAAATAGGAATAAAGTTCATAACCGGTTGTTACGTGTTCAAAGAAAACTCAACCTTCGTGCACACGGGGTGCTGTTCAAGGATAAAGTATGCTGAAAATCGCGAGAACTTTTCACTGAGAGTAAATGAGATGTACTACAATGACTTTCCAAGGTGGCTCAGGGTCGGGATGAGATCCGGAAATACTGAAAATTACTTCAGAGAAATTTTTGAATGGGCTGGAAAACTCAATATAGAACTCAAAAAACGCTGGGGATCATACGTCGTTGGAAATCTCAGATATCGTGGAAAAAATAGAGAAATTGACAGCGAGATAAAAATTGATGGCTATGATGGTAGAGTACTACTCAGAACAGTGCCGTTTGTTGAGGGCGTGTACGCATTGTCATTCACCGGAAAAATAAATCTTGACACTCTTTCAGTGAAAAATCTGAGTAAGGCTGTAAATAAACGACTTGTTTACGGAATCGGGGCAAATTACAAGTTTGAGGCAAATGCAAGAGCAATCTACTATGACGATGGTTACCCAGTAGTGGACTTTGAAAAGTTCAAGTTATACTATGATGAGGATCAAGTTGGTGTGAAAACAAAACTTGGAATGAAGTGGATAAACTACGAGGATTGGGCGATAATGGAATCTGGATTGGTGTCAAACGATGCTATAGTTGTCCTGTGGTGATGAGATATGATACTCAGACCAGATTTTACGATTGATGTTTATAGTGGAAGAGTTCAATATACGAGTGAACGGTTTGACATTCTCATTGAGAAGAAAAATTTGTCGGAATTTGAAATTGATTTACTTCGGTGGATGTTCGCTGGAAAGAAACTTTTCGATGTGCCGGGAGATAAAAAAATAGTGTACAGGTTCTATGAGAGGACTCTGCGGCTGGAAGATAATAGTGATTCATACTACAAGCACTTCTACAAGAGTAACATTACACACGTCAAAATCAATGGCGAGAATTTTCCAGTAATAAAGAACTACATACAGAAGAATTACGTTATACTCGGTAAGAACCCAATAACAATAAAAGCTTCATGGGGTAAACCGGTTGGAATCCGGTACGATCAGAATAGATTATCAATTGAACTCGACATGCTTGAGAACATTCCAGATTTCATAATGGAATTCATAAGAAGTAGGGATGCAAAAGTGCTTGAAAAATACCTACCACTTGATGAAGACTTATTGATTTACGTGAGAACCCGCAAAAAGAAAGTGAGATTGACCATAAGGTACACAGAAAAGAACATTGATACTGCATCACTTACCTATTCGGATGGTGTATTTGAAGGGATTGGAGTGTTCAGGGACGGAATAGCAAAACTCTCAATTCCAGTTGATTATCTTGCAGAACTGAAAGAAAACTTCAAGTTTGGATTCATGCCGAGACAATATGTCGATGAAATCATAGCCGAGTACCCACCGCTTGATCACGACGTGGAACTGTACACGATAATCAACAATGACAACAAGAGTGTAACGTTCTACGGAAAGATTTGTTGTGCAAAAGCCTGGACGGATTTCAAACGCGCGTACGTGAAGGTAAATGGTAAGAAGAAACGTGCGTCGTTGAAGAGTTTGAAAAAATACCTGAAGGAAATTGGACTTCTTGAATAATTTTTTACTTTTTACACAGAGCAATAAAGTATATAGCATTGTTGTGGTTCACGAAAGATGATGTTATTATTTCACGTCCGTGTATACTTGTCATTATTCTGGATTCGGCATCCTCAAGAAGTTGTCCATCATCCCCCGTTATTCGGACTGCGATAAGCTCAACACTTCCGTTACTTGTACTTACCTTGAGCGTTCTCGATCGCCTTTCTTCCTCCTCAACCCTCATAATTATTTTCTCAACGAAGTCCATTACACCACCATTGAAAAATAAAAAGCGAAAATAAAAACATGTTTTTATACCAACCAGTTCAAAGTTTTATGATGTACTGGGAGGGGGTAAAAGTTGACTACCACTGGTCGGAGGATGAAAGAATAATAGTAGGAACAATAGTTGAAAAAACCTTTGTTGAGTATGGTTCAAGAAGATTGAGATACTCACTTACTTGTAACTGCACACCCGACGTGGCCATGAACAGAGTACGAAATTTTGAAAAAGAATTCAAAAAACGTGTTGGATTTGAAATATTGCAAGCACGAATACAGGAGAATAACGATAAAAATGTGCATATTTTTATGGGTATTGTGCGTAAGGATAACATTGTTCTGGATTTACCGACTTTTCTTACCGATTCGCGATTATTTGAGACAATAAACAACGAAATTGAGTACCAGCTCAGGTACGTAGACAAAAAACATGGTTACTACTCGTACTATGACGGAAGGGGTACAAAATTTTTTGAATCATTTGAAGAACTTCTTGAAGCGATCGGGGGCGGTGAGCACGGAACGATCCGTGAATATTTTGGTGAGGAGTACGTCCAGCTCTTTCCCGGTTCGAGGAGTTACTTCAGGAATTACAGGAAGTACACTGTTTACGTGGTGAATGATTCAACGGTGATGATAAGTGGTCCGGGTTATACTATTACTGCCGCTCCGGGTGTCTTGAGCACGCCAGAAAAAATTTTGAGATTATCGCGAAAGGCTGTTGGAAACCTGCCAGCAAGTTTGACCATTGTTGGTAACCGTGTTGTCCGCGGCAAGTATTACGAGAAACGAGGAAAATATTACTTCGAACGCAAAATTGGAGAAAAAAATATTGGCAAATTTATGCTTGATCTTTATGAAATTTCAAAAGATTACGGCGCGCGCGGAGGGCTCATTGGAGAGAATAAGTCAGTGATCGTTTTTGATGAT
>Ga0256838_1001668_pt1 | contig 10101 bp, 7 predicted proteins | sample 4571419metaG_FD_185978 | JGI IMG/M metagenome (GOLD analysis project Ga0256838, IMG submission 185978) | Hydrothermal vent microbial communities from Guaymas Basin, Mexico - 4571-419 | ecosystem: Environmental > Aquatic > Marine > Hydrothermal vents | place: Mexico: Guaymas Basin | collected... | reverse complement strand
CTATATTTCTACACTAAAAAAGAATAATGTAGCAGTACTTCAAGGACTTCAGAGTGCTTTAGATGGTAAAGCTTATGTTCCTGTTGTGGTTGGGTGCTGAATGGTTACAAAAATTTGTAATATAGTTGTCTTGAATTTGTACTGCTATTGTTTGCATGATAAACTCCAGTAATTTTATTTATGATTGTATCAAAACTAAAATGAAAATTCGTTAAATTTGACTTACTTGAAAAAATGGGTACATAACTTTCTACTTTTTCTTTTGAAGAGCCTCTAAAACCAAAATAATTAACTTTAGATATGTATGGTATAGAAACTACTGTTGATTTTAAGCCTTTTATATTTTCATCATCTCATCCAAATATAAAAAAATATCAAGACAAAAAACTATTTTAAAAGTTTAATCTTGATTATGGGGAGATAGAGTGGAATGATTATAAATTAGCATTTCCTATTTAGTCAGTCCTGAAAAACCAACATTAAAATTTTTTACTACTCAGAGGAAATCCAATTTTCACTAGCATAGAACTTTTTTAATTCAAATAAGCAGTGCAATAAAAATGATAACTTTTGTATCTGTGCAATAGCTCTTAAAACTAAAGAAATATCTCTTGTAAAAACTGCATAAAAGTAGATATTCATCCACTTTTTAAGATTAAACGCAGAGGCTGCTAATAGTAGATTTATTTCATCTCCAATAAATCCCTTAAGATAATTTCTAGCCATCCTATAATCAGATTTCATATGTCCAATAATTGGCTCAATTGCAGCTCTTCTTTTAAACTTTTCACGCTTTATATCTTTTTCTTTTTGAGTATCTTTTTTTAAAACTGTACCAGGTATAGAGATAGTTGTTGTATAATTATTTATTATTACTTCTTTAGTTCCTCTATAACCTCTATCACAAATGGCTTCAGCTATTGGAGTGTTTCTATTGCTTGTAGCATTACCAAGAACTGCTGGTAAAGTTTTAGAATCATGTATATTTGTTTGATGTGCAGATACTCCCACAATTATGCCAGTTGTTTTAGTTGTAACAATAGACGCTTTGGTTCCAAACTCATATCCCTTATGATCTTTACCTTTATTTATAGCATATGCATCTAACTCATGAAGTGAATATATTTTATTAGGTGTATTTTTCTCTTGAGATAGTACTCTCATATAGAGATAAAAAGATTCAGCATATTTCTCATGCAACTCTAAATTATCCTCAAATTTTCTATCAATATCTCTGAGTATTATTTTTGCTATTTCTCGAAGTCTCTTCATTGCACCCATTGCTTTTTTTATCTTACGAGGATGTCTGAAAAATCGTAGTAGTATTCTTAATTGTTTAGTCTCTTTTTTAAAACTTCTACGAAGTTTAATATTCTCTCTTTTTGCAATTCGTAAAAGATGGATAATAATCTTGATAGCTAATTTCCCATCTGTAGGGAATGTTATATTACTCTCTTGAACTGTAGAATCAACAATTACTTGTTCTTCTTCTGAAGCCTCACCATGGAGTTGTACACTCATCTTAAAAATAAATTCCATCCCTTTCTTGCCAATACGATTACGAAACTTTACTAACTCTGTAGGGTGGCAGGGAACAGATGCTTGGTAATCATTCAGTCCACAAAAATATTGAAAATATGGATTCTGTTTCCAATGTTCAATAATAGATTCATCACTAAGATTTTTCAGTTGTTTGAGTAGCAGTATCCCTACCATTAACCTTATTGGTTTAGGCGGTCTTCCTTCACCAGTATAATATTTCTTAAACTCTGTTTCAAATTTCGACCAAGGGATTATATCTGCTAATTGGATGAGAGGGTCATTAGTATCTAGCATATCCATTAATGAACCATAAAAGAGATTTTTCTGTGTTGTTTTCGACAAGATAAGTATCCTATTTTAGGAGTTTGGTGTTTTTTAGGCTGTTTTTATTGTTGAAATTATACTAAAAAATAGGCTTTAAAGTACTTAAAATAGGGAGATTTTTGGTTTTTCAGGACTGACTATATAGGATAAAAATGAAATTAGAAAACCATTTAATATATTTTGTTATTACACAAATTTGTGGTATAGTCAGTTATCTAAAATAAAACTTTGCCATAATTGGTAGGTGGTCTGAATAGCCCTTGCCTTTATGCACTTTTTGTTTTCCCCTTGTGTACCATCTGTTTATATATTTACTTTTATAAAATAGATAGCTTCTGTCTAGTTTTTTCATACTATGTTTTAGATAGTACATTTTATGTCTGTCTAAAAGAGATGGTGAGATTAGAATGTTATCTAAGGCTTCTTTTTTACCTCTAAATATATAAGTGTATCTTTCTCCCTCTCGTACATCATACCAAAGGTTATAAAATTCATTAGGTTTTAGATGAGTTTGAGAGGCTTTTTTTGTTTGATTTATGGTGTTTAATATATGGTTTATACCTGTATAACCATGGGTATTGTTAAGTCTTCTTTTTTTCTTAAACTTTATATACTCCTCATAATCAGAATTAAAATCTCCTAGTAGGATGATATTTTTGTCAAATCCTATCTCTTTAACCCTTTGTAAAAGTATTTTAGCAGATTTTATTCGCATACTCTCAGCACCTGATTTTGCTTTCCAATGGTTGGTAAATATGTAAAACTCATGACCATTTACCTTAAACTTTGTTTCTAAAATATTTCTATATTTATAAGAGTAACCTACAAATAACTCTTGGTTGTAAACAAATGGGATTTTGCTTAAAATCGCTACTTTTGTAGTGGTTTTTTTCTGGTCTGCTATCTTGTAATATTTGTAGTATAAACCATTTCTTTTTAGTGTATATCTCAAATCTTTTAGTGCTTGATTTGACTCTATCTCTTGTATAGCTATTATGTCTGCATCTATATCTTTTATAACTCTTGATATATTTTTTAGTTTTATGTTGTAGTTTCGTTTGTTCCATCGTGATTTAGTATTTGGAATATACTCTTTATATTCGTATCCATTTTTTTCTAAATCAAAAAGATTTTCAACATTGTATGATGCTATTTTCAAGATTCTATCTCCTAGTAGTGTGTTTATGATGAGTAAAAGTAAGAGAAAAATTCTCATTACTTAATACCGTTTAATCTTAGTAGGCTTTTAGGGTTGGCATCTCTTTGCATAAGCTCTTTAAAAAAAGTACCCATACTTTTTGAACCACCACCACTTAAAACTATGTTAAGATAATCTTGTGCTGTTTTAGAGTCAAATATACCCTCATCAACAACACTAAAAAGTGCATCTGCACTTAAAACTTCTGCCCATTTATAGCTATAGTAACCTGCTGAGTAACCACCTGCAAAGATATGTGCAAAACCATTTTGAAACTTGTTATAAGCTGGTGGTTTTATAAGTGCTGTTTGTTCTCTAATCTCATCAAGAAGAGATTGTACTTCATCCTCTGTAAAAACTCCAGTATGAAGTTTAAAGTCAAAAAGTGAAAACTCCAACTGTCTAAGCATAGCAGATGCTGAGAGGAAGTTTTTACTTTTTACAAGTTTTTGAATCATCTCATCAGATATAATCTCACCAGTTTTATAATGAGATGCAAACAGTTTTAAAACCTCTGGTTCATAAGCAAAGTTTTCTAAAAATTGAGATGGAAACTCAACTGCATCCCATTCAACTCCATTTACTCCACTTACTTCATTTTCATCTACATCACTAAGTAGATGGTGGATAGCATGACCCATCTCGTGAAAAAGTGTAACAACATCATCATGTCTAAGTAACGATGGGTTGTTATCACTTGAAGCTGGAAAGTTACAAACAACAAATGCAGATGCAAGTTGCTCTTTACCCTCTAAATCTTTACAATGAGTTTGGAAGTTATGCATCCAAGCTCCACCCCTTTTAGACTCTCTTGCTTCTAGGTCTAAGTAAAGTCTAGCTTTTAGTTTGTTAGCCACATAAAGGTCATAAGATGTTGCTTTTTCATCCCAAAGTTTTTCATCTATTTTTTTAAACTCTATGTGAAACAGTTTGTTTAAAAATGTAAACATCCCATCTATAACACTTTTTTGCTCGAAGTATGGGCGATATTCCTCTTCATCTATCTCATACTTTTTCTTTTTAAGTAGTTCACTATAGTAAGCACTATCGAAACTTTGAAGGGGTTTATCTGCTAACTCTTGAACCTCTTTTAACTCCTCTTTTGCTTGTGCTTTTGAGTTTTGAAGTAGGTCGTTTAAAAACTTTAAAACACTTTGTTCATCTTCTGCCATCTTACTAGCAAGAGAGAGTGAAGCATAATTTTTAAACCCAAGTAGTTTAGCTTCTTCATCTTTTAAAGCTAACAACTCCTCTATGATTTTTCCATTTTGTGGAGCTCTTGAAACATAGGCTTTGTATATCTCTTCTCTTATAGTTTGGTTCTTTCCATAGGTCATATAAGCTATGTATGATGGCATCTGTAGAGTAAACTTATACTTTGTTTTTCCATCCTCTTCAAACTTTGCATTTTGCACTTCACTTTGTGGAAGTCCCTCTACATCTTTTTCATCTTCTATGATTTTTTCATAAGCATTTGTTGCATCTAAAAGGTTTTGAGAAAAGTTGTTTGATAGTTCACTCTCTTTTATGTTTATCTCTTGAAGTCTTGCTTTTGTTTTTTCATCAAGATTTGCACCACTTAGTTCAAAGTTTTGTATGTTTAGTTCTAAAACTCTGTTTTGTTCATGGTTTAAGGCATCTTTTTCATCTGCTTGTATCTCTTTATAAGCTTTGTAAATATCTATGTTTTGAGAAAGTTTTGTAGAGTACTCAGTGATAATAGGTAAAGAATCAGAATAAACCTTTTGAGTTTCCTCCGTGTTGTTTACAGAGTTTATGTGTGAAAGTGGTGTAAAAAAATGACCAAGATACTCCTCCATCATCTGCAATGGTTTTACAAAGTTTGTATAAGTTTTGTTTTCAATCTTTAGTAGTTTTGTTATCTCTTCATTGTTAGCATCTAGTTTTGTGTTTAAGTTTTTTATGAAATTATCTAAATCAACTTCAAATTTTAAAAATTCTGACATTTTTTTCCTTGATAAAATATATTTTTTATAAGTTTAGCATAGAAAAAATGATATATGAAGATAATTTTAATTAAGTCTATTATTTTAGCTTCAAAGCAACTTTAAAGAGACTTTTTAGTATAATCCAAAGAATTTTGTTGATAAGGTGTATCTATGGCTAACAAACGAGTATTGGTTAAGTTTTCAGGTGAAGCTCTTGCAGGTGAAGAAGGTCATGGGATTGACACTCAGATATTAAAGTATATCTCTCAAGAGATAAAGTCTTTAGTAGACGCTGGGATTGAAGTTGGTATAGTTATTGGTGGTGGAAACATTATCCGTGGTGTGACGGCTGCACAAGATGGCATCATTAAAAGAACAAGTGGTGATTATATGGGTATGCTTGCTACTGTTATAAATGGTGTAGCTATGCAAGAAGCTTGTGAACATGCTGGACTTGAAGTTCGTATGCAAACTGCTATAAAGATGGAGCAAATTGCTGAGCCATATATAAATCGTAAAGCTGTAAGACATCTGGAAAAAGGTCGTGTTGTTATTTTTGCAGCTGGTACTGGTAATCCATTTTTTACAACAGATACAGCAGCAACACTTCGTGCAGTAGAGATTGGTGCAGAAGTTATTATAAAAGCTACAAAAGTAGATGGTGTTTATGACAAAGACCCAGTAAAATATGATGATGCAGTTAAGTTATCTCAATTAACTTACGATGATGCACTAAATGACCATATCAAAGTTATGGATGATACTTCTATCGCTTTAGCAAAAGAGAACAGATTACCGATAATTGTATGTGATATGAATACAAAAGGTAATCTTTTAGATATATTAAATGGCAATATGAATAATTGCTCTATAGTAAAATAATACATAAGGAAACTATATTATGAATATGAAAATTGAAGAATTAACAGCAAAAGTTTTAACTGATAACCCAAATATGGATCGTTACCAATTAGCACTAGCAGTAGCAAAAAGAAGTGATGAACTTTTAGATGGAGCTGTAAGTAAGTTAAATATCGATCCAAATAGTGTTAAAGCTGCTGATTTAGCTTTAATGGAACTTGCTGAAGGTCTTGTAGTTGTTAAAGGCTTTGTGGATATAGAAAAGTAAAAATTTTGGGTTTAAGTCAGGTGGATATAGAAAAAGTAAAGCATCTACATGATGAGAACTTAGCATCTGAGTATCTTTTTTCACAAATAGGTAGTAGTGAAAAGTTAAAATATGCATTAGAATATGCAAAAAAAGCTCATATAAATCAGTTTAGAAAAAGTGGTGAAGCTTATATAGTTCATCCTATCTTAGTAGCTTCTATAGTCTCATCTATTACAAACGATGAATCTATGGCTATAGCTGCCTTGTTACATGATGTGGTAGAAGATACATCTATAAGTATAGATGAGATTGAAAAGTTATTTGGTTCTGATGTAGCACATCTAGTTGAGGGTTTGACTAAGATAGATGTTATTCGAGATTCTGAACTTATACCATCCTCCTCAAATGAGAAACTTGTTGTTTCTGCTTTATCTTTTAGAAAAATGTTACTAGCAAGTATAGAAGATGTACGAATTTTAGTTGTAAAACTTTGTGATAGACTTCATAATATGCTTACATTGGATGCTTTACCATCACATAAACAAGAACGAATATCTGAAGAAACTTTGGTTGTTTATGCACCTATAGCACATAGACTTGGAATCAGTTTTTTAAAAAATCTACTTGAAGATTTGAGTTTTTCATACCTTTTTAAAGAGGAAAAACATCGCATCGATAACTATCTTGATACAAACTACCATGCTATAGAGATGAAACTGAATGATTTTAAAGAGAGTATTTCAAAACTACTTATAACACATGGTTTTTGTGAAGATGATTTTAAAATCCTCTCCCGTGTAAAACATAGATACTCCATATACTTAAAGATGCAAAGAAAAGGGATGGGTATAGATGAAGTTCTTGACCTTCTAGCTGTTCGTATCTTAGTAAAAGACCCAGTAAAATGTTACGATATTTTAGGTCTTATACATCTAAACTTTAAGCCACTTGCATCAAGATTTAAAGACTATATATCTGTTCCAAAAGATAATGGTTACCAAACCTTACACACAAGTGTTTTTTATAATACTGCTATTTTTGAAGTACAAATCCGTACATTTGAGATGCATAATACTGCTGAACTAGGAGTAGCTGCTCACTGGAAATACAAAAGTGGTGGGAATAACATCAAGCTTGATTGGTTAAATAATCTTCAGTACCAAAATGAAAGTGTCGAAGATTTTTATGCATTAGCAAAAAATGATTTGTATAGTGAAGATATATCAGTATTTTCACCAACAGGAGATGCATTTACTTTACCTCGTGGTGCAGTTGTTTTAGACTTTGCATATATGGTTCACTCAGAAGTTGGCAATCATGCCAAATCAGCACTTGTAAATAAAGAGAAAGCATCATTACTTCATGAATTACAAAATGGTGATATTGTTAAAGTTAAAGTTTCTGATGAGATTATAACAAGATGTACTTGGATAGATGCTGTTAAAACTTCAAAAGCATCTACAAATATGAGACTTAACTGTAATGCTAGGATTAAAGATATAAATCTTAAATCAGGTGTAAATATAGTAGCTACAGCCATGAATCTAAACCATACTCGTGTGGAAGAGTGGTTTAAATCTCAAGGTTGTAAAAATGGCTCAAATATACCATGTGATATAGAACATTTTAAAAATGTGATACATAGGTATGTAAATCATATTAGTAAAAATTCAAGATTTACTGGTTTTTTATCAAGACATAGGTTTAAACTAAAGTCTAAAATTATATCTGGGATAGAGATATTTAGTGTTAGTAATATCTCAGAAGTTGTTTTCAACTACTGTTGTCATCCAAAGTATGGAGATGAAATAATGGGATTTTTAGACAAATCTAAAGTCCATGTTCATCACAAGATGTGTAAATCTGCAAACCAACAACTTGAAGACAATCAACCAATGGTGTTTGTAAAATGGGATAAAAAGAATGTTTATCGTTATGAGTTAATCGCATCTTTACACAATGAAAAGGGTGCTTTAGCAGACTTTTTACACTACTTAGCAAAGCTAAATATAGACATAAGTTCTATAGAATTAGGTAAAGATGATAGTGATTATATAAAATACTGTGAACTTGGTTTTGAATCTAAAGAAGCAGATATTCAAGCACTTCGTGCTAAAATTGCCCAAAAGATAAAAGTGATACATTTTATCAGAACTGACGATGCATATCGTTAATAATTAAAATTTATACTCTAAAAGGAAAATATATAACTATGTTAGAAGAAGCATTAAGAGAGATAAGCAGAGGTTGTGCTGAGATTATCGACAATGAAAGAATTGAAAAACTTTTAAAAGCATACTATGAAGAGGGAAAAAACTATACTGTAAAATGTGGATTTGACCCAACTGCACCAGATTTGCATCTTGGTCATACTGTACTTTTACAAAAACTTGCAACATTTCAAAAGTATGGTGGTAAAGTTTTATTTCTTATAGGAAGTTTTACAGCAACTATAGGTGATCCAACTGGTAAAAATGCAACTAGAAAAGTTTTAACTCAAGATGAAGTTAGAGAAAATATAGCAAGTTATACGACACAAGCTTTTAAAATTTTAGATGAGAGTAAAACTGAAGTTGTTTATAACCATGAATGGTTGGATAAAATGACAACTATGGAGTTTATAGGCTTAATGGCAAAAAGAACTGTTGCTAGGATGCTTGAAAGAGATGACTTCAAAAAGAGATATAAAAATGAAGACGATATAGCTATACATGAGTTTACTTATCCGCTACTTCAAGGTTATGATAGTGTGCATCTTCAAAGTGATATAGAGATAGGTGGAACTGATCAAAAGTTTAACCTACTTATGGGAAGACATCTACAAAAATCTTATGGACTTAAAAAACAACAAGCTGTTTTGATGATGCCTATTTTAGAAGGTCTTGATGGTGTGCAAAAGATGAGTAAATCACTTGGTAACTACATAGGTGTAAGTGATGAACCAAACGATATGTTTGGTAAAGTTTTAAGTATCTCAGACGATTTAATGTGGAGATATTTTGAACTTTTAAGTACAAAATCATTAGATGAGATAGCTGAACTTAAAAAAGGTGTAGAAGATGGTTCACTGCATCCTAAAAAGGTTAAAGAGGATTTAGCATTAGAGATAACTGCACGATTTCATTCAAAAGAGTTAGCAGATGAAGCAAAAGCTGAGTTTGAAAAAGTTCATGCAAAAAGTCAAATCCCTACAGATATAGCTGAGTTTAGTTGTGATGGAGAGGTTTGGATAGCAAAAGCATTGGTAGATTGTAACATTGAGCCATCAACTTCACAAGCTAGAAGAGATATTAAGCAAGGTGCTGTTAAAATAAACCAAGAAAAAATTTCAGATATGCAGTTACAATTAGGAGTAGGGGAGTATATACTTCAAGTTGGAAAAAGAAAATTTGCAAAATTAAAGGTATGTTAGATGAGTTTTAAGCCATTAAAAATTGGAAAATATGAAGTAGAAAAACCTATAGTTCAAGGTGGTATGGGTGTTGGTATAAGTTGGGACAAGTTAGCTGGAACTGTTTCAAAAGAGGGTGGTCTAGGTGTAGTTAGTGCAGTTGGTACTGGTTACTATGCTGATAAAAAGTATGCTACAAAGTTAGTATCAGATAGACCACAAACTGAAGCAAACTTTTACTCGCCTGAGGCTTTGAAAAAAATCATCTCAAATGCAAGAGAGATTTGTGGAGATAAACCACTTGCTGTAAATATACTTTATGCTATGAATGATTATGGTAGAGTTGTAAAAGATGCTTGTGAGGGTGGTGCTAACATCATCATAACAGGAGCTGGTCTTCCTACAAATATGCCTGAGTTTACTGAGGGTTATCCTGATGTTGCACTTGTTCCTATCGTATCATCTGCAAAAGCTTTAAAAATCATCTGTAAAAGATGGCAAAAGAGATATAACCGTGTTCCAGATGCCGTTATACTTGAGGGTCCAAAAAGTGGTGGGCATCAAGGTTTTAGCTATGAAGAGTGTT
>Ga0256838_1001664_pt1 | contig 10114 bp, 15 predicted proteins | sample 4571419metaG_FD_185978 | JGI IMG/M metagenome (GOLD analysis project Ga0256838, IMG submission 185978) | Hydrothermal vent microbial communities from Guaymas Basin, Mexico - 4571-419 | ecosystem: Environmental > Aquatic > Marine > Hydrothermal vents | place: Mexico: Guaymas Basin | collected... | reverse complement strand
TTTAACAGAATTAGAGGATTCATCTCTACCATGAAAAAGAACAATCGTTCGGTGCTTGAGGAGTTGGGTAATGTATTGAAAAATGAAGTTTATCTACCTGTTTTTGTTTGATGCTGAATGGTTACGAAAATTTAAATATTGCCATTTATTTGTTAATTTATGGAGAATTTAGAAAAAGACTTTTTAGTGAAAAACTTTTGGAAAATGAAAATGTCAGAACTATAATACACAACACATCACTAAATATTGAAATGCTAATCGAAGAAGATATGCAATAGTAAGTATAACAAAGTACAGAAAGAAACTAAGTGTACCGTCGAAAATATCAAGATTTTAAGGGTCACGTAAATAGATCTTGAAATTTATGACATTTTACTTTTTTTTGAAAATGGAGAGATAAAAGTTTTTGATATAAAACCATATATTGATAAAGTTTTTTTCAAACAACTGCAAGACAAGACTTACTTTAAAACAGTAAAACCTCACTTTGATTCTATCCAGTGGGCAAATGGTCAAGACTTGTCCCCTGACACTTTGTACTTGGATAGTTATTTAGCATAACAAAACAGAGTAGCCAATAAATTACCTAGCGAAAATCTATTGGCTATCTTCAACCGTTATGTTCACTTGTAAAATCAACATTGCAATTTATTATGGTTTAAAAAATTAGTTTAAATAGGAAATTCTGATATAAATTTAGATTTATTGCTTTAAGAAGAAAACTTTTAATAAAGTTTAATCAAAATTAGAGGATAAAATAATGAAAAAGATTTTAGCAAAAGCTATACTTGTATTATCTATGGTTAGTTCACTAAATGCATATCAAACCAAAGATGCTTATGGTAATTATGTTGATAGTAATGATGACTATCAAAATAAAGATGCTTATGGAAATTATGTTGATAGTTGTGATTAGTTAAAAACATAACAAAATCTTGGAGAGAAATAGTTTACCCTAGCGGGCAAAACTATTTCTCAAGTTAACCGTTGTGTAAAGGAATGACATGAAAAAAATATTAATTGGATTAATGATTACAATTAGTTTGTATGGAGAAAATTTTATTGTTGATGGCTCAAAAGCATGGGAACAATATGATAATGGAGAGAAAAATTTAAATGATACAGCTTTTGGTTATTATTTAGGTACAATTAATGGAATAAGAACTTCTGTTAATGGTATATTGTTTTGTTTACCAAAAGATGCAACTAATAATCAATTAGGTGCTATTGTGAGAAAATATATAAAAAATAATCCAGAAAAATGGAATGAAGGTGATTGGAGTTTAGTTTTTACTCCCTTAAAAGAAGCTTTTCCATGTGAAAAGAAAAAATAAGGCTTATGATGTATTTTAGTGATAAAGAAACTGGTCAAAAAGATAGAATTTCAGAAGATATCACAATAAGTGTATGGAATGGAATTATATCAATATTTGAAGAATTTAAGGGAAAAAATTATTTTTCTGAAAATTTTTCTGAAAAATGTCATGATAATGGTAGAGTTTGTGGTTTTGATAATAAAATATTCGAAAGTAGAGCAAAATCAGTAATACCTGATATTGAAATACCAATCATAATAAAAGTAGAAAAAAATACTTTTAGTTTTAATGATAATGACAGTGTAACTAACATAGTCAATAAGTACACTGCCTTGGATTTCATAGAGTTTTGCTTTAAGAATATTAGCAAAGCAATACAAGATAATTATCATGATTTTTTTAAACATTATCATTTAAATTTTAAAAATTCTCAAAAACTAAAGGATGAATTTAGAATTAAAATAAATCAAATTTTTGAGAGAAATGGAATAGTTTTTGATTTAAATGAAAATGGAAAAATAAACAGATTAATATCTAAAAATTTTGAGCCATTAATAAATAAGATATATAAAACAAACGATATAAGACTTAATAAACTGGTTAAATTAAGTCAGGAAAAGTTTATTTTGCCTAAAATAGAAGATAGAATTTATGCATTAGAAAAAATATGGGATGCATTCGAAAGAATGAAAACTTACTATATTGAAAAAAACAAGAAACAATCTATTGATGAACTTATTCAATTAGTCTCAAATGCTAATACTAATTTTAAAGTACTGTTAAGTGAAGAATGTAAGTCTTTAACAAATATAGGTAATAATTATCAAATTAGACATTTTGAAACAAATAAAATTGAAATTACAGATAATAAACATATTGATTATTTGTATTATAGGATGATAAGTTTAATACATTTATTTTTAAGTGAACTAGAAAATTAGGAGAAAAAATGCCGACAATATCAATGTTTTACGGAATTATTATAAGAATGTACTGTGCTCCAAACGAGCATAACCCACCACATATTCATGTTTATTATCAAGATGATAAAGCAGTTATAGATATAAAAAAAGTTGAATTAACACAAGGAAAACTACACAAAAAGAAACTTAGATTAGTTTTAGCATGGGTTGAATTAAGACAGGAAGATTTACTAGCTGATTGGGAATTAGCACAAAATGGTGAATTGCCTTTTAAAATAGACCCTTTAAGATAGGAGAGATAAAATGTATTTAGCAGTTAAAGATGTCAAGCCTCTTGATGATTATTTTTTATTATTAAAGTTTGAAAATGAAGAAGAGAAATTATTTGATGTAAAACCATATCTTGATATTGGAAAATTTAAAGAGTTAAAAGATGAAACACTATTTAAGAGCGTAAAAATATGTTTTGATAGCATAGAGTGGGATAACCATTTAGATTTAGATCCCGAACTTTTATACCACAAATCACACAACAAAACATAGGAACGCAATAAATTACCTAGCGGCAATTTATGGTTCTATTCAACCGTTAGCTTACGAAATAGCTATCTTGCAAAACCTATCGGATACGATAGCTTTAGCCTCGTCAAAGGGCGACGCTAAAGCATCACTTCCGAGTTTTGAAAGAAGTTTAATATTAGTAAAATTAAAAAAAACTAAATTTTAGATATAATTATAAAAAATATTCTCAAAGGAGTTGTTATATGCAAACCTTAACAATTAACATTGCTAACGATACATTGGTTGATAAAGTTATGTGGTTACTTGAACACTTTAAAAATGATGGATTAGAGATAGTATCAAAAGAAGATATGGAAGATTTAAAACTTTTAAAAGCTACAAGAGAAGAAGACATTCTATCTTTTGAAGAGTATTTGAAAAATGAAAATTGAACTTAGAAAAAGTGCAATAAAAGATTTAAAAAGTATCTCTGAACCATATAAAACAAAGTTACATAATAAAATTTTAGAACTTCAAAAATTTCCAAATCTCCAAAACATTAAAAAACTGACAAATTTTGAACCAGCTTATAGATTAAGAGTAGGAAATTATAGAATTTTATTTGATGTGATAGATGACATTATCATAATTGGTCGTGTTCTACACAGACAAAACAGTTATTAGAAAGACACAACAAAACAGAGTATCCAATAAATTACCTACTCAAACTATTGATATTAGGGTGTAAGGTCAAGAGCCATTTTGTCTCTATATAAAAGACCAAACTTTTAGTATCAAACCTAGATAAAACTAGGTGCATCATTGGCAAAAAGAATCAAATCCCCTGCTCTGGTTTGTTCTATGAGCATCTCTTCCATCCCTGCTTTGGTTGCTAGTTTGACAAGCTTTTCTTCATCTATATACTCTTTAAAAAGTGCATAATTCAAATCTCCTGTGACTACTACCACATCAAAGACTTCATTTGCACGTTGAGCTACTTGGATATTGAGGTCATCGTCTACTTCTACGAGTCCAGGGGTAATGACTACTTTTCTACCCTCATGAGTCGTAGCCAAATCAAAAGAAGCCATCATTCCGTCTATATTGCCATTAAAGGAGTCATCCAATATCACTTTGTTCCCTGCGTCTATACGTTGCAATCTATGGGCTACGGGTTCTAAAGTACCCAATTGGGTTTGTATCTGAACATCACTAAGCCCTAATGCTTTGGCTACCAATACCGAAGCTGATAAATTCATCGCATTAAATGCCCCTAAAATAGATGCTTCGTAAGGTATAGCATCTAAGACAAATTTTGTGCTTTTTAGTGTGGCTTCTATATCTGTGATGATATATTCTGGGACTTGTTGGATTGAGCGAATATCTAGGTTTTCCATACTACCAAAAGTATGTACATTTTTTTCTCTTTTGACCATAGCTGATTCATGTATCCATGCTTCTTTGAGCCTAGAGGTTTGCAAAATTTCCATCTTGGTATTTCGGATATTTTCTAAGGTTCTAAAATACTCTATATGGGCTGTGCCTATTTTGCCAACAATGACATAATGAGGATTGACAAACGTTGCAATTTCGGCAATATCCCCCTCTCCTCTTGCACCCATTTCTACCACATAAATTTGTGTATCTAAGGGCAAATCATCATTAATATCTTTCATCACACCCCCTAGGGTATTGACCGAACGAGGCGTGGCATAGGTTTTGTATTGGGCTTTGAGTAAGTGTTCTATATAGTTTTTGATACTGGTCTTACCATAACTGGCCGTGATACCAATCACAATCATATCTTCCATAGAATCTATCTTCTTTTGGGCTTTGACTTTGAAGCCATTAAAAAGCATCTTTTCTATAAACATAGATATAAAATATGCCAAAAAGATAGGTATCAAAACACTAAACTGATTGAAAGCTACGACGATAAAAATAGCAAAGAGTAACAGAGCCATCACAAAACGCTTGACACGCCCTGTAAAAACCAAAGGCTTATCTAACCCTCTATACCATGGCACAAGTATCGCCACATAAGCCAATACTACGACAAACGCATACTCACTCAAAGAAGAGACAAACATATACAGAGAAAAAGGTAATAAAAAGTAAACAAAATGCCACCATGTCTTACTATGATGAAAGAGTACACGGCTTAGTTTATAACTATACCATTGTAAATTGGTAATGAAATAATACCCCATAGCCAAAAGAAAAACTGCATAAGAAAACGTGTTAATAAGTTGTAACATTATAAAATACCTTTAGAGTGGTCTGTAATCGTTTGAGCGATAAAATCTTTGTGTTGCAAAAAGAAAAAGTGGTCGCCATCAAGGGGGTAAAAAGCTACATCCCCTAAAAGATGGGCAATTTTCTCCCCTGTATAGAGTGGTGTAGCTGTGTCTTCTTTGCCCCAAAAACACAAAGCCACCCTACTTTTATTGTCTATAAAACTAGCTTCAAAATCTTCGTCTACTACATTTTTAAACGTCTCATACATCTCATGGCTCATTCCTTGTACATCAGGGGCGACAAAGAGTGCACGAATTTTTTTCATACCTAGTGGTTTGAGTAGTTTAAAAGTAGCTATCTTTACTTTTATAGACCATGGCTTGATAGTAATAATCCCTGCACTAGAAAGAAGCACAAGACAAGGAGGGTCTAAAAGCGTTGCCACCTTCCCACCAAAAGAATGTCCCATAGCCACAGTGACAGTGATTCCTAAGGCATCTAAAAAAAGCTTTACTATCTTTGCATAGTCTTTTGTGGTTAGTATCATTTGATTAGAAGAGTTACCAAACCCAGGCATATCCAAATAAATATGCTTATACTGAGGTAAAGTTTTTTCAAACGTATGTTTCATTATCTCTTTATTACTCCCCCACCCATGCAAAACAAGAAGTACATCATCTTGCTGAAGATTTATCATCTCATAAGAAAGTTTAAAAGTTTGTTCATTATAAAGTATCTCTTTAGAAGCCATCATCCACCATTCATTTTAAATAGGACATTTTAGCATAATGGTACTATTCCTTTGCTTTAGGTGAAATAGTGAAGTTTAGTAGATTTTGAAGACGTTTAGGGGAGGATAGATAGGGTAACATAACAATAATTCTATTAATTTAACTTTTCTTCTTGTTATGAATATTAACAAAGCTAAAAAATACTTATAAAAAAGTAGTGCATTGTTGAATAAGAGATAAAATATGGGTATAATCATATTCAAAATTAAATACATAAGGACTAAACACACATGTTTGGAAAAGAATCAAAAAGATATGACATTGTTCAATCGGTTATGGATACCTATAACTACGCTAAATTTAACACATCAAAAGGTACTATTTGGACTAAGCTTTATGCTGATGATGCACCCAATACGGTAGCAAACTTTGCACACCTTTGTGAGCAAGGGTTTTATGATAACTTGGCATTCCATAGAGTGCTTGATGGATTTATGGCACAAGGTGGGTGTCCTCATTCTGCTCCTGATAGCTCAGGGATGGCAGGTACAGGTGGACCTGATTGGCAGATAGATTGTGAGACAGATACAAGCCTAGCACCACATAGAAGAGGTACACTTTCTATGGCTCATGCTGGACCAAATACAGGTGGAAGCCAATTTTTCATCACTTTTGTGCCTACGCCTCACTTAGATGGTGTACATACAGTCTTTGGTGCTATAGAAGAAGATGATAGTGACTCTTTTATGGTATTGGATAACATTGCTCAAGGTGATGCTATTGAAAGTATTGAAATAGTTGCTTCAAAAGCGTAAACTATGCTCATAATGTAGGGTACATTGAGAGATGTAGCCTATACTAACTGGATAAAAAGGGTTCTATATGTTTGGATATTATCGTGTTGCATCAGCTGTCAATAAAACCGTCGTAGGCAATCCTAGCAAAAATGCTAAAGAGATACTTACACTCATCAAAGAAGCCTATACTAAAGAGGTTTCTGTCATTGTATTTCCAGAGCTTACACTCACAGGATACACTGCTAGTGACCTTCTACTCAATCAAACACTTATTGCCTCACAACATCAAGCCCTGTCAGATATAGTAGAACAAACAAAAGATATTTCGACTATCGTTATTTTGGGATTTGCTCTCATTGAAGCAGATAGACTCTATAACTGTGCGATAGTGATGCAAAATGCCAAGATATTGGGTATCATCCCTAAATCATATCTACCAAATAAAAAAGAGTTTTACGAAAAGCGTCAAGCTACATCAGGTCGGGATATTACAAGGTCAACCACTGAACTTTGTGGGCAAGAAGTGCCTTTTGGGGTAGATTTACTCTTTTGTGATAGTAAAGATATGACTTTTGGGGTAGAGATATGTGAAGACCTTTGGGCTGTGACACCTCCTAGTAACCACATGGCATCCAATGGAGCAAACCTACTCTTTAATCTAAGTGCTAGTAATGAACTCATAGGGAAACATGCCTACCGTGAAGAGCTAGTAAGGACACAAAGTGCACGTTGTATGTCTGCCTATGTTTATAGCTCTGCTGGTGTAGGTGAGAGTAGTACCGATACTGTCTTTGGTGGTCATGCTATCATTAGTGAATATGGTACGACATTGATACAAAATGAACGCTTTTCTATGAAGAGTCATTTTATCACGGCTGATATAGATTTGGAACGTCTTAGATGGCTACGGCTCAATGAGTCAAGCTATGGTGATGGAAGACGCAAAAAAACACGAGTCATAAAAGTAAGTATATTACCAACGATGACACAGATAAAACGAGAAATAAATCCTATGCCTTTTGTGCCCTCACGCTATAGCGATAAAAAACATCGCTGTGATGAGATAGTACAGATACAAGCCCATGGACTTATCAAACGTATGAGCCATGCTCATATCCAAAAAGCCCTCATTGGTATCAGTGGAGGATTGGATTCAACCCTTGCCCTACTCTCTACCCATCGAGCTTTCGAGATAATGGGGTGGGATTTTAAAGATATTATCGCCATTACGATGCCTGGATTTGGCACGACTAGCCGTACTAAATCTAATGCCATTGCACTCTGTGAAGCCTTAGGTGTAACACTCAAAACCATAGACATTAGCCAAATTTCGCTACAAGAGTTTGAAGCGATAGAGCATGATAAAGAAGAGCTTAGTGTTACCTATGAAAATGTACAAGCACGAGCGAGGACTTCTATCCTTATGAATATGGCAAACAAACAAGGAGGTCTTGTCATTGGTACAGGCGATTTGAGTGAGATAGCCTTAGGGTGGAGTACCTACAATGGCGACCACATGAGTATGTATGCCCTCAATTGTGGTATACCAAAGACACTTATACACTATGTCATAGAGTATTATAAGTCCAATAAAAAAATTGCCCATATTATTGATGATATACTCAATACCCCTATCAGTCCTGAGCTTCTGCCTCATGAAGAAGATGAGATAGTACAAGAGACTGAGTCTATCATAGGACCGTATGAGTTACATGACTTTTTTCTCTATCACTTCATCAAATATGGAGCAAAACCTACAAAAATACGTCATCTAGCTTCTCTAGCTTTTGGAGAGAAATATGACAGCCAAACCATCACAAAATGGCTCAAACTCTTTTTGCGTCGCTTCTTTACCCAACAGTTCAAACGCTCTTGTATGCCTGATGGTCCTAAAGTAGGTTCAATCAATCTAAGCCCAAGGGCTGATTGGAAGATGGCTTCGGATGTGGATGTTAGTATATGGTTAGATAGTTTTTAATATTAAAAAAGATATAATACCTATAATCATATTAGAAAAGAGTATTAAATGAATCCAAATACCACAGCCACTAGCACTGAATCCCTATTTTCTTATATGGATATGGGTACAGGTTTTCTTATAGGTCTTGCTATAGGATATACCATCAAAAAAAGCTTAAAATTGATGCTTTTACTGATAGGGCTAGGCATGATAGGCATTTTTGTACTTGAAAGTAACGGATATATGACCATCAATGAAGCCCATGTCACGCAAACTATCTCCTATGTATCTACTACTTTTCAAGATTTTGTCCTTTTTTTAAAAAATAGACTTGAACTCTTTCAAGTTAGTAAAGGACTAAGTGCTGCTGCTGGTTTTATCGTTGGAATAAAAATCGGATAATAGGAAAAAATCTTTTTTAATATTTATAAATATAATACTCCTTTAAGTTCTGTTAGTATATAATTGGTAATGTTTATGTAAACACTAAATTTTTCGCACAAGGAAATTACAATGAAAATACAATTATCACTTACAGCTTTACTACTTACTTCTACATTTGCACTAGCAGGTGGAGACCTCGCTCCTGTTGAGCCAGAAATCATTATCCCAACTGCTATGCCATCTGTAGTTGAAGAACCAAAGAAAACAGGTATTTATATCGGACTTGGTTATTCTTGTATGCAAATGACAGCAGACACCCCTGATGAAGAATATATGGGAGATGAAGTATCTGCTAATATTGGATATAATATCCATGAGAACCTTGCAATAGAAGCTAGATATACAGCATCTATTGGTGACATCAACTACAATACATGGAATAAAGACTATGATATTGAGGGCAGTTCAATGACCAATGCTGGTATCTATTTAAAACCACAAATTAATCTAGGAGGACTTGGACTCTATGCTCTTTTAGGATATGGTCAAGTAACTATCGAAGATGACTTCAATTCATACTCTGAGAGTGGTTTTCAATATGGTATAGGTACAAACTTTGCAGTTAGTGCAGTGACTATGTTCATTGATTATAGAAGACTATATGACGGTACAGACTTTGACTCAATGGCAAAAAATCAAGATGTGGCAGTAAATTCATTTACACTTGGTGTAAACTACGAATTTTAAGCCTAAAACCTATCAAAACTTCAATCTCCAACACACTGTTGGAGGTTTCAATTCCCCTCACCTCCACCATTTAAAGCCTTTTTTTCTAAAAAAGTATGGGTAAGCAAAAAAACGCTATAATCAAAATAAGAAATCCAAACAAAAAGTTCCTATGACAAAAGAATTATTCTAAATAGCATTAAATGTAAGCCTTTCGTTTTTAGGTCATTTTCATACAATTCCAAGCAATAACAAAAGAATAAATATGTTTAAATAAGCTATGAAAATAGAAATAAAAGAACTCATTGATATAGAGATGACCCTAGAGATATTAGAAAAGTTACCAGATTATAGAGTAACAAAAGAGAAAATAGAATATAACCAAAGAGATGTATTATTTGGTGTTTTATGTAGTATAATGTACCCCATAAAAAGAACCAACAAAAAAATAATTTAATTATAAAAGTGTAAAATAAGAACATAATATAAGGGGTATAAGATGAGCAAGAAAAGAAAAGTATATAGTGCAGAGTACAAA
>Ga0256838_1001663_pt1 | contig 10117 bp, 10 predicted proteins | sample 4571419metaG_FD_185978 | JGI IMG/M metagenome (GOLD analysis project Ga0256838, IMG submission 185978) | Hydrothermal vent microbial communities from Guaymas Basin, Mexico - 4571-419 | ecosystem: Environmental > Aquatic > Marine > Hydrothermal vents | place: Mexico: Guaymas Basin | collected... | reverse complement strand
TCCCAAACATAATTATCTGGTAAAACGCCATTTTCAAATAATCTAAAAAAGAATTCACCAGATATATTTTCAAAAATCAATCTTTTGCAATTTATACCTCGTTTTAAATTCAAATCTATATCATTTGAGTTTTTAACAACAATTTCATTAAAAGATAAAACTTTAAAATCTTCAAACTCATCAGTTTCAAAAGGTTTAAAATCTATATTTGATAAATCCTCAAATTCAACTGTTTCTTTTGAACAATCAGTATATCCAATTAATTTTTGAGAATCTTTACAATTTGCTTTAATAGAAATTTTATGCGGAATATCTTTTAATTGATTTTTTAAATAAAAATAAAATTCAAAAAGTTTAGTTTCACAAAAAGTTTTAAAATCTTCACAAGAATAATCTATTTTAAAAATAATTTTGCTTCCAGTAAAATCTTTCTTTAAAGATGAAATAAAAGATAAAAAATTAGATTTAAAATCTTCAAAATTTTTAGCATATTGTTTTTTCCAGTCAAATACAAAATCAAAATTAAAAAAAGTTTTTCCAAAAATCTTAAAACAATCAAAAAATTTTGATTTAAACTCAATATTTTCAATTAAAAGAGTATTTTCAAATTCAAAATTAATTTGTTCATTATGATTTTCTTTTTTTATGTCTAAAACAAAATTTTTAATCTTATGATTATAATTATAATTATCAAATTTCAAAGTGAGATTTAGTTTCTTTTTCTTAATTTCAGTTGATAAATTCAATTTTTTTGATGATTTTATAATTAAATCGGTATCAGTCAAATTAATCCCTTTAAAGTCAATTATAATCGAAAGATAATTATGAAATTCTTTAAAAACATTTTTTTCTTTTTCTAAAATTTCCAAAAGAGATGCTTCATCAATAACAATATTATTATTTGAAATTCCAAAATTTTTTAATTCTATTTTTAGACCTGTTTTATAAATATTTCCTTTTGTATTGGTTATTTTCTCTTTTGCTTGATTTACAATTTCTTGTCTAATCGTTTTAAATAAATCCATTTTTCAAAAACCCCTTATGTATTTTAATTTTAATAAGAAACCAAAAAATCTTTCATTTCTTTAAATTTTAAAAATTCTTTTAAATGATTTGACACTTTTTCTAAAAATCTGTTTTGTTTTTTACTTAAAAACACAATGTTATTAATATCACTTCTTTTTGATTTTTTCATTCCAAATTTTACATTTTTACTTTTAATTGAATTATTAGCAAGTTCCATTAATTTTGAAAACAAAAATGAATCTTTTGTTCCTGTTAACAAATATTCAAAAAATGCATTTTTATTTTTTAAATATTTTTTAAATCTATAATCTTTTTTTGTTATCATCGCAAGTTCATAAAAATCTTGAATTGGAGTTAAAATTATAGGATTATCTCCTAAAGAAAAGATTATATTTAAATTTTCTGCTTTTACATTTTTAAAAATGATGTCAATTGGTATATCTTCAAATATCATTTGAATTTTATCTTTATTTCTTTCAAGATTGTTATTAATAAATGGCAAAATTGCACTATGAATATATAAATCTTTAACAGTAATATTTTCAAAAATTATTTTACTCATTTTTATATCTTTTTCATCACTATAATAATGAATATTTGTTGATAACAAATAAAGATTATCTATAAATTTTTCATCAAGATATAATTCATTGATTTTAGAATTTCTTATTATCACATTCTTTGGAAATTTTCTTTCACTTTCATCTTTAATTACTTTATTAGCATTAACATTAAATTTAAAATCAAATTTTTTAACATTCTCAATTATCAAATTTTCACATTTTAATCCTGGTGCAAAAGTTAAAGTAAAATCATCAACATTTTTGAATTTTAACGATTTTACTTCAAAATCAGATTTTTCTAAATAGAAAATACTATCTGTTTCAAATTTTACTTGTTTTTCATTTGCAACTTCAATTTCTTTATCAAGACATTTAACTCCATCTTTATAAAGATTTTTAAACTTTTTTTCTTCTTCATTATTTTTAGAAGAATATGTAAATCTAAAATATTTCACTTTTGAAACTATTTTTAAATAAAATTCATATAACCCACTATCACAGATATTCTTTAAAACATCTTCATCTTCAATATGAAAATAAAAATCAAAAAAGGAATTAGGAGAATTTTTATTAATTCCTTCGACAAGTTTTATAAAAGTATTTCTAAATTTATCACTTTTATATTCTTTATTCCATTTAAAATATACATCAAAAATATGAGTAAAACCTGTTTTTATACAATCAAAATAATCACTTTTAAATTCAAATTTATTAATCCATCTCAATAATGAAATTTCATAAAAAACATTTTCAGCATGTTTAGATTGTTTTACATCCCAAACAAAATTAAACCCATTAGAACCAAAATCAGCATTAAATTGAATATTAATTTTATCAACAATACTTTTTAAAGGTAAATCAACTTTTTTTGATGAAGTAAAAATTATATTAGCATTATCATTTATTTTTACATTGGAAAAATCAATAATAACTTTTAAATCTTTTTTTGTATTTTTAAATAATTCTTGTTCTTCTAAATATTTTTCTTTTAATAATCCCAAAAAACTTGATTCGTCAATTACAATATCATTTGACGAAATATTTTCTGGAGCAATTTTTATAATTTCAGAAAGTCCATTAAATACTTCTTCTATCCCATAAAAACAATTATCTTTGTATTCGTTAAAAATATCAAACATTTTTCTATCTTGCTCCTTTTATCTCAGCAACTTTAGAAATCAATGCCATTTTCTTTGCTAATTGCAATTTATATCTTAAAAGTAAAATAGTATTCACGATGTTTTTAGCAGTCATAATTTTTCTATATTCAAATCTTAATACTTTTGAAGTAATTGAATCCTTTGGTTTTAAAACATGTCGAATTTGTATCTCTTTCCCTGAACCTATTTTTACATTCAAGGACAAAGATGAAACAAAATACTGATAAGTCTCTTTTTCAATTCTATCAAATCCTTGCTTTTTAAACTCATCGAGATACAAATCAACTGATTTTTCACTTCCAAAGAGAAAATCTCGTCTCTTTCCAAATAAGTTTGGATAAATTCTTGATAACTTTTTAGCATCATTATAGAGTAAAAATGAAATAGTAGAAAAATCTTGACTTGGAAACATTGACTTATTCAAATAATCTAAAACTAATTTTTTCTTATTCAAGGAGAAAATCTTTTTCTTTTTGAGAGTATCAATTTCAATCTTTTTTAATTCATTTGCAATTTCAAATAGAGATAATAATTTTTTCAAAGGTATTTGTTTTTTAGTTGCTATGAAATAAGATAATTGTAAATTTGCTATTACATAAACAACCTTTTTGAGAATAGATGGTGCAGAATAAAAATCATTTGTATAAACAGAATATATTTTGTAAGGTCTCAAAGATGAATTTTGAATTTTTCTAAAGGACTTGATGTTGCTAAATAAAAGTGAGTGATTTTGGGTGTTCCTATGTAGCAGTTCATTATCAGCATTTCTCTTGTTGCTTTTTCTTGGATGTTTTAAATTACCCAAAATCACCCTTTCTTGTTCAACATCAATTCCTTTAGAAAACAAATCCTTATTCAAAATACCATCTATTTGCAACTTATTTCTATCAAATAATTTTATTGAAACAAATTTAAAATTATTGTATCTATCAACATTCCACTTTTTAGTAAATCTCATTCGTGAGTATTTGTAAGTCTTGTCATCTCCTTTATTCACATAAATCCTGAACCAATAAGATTTACTTGTTTTTGAAAATCCCATAAATTTAGTAAAGGTATAAAAACCATCATTAGCAAGCACAGTTAAGAAATCATTTCTATCTGAATCCAAATTCTTATCAGTCTTTATTTTAACATAATCTTTTTTACTCAACTCCAGAAACTTGTGTTGCAAAATTAATTTCATCTTTCTTATTCTATTATTAATTTGAGAAATTGAAAGATTTAAATATTCAGAAATCCTTGCTTTTGTAATAACTCCATTTGAATTTGGTTTTTCTAACAGGAAAATTATTGATTTATCAACAAATTCTTGATATTTAATTGGAAAATTAAACCAATATCGTGTTCCATAAGTAAAATAAGTTTTTTTACTCTCAAATCCTTTTTTAATAACAAATTCTGAAATTGTTAACAATCTATATTTTCCATCATTCTCAATTAAATAACCATTTTCAACAAGAGAATTTAGAATTTCCTTTTTTAATAATCCTTCTCCTTTCTCATAACTTCTAAATTCAAATTTCCTATTTCCAGAATAAGAATATAAAATTTCACACAAATCTTTTTCAGAATAATATTTCCTAAATTTCATTTTATTAAAGAGAAAAGCATTATACAACAAAGTAAGAATGAATTTTTCTTTTAAACTCAAACTCTTATCAAGAATGAGAGAAGCATAGAAATTTAATTGTCTAAATTGAATATCTCGAAGTGTTCTTTTACTCTTTAAAACTTTCTTTGTTGTTAATTCAAAATCTCCTGTAAAATGAAACACTAATTTAAAAATATTTGAAACTAATCTTTTGATATACCCTTCTGGATTATAAAAAGGATTATATTGATTGATAATCATTTTTGATAATTTTTTTACCAAACTTTTTTTATATTGGTAAATCTCTTCAAAATTAAATGGAAATGTTTTTGAGTAAATGTTCCTGAAGTCTTCTTTGATGTTCCAATCACAATGAATGAAATAAAAGACAAGTCTATTTGAATAATCTATTCTAAAAGTGTCTTCAATTGACACTAATTTAAAAGGAATTTTAAGATATTTTTCAAGAATACTCCTTAATTCTTGTTCACTCCTTATTTTTAAAGGATTATTCCAATCAACGAACAAATCATGAACAATTATTATTTCATCTTCTAAATTGGAAATTTCAATTTCTTTTGATAACAATTTTTTTATGGAAGAATATTCTTGAAAAATGTAAGGATTAAGCAAACTTTCGTTCTCCTTCAAATCATTTTTCTTCATTATACATATTTAACCAAATTTTTTAAAAAATTCTTTGAGAATTTCTCTAATGCAACTTATAATTATTTATTAGAATTAATAATTAGAAAATTATAATAATAATATTATGAATATTAATAATTAGTATCATAATATTATTAGTATTATTAATAATTAATATTATTAGTATTATTAATAATTAGTATCATAATATTATTAGTATAATTAATAATTAATATTATCATAATTCTATATTATTAGAAGAAGAAGAAATAAAATAATAATACTATATTCTCTATTAATTCTTGGATGATATACTACCTGCTTATGTAGTGCAAATTTTAAAATTCTCACTTTTTCCTTTAAATTTTCTCTCTGATGTTGTAAAATAAATTTGAAAATTTAAAGAAAGGAGATTGAAATGGGTTTTGATAATGTTTACAGATTTAAAATTGAAGGTGTTTTAGATGAAGAAATTAATTGGATTGCTTTAGAAAAATTTTATTTTTTGATTTTCAGTTTTATTTCCTTTGATAGAAAAAAATTGTTGCTTTTGCTAAAATTTGATGATGAATTGATGAAAGATTTTTACCTTTTAGTTGAAAATGAAAATGAATTTTCTCTTGCTGATTTAAAGAATAAATCATATCTTGAAATTGTTTCAAATTCAAAAGTCAATCTTGGAATAGTTGAATTTGATTTACAAGATTTTGAAGTGAAATTAGTTAAAAGACTAAACAGTCTTGATGAGATAAAAGAATTGATAGGAAATCAAAAGATTAATTTTGTAGAAGAAGATGTTGAAAGGAGTTTTAATTATGATTTTGTTTAAGAAAAACAAGATGAAAAGTTTTTTAAAGGAATTAAAAAATCTTCTTAAAGAATATGATGCTAAAATTGTCTTAAATATTCATTTCATTTTTGATACAATTTCAACAATAATTGATATTTGTGTGAAAGCACATGGTTGTGTTTCATTTTTTACAGGAATTGATGCAAAAGAATTTGATGATTACTTGAAAAAAGAAATTGAGTATAATAAGAAAAAAGAATTTTTATTAAAAATGAAAAGACTTTTTGAAAAATACGATGTTGAAATAAATTCAATAGTAAGAACTGATGAAAAACAAAGAAATTTAGTTGTTGAAAAATATTTAGAAATCATTGTTGGAAATTCTGAATGTTTAAGAACAAATTCTTCTAAACTTGATTTAAAAGAAATTGAAAGATTAATTAAAAAAGGAGGAAGAAATGGAAAATGTGAGTAAACAAAATGAGAAAATGAGAAAGTTTTTAGATGAATTAAAAGAACTTCTTGATAAGTATAATTTAAGTTTAATTTCTTTTTCTCCTGATGTAAAATTTGATTGTTTTGGAAATTTTTTAGGGGAATATTGGGAGATTCTTGTAAAAGGAAAAATGGAATAATTTGATTTTTTACTTGACAAATAAGAAAAAATTCCTTATGTTATAAGTGAGAAGAAAAAATGAAGGAGGTGAGTTTATGAATTGGATTACAAAGTATGAGATAAAAATAGAAGTGAGTGAAAATGATTTTATTACAATTAAAAATACTTTAGGTTTTGTTTTAAAAAGAGTTGAGTTTAAAAATGCAAATAAAATAAGTTTTTATCTTGAAAATGAATTTTTAAATGATTTCGTTTCAAATGAATGTTTACCTGAAAAAGAATTAGTTCACTTAATTGAGAAAAACTTAATTGAAAATTATGAAAATATTTTTAAAAAAGCAAGACAAATGAATTTTATTCTAAATATTCAAGTTTTAGAATATGATGAAGATAGGGATGAGATAAATTTCACATATATCAAAGAAGGAAAAAAGGAATTTAAACGAGTTGTAATTGAAAAAGAAAATGTAAAAAGAAATATTGAAGAATTTAAAAAGAATTTAAGTAAAAATTAATGACTTTTTACTTGACAAGTTGGAAAGAATGTGTTATTTTGTAAATGAAAAAAGATTGAAGGAGGTAAGTTATGACCATTCAGGAATTAAAAGAAAGAATAATTATAGCAAATAAAAAATATAGAGAGGGAAACCCAATCATTACCGATGATGAATATGACGAATTATTAAATGAGTTGGAAAAAAGAATTCCAAAAAAAGAGTTTATTGAATTTAGGAAATTACTTTTTGAAAATCCTGGTAAGTTTAAACATACATATAAAGTTGGTTCTTTAAGAAAAATAAAATATGAAGATTTTAATGATTCAGAGATAAAATTTATTGGAAATAAATCTGGAAAAATTTTCATCACTCCAAAAATAGATGGAAATTCAATTGTGTTATATTATGATGAAGAAGGAAAATTAGCAAATGTAGTTACTCGTGGAAATGGAGTTTTTGGTGAGATAAGAAATGCTTTGAAACCTGTATTTCCACAAGAATTTTTACCAAATGCAATTGTTCGTGGTGAATTATGTATGACTTTTGAAGATTTTGAAAAAATAAAATTTGATTATGAAGAATATAGAAATGCTAAAAACCCAAGAAATTTAGTTGCAGGTCTTGTTCATAGAGATGATATAAGTGAGGGGTTGTTAAAATATCTTACTTTTATAGCATTCCAAATTATGGGTGATGAAAGAAATCAAGAAACACAATTAGATATTTTATTAGAGAATTTTTTTACAATTCCTGATTATGAAATTGTTGAAGTTGATAAGATTGATAAAGAATATTTGAAAAAATTGTTTGAAAAGTATAAAAGAGAAGCAGATTATCCAATTGATGGACTTGTTTTAAATGATGTTGGATATGGATTTGAAAATGAATTGATACCAACAAAAAGAATAGCATTTAAAGTGAATGTTGAAATAACACAATCAGAGATTATTGATATAACTTGGAATGTTTCAAAAAATGGAAAACTTACTCCTGTTGCAAAAATCAAACCAGTTGAACTTAATGGGACTATTGTGAAGAATGTAACATTGTATAATGCTAAAAATGTTGAAAAATTGAAAGTTGGAATTGGAAGTAAGGTTTTAGTGTATAAATCTGGTGAAATAATTCCTGCAATAAAAGAAGTATTAACTGAAAGTGAAACACACTTACCGAAAAAATGTCCAATTTGTGGAAGTGAACTTGAATATGATGGAACAGAATTATGGTGCAAAAATAGAAATTGCCCTAAAAAAATAATAAAAAAATTAGTTGAGTTTTTAAAACGATTGGGTATAAAAGGATTTACTGAAAAATCATTAAAGAATTTTGGAATAAACAATTTTAAAGATTTAATAAATTTCAAAGCAAATAAAAAATATAAAAATCAAATAAAATTAGAAAAAGCATTAAAAGAGAAATTGGAAAATTTAACTGAAGAAGAGATTTTCAAGTCCTATCCATTTCAAAATTTAGGTGATAATCTTTTATCAAGAATAATAGATTATTATGGGTTTGATAATATAAAAGAGAAAAAGTTTAAAGATGGTTATCCTGAATTAGTTTCTGATATAACTTTTAAACAATTTAAAAATCAACTTGATGGTGCTTTAAAATTTTTAGAATTAGTGAAAGAAAGATTTAATGTAAAAGAAAATAAGAAAAAAGAAAACAAAATTTTAAAAGGAAAAAGTTTTTGTGTAACAGGAAGTTTTGAAAATTTTAAAAGAAGTGAATTAGAAAAGAGAATAAAGGAATTGGGCGGAGAAATAAAAAGTGTAAGTAAGAAATTAGATTGCTTAATAGTTGGAAATAAACCAGGAAGTAAGTTAGAGAAAGCAAATAAATTAGGGATTAAAATTTTGAAATTTGATGATAAAATAGAATTGAATGAATTAATTGAAAAAATTTGTAAGGGGGTTTGAAAATGAGTATAGAAAAAAAGAGATTAAAGAAAGATTTACCATTTGGAGAATTTGATTTTGTAAGTAAAGGAACAATAATAAATTTTGATGGTGAAAAATATTTTATAGATAAAGATTTTTCTTCTGATGGGGTTTATATTTTTGAAAAAGCAGAATCACAAATACTTAAAAAAATTTGGAATAATCCTATTTGGTTTTTTGCAAATTTAAATCATATCAACATAATAGTTAATAGTAATAAAATAATTTTAGAACTTGAGAATGAAGGAATTGATATAAATGATATAAAAAATTTAGCAAAAGCAATAGATTATTATTTTCATTCTATTTTAGGAAAAGAAAATAATGATTGGGATAAATTAGCAGGTTTTACAACAAAAATAAAACATTCATATTAGAAAGGAAAATTAAAATGAAAAAGATTTATTCAAAATATCTTTTGGAAGTTAAAGTTGATGGTGGAGATTATTTAATTTTTCAAGATAAAAACACTAAAGAAATTTTGGAAACAATACATTTTGCAAATGCAAATACGATAGATTTTTATCTTGAGAATGAATTTTTGAATGATTTTATTTTTGCAACAAGGGATTTTTATTTTTTAGATGAATTGATTTGGGAAATACGATATGTTTTGCGACATGGAAGAGAACAAATTTTTAAGAAAGCAAAGCAATTAAATTTCATTTTAACTATGGTTGACTTTGATTTTGGAGAAGATAAGAAAGAAATTGTTGTTTTTTATGTGAAAGAAGGAAAAAGAATGGTTCATAAAGAAATTGTAAATAAATTTAGTTTTGATTTGGAAGATTTTGTAATAAAATTTATTGAAAATGAATTAGTAGGAGAGCAAAGATGCTAACATATCAAGATGTTGAAAAAGTGTTTAATAAAAAAATATTTAATTTTATAAAGCAATATTCAAATGAATTTCATTACAAATCAAAAATGTTTAATTACAAACCAATTTTAGTAATTGATAGAAAACGGAATATTTTATTTTTGAAAGAAAACTTTAAAAACAATAATGAAGAAATTTGTTTTGAATTATTATTTCCACAGTATCTTTATACAAAAGCAAAGTCAAAACGAGCACCTTTATTTTTTGATATAAAATTTATCAATAAACTTATTGAAGAAACTTTAAAAGAATTGAAAGAAATTAATGAAAAAAATGAGTTACAAGGAGGGATTAAAATTTGAATATTAAAAAATTAACTGACAGAGAACATGTTTTAAAACGACCAGAAATGTATATAGGTTCTGTTCGAGAGATAGAAGAAGAACGAACTGTTTTTATT
>Ga0256838_1001662_pt1 | contig 10119 bp, 12 predicted proteins | sample 4571419metaG_FD_185978 | JGI IMG/M metagenome (GOLD analysis project Ga0256838, IMG submission 185978) | Hydrothermal vent microbial communities from Guaymas Basin, Mexico - 4571-419 | ecosystem: Environmental > Aquatic > Marine > Hydrothermal vents | place: Mexico: Guaymas Basin | collected... | reverse complement strand
CATCATTGTAAAAGTATTCGATAGTTCCATTTGGTATACTTATTCCACCAAGAAATATTGAGTTTGATGGGTGGGTATATGAATTTATTGATCGCTTGAACTCATTTTCATCCTGCGTAACAACCCTGTACAGACCATCGATGAAATGAACCTCGGTTTTTATGACGTTTGGCTGTATTATTACAGTCATGTATTCCCATACCGAGATACCCTTTCTTTCAGTGTTCCTGAGGATCATAACTATAACTTCCTTCGGTTCAACAACCCTCGTGAAGCTGTAAACATTCTTTCCAAAAATGTCCCCAACGAGTGCGACGAGATCCTTCTTATCGAACTTCGAGAACTCTTTGAACATCGTGAAGGATAATAAACCTTTCAATATAAACCTTTATTTGTTCTCATTACCCTTATTATGCAAGTCATTGGAGGGGTTGAGATATGGCTGACAGACCGGATATGAGTAGATTTTTGGGAAATGTAGGAAAGGGAACCGTAGTTTTGATAGTAATATTGCTGATACTTGCAATCTTTGCCCGCCCGGTGAGAATCATAGATGCAACCGAAGTTGGTGTCAAAGTCACCCTCGGAAAAGTTGATGATAACGTCCTTCACAGCGGTGTACAGTTTTACATCCCGGGTGTTCAGAAGATTGTAACCTATCCCACGCGGGTCGATGAGATTGACTTTACAGCAACACCATTCACTGCCGAGGGGCTTGAGGTTACAATGGACGTGTCAGTATTTTACCACATAATTCCCGAAAAAGCGCCCGATGTTTACAAGAAAATGGGTACCCAGTACAAGGAAAGACTTACTTCGATTGCCATGGCAGTAATCAGGGACATTGTTCCTCACTATAGAAGTGACGACATCTACAATTCCACCGCGAGGCAGAAACTCACACTCGAAATTCAGAAGAGAATAAATGAAGAATTCAAGAAATATGGTTTCGAGGTCACCCAGGTCAACATAAAGAACATCCAACTTCCAGAAGAGGTTGTGAAGGCAATTGAGGCAAAGATAAAGGCAAAACAGGAGGCCGAGCAGTATCAGTACATTTTACAGAAAGAGAAGCTTGAGGCCGAGAGGAAGAAGGTCGAGGCGGAGGGCATTGCCGAGGCAAACCGCATCATCGCACAGAGCATTGACGATAACTACATAAAGTGGTACTACATGCAGACCCTCAAGCAGTTTGCGGAGAGCCAGAATAACGCCATTATTGTAGTCCCCGTACCATCATCTTACTACCCGGAGACAAACCTCACCACGCCCATACAGCCACCAATGATTGTTGGTAACCCAAGTGGTGGTTGATTTCTTTTCTTTCTTCATATACTTTGAACAGATGTTCAATAGTTTTGCAATCACCCGCGTTTTGCAACCCGTTATTTTTACCAAAATTGAACAAGTGTTCAAAATCATAATGAACAAATGCATAATTTTTGATATAATGTTCACTATTACTCTGAACAAATGTTCAATCATAACATCACAAGACACCGAATAATCGGTATTGAAAATTTTTTGCAATGAACAATTGTTCAATGCTCGAAACATCCAGTGGTGTCAAATAAGTTACTACCCTTACAACCCCAGGGCCGGAATAAAATCGTAACAAGCGTTTTGACCCCTCAATCACCGGGTTCTTGCGGAATAAGGATTACTTATCACATAGTAAAGACCCCTTCCTCAAAACCGCTCCGCGGTTTCAATTCGTGAAACGAATTGTCAAAACCGCAGAGCGGTTTCAGGGATGAGATACAAAACCGCACTGGGACACCAGAAACACTACCAAAAAGCTTATATTGCCTTTTGCTTTGCAAAAGGCTTATATACCAGAACCACCCAATAAAACCCCGGGGTTACAAGAACAATGCCGCACAGGAAAAAACAGGAAACCAGAATCCGAGCACTCAAAAGCAGGCTCCACCCGAACAAAAGGGATTACCAGACACTATTACACCTGACAACCCTATCCCGCCGGTTACACAACAAAACCGTCCAGGTAATCCAGCAAACCGGGGGCAAAAACTACAACAAACTGTACCACATCCTCAAGAAAACCCCAGAGTACCAGTTACTCCCCAGTCAACCCGCACAACAAACAATCAAACTCGCACTCCAGGCGTACAAACGCCACAAGAAGTATAATCCAGGGCGCCGGGTTACACAAGTACTCATCTTCCCAACCCAGCAGTTCAGGGTCAAAGGACGTTACATCCTGCTGAACCTCGGGAAGAACTACCAAAAAGCCTATGGGCGGCGGTACATCCGGATCAAAAACCCCAAAATCCTCCAAAACCGAAAAACCCGGTTGAAACAGGTTATAATCGTCCCCCGCCACGATGGAGTCTGGTTCTTCGTTGGTGTCCCGGTGCGGTTTTGACAATTCACTTCGCGGTTTCGAGGAATGGGTCTTTACTATGAGATAAAAAACGATAACATGCCTGATTTATCATACTCGTGATACTATTCAATGAATTTTACGTGATACTTTCCTTCAATTTCTTTTATTTTCTTTTTTATGAGGGGGCCATTCTTTCGAACGAATTCAATGTAACACTCAAGTTCCGTATCATCGAGGACCGGTACATCATCGATGAACGTGATGGCATCGTCGTATTCGGTGTGAATTGTTGTGAGAAATTCTTCAAACTCTTTGTTTGCTCTCTCGATGTCATGGAGCCACGATAGAACTATTTCCGGTTCGAGTATTTCGAGTTTCTCACCTATTTTTCCCATTTTGTGAAAGGAGTAATCATTATATAATTCACCGTCCTCGCTGAGCCATGCAAAGCACACACCTTCTTTACACTTGACTGGGACGAGTTTGTACTTTTTTCCGTCAATTATTTTTACTATTTCATGTCGGAGGTGTTCTGGGGGCAGGTCAATGTCCGCGAGTTCCCAGTCTCCGATGACTTTTTTGAACCACTTTGTCATGGTAGAATTTTTGATCCAATTATTTATAAGGGTTTTGATTGCGAGAAGTAGAGGGGAGGAAAATGGGGAGCTTCACGGATACGGATTCTCCTCCGGATACGGGCCTTCCCCGGCCTCTCGACCGGGGACCTTCAGACCTCCGCCTTGCGGCGGAGCGTCCGGTCGGGCGGGCTGGCGGACCCACCCAGATTGCCCTCGCGGGCAACCCGGGCCCCGCTTCACCGCGGGTTCCCGATGACCCGTACCCGTCCGTATCCGTGGCTCCCCTCTTCACGTCCATTACAACGGCCCTTTCCACCACCATGGCCGGCCCGGGGTTCTTCTCCCCGGCCATGGTGGCCCGCCAGCGGGCCTTCGCCTCCCGTCCACACGCGGGCTCTCGCCCGGCACCGACGGCCGCCCCGGGTCGGGCGCCGGTGCAATATAATATCATAAAATGGAAATAAATTTTTTCTTGTATTGGTGAGTATATTATCATCATTGATGGAAAGGCAATAGAGTTGAGATAATAATCGAGAATGTACTGTTGACATTCCATGCACCGATGCTGTTACTGTGCAGGGCTCTGATCAAGTATACCTCCTCGATGTGCGATGCAAAGACGAGTAAAGATTCAAAAATGTAGAAAAAATCAATGGGAAAGAGCATCATATTCTTCTTTGCCACCGAACTCTACTACTTCCTCTCTGCCACCAGGATATATGTACTTTATACCGTCTGGCTGGCATACGATCTTCTTTTTCTTGAATGAACACAATTATAACTTTCTTTATCCCGACCGTTTTTGATGCCTCAGAAAGTTTTACGGCAAACGATGATAAGAAGAAAATAAAACTTCAGATATGAACAAGCTCAAAACATTCTGTTTTGATGTCTTTTCCATTCATAAAGTCAATGGTGTTCTCAACACCGATGAGCTCCTCGAGATGCATGCCCTCATGCACGTCAAAGCGGTATATTTCATCCGGGTCAACGTGATATATGAGTGTGCCGATTGGACCGTGGCTGTTGAGAACCTCGAATTTGAATGTGTACTTGTAGTAGCTGATAAAGTGCAGTACGTGTTCAGTTACGCGTGCAACTTCGAGGTCTGAGCCAGTTATCCTGCACTGTATATCCGGGTCAGTGATGTGTGGTAGAACTTTGTTGAGTATCTTCGTGTCCTCTGGGAAGAGCGGGTTGAGGTCATCTTCCTCGAGGAAGAAAATGTGGCCATCGATTGCGAATGTGTCCACATTGTTTTTCTTCATGTACTCGATGAGTTCTTCCTTTCTCATCTTCACCACCCCTTCTGTCCAATATCAACGTTTTTCATTTCATCAAAGTATTTTGTCCTGTACTTTGCATCAATGAGTCTGCCCTTGGCATCGAGAACATAGTACGCAACTATTTTTTCGGGTGGAATTTTTTCGGTTGCCCACCAGATCTCTGCTGGTAGGCCTGCAGTATACTGGCAGTGATCGTGGTCGAGTATTTCACCTTTCCCGATAAGGTCCCTCCACTCCTCCCATTCAAGGTCGATTCTGAAAATTACCATCCCGTTCTTGAAGCGTTTGTCGTCCTTGAACTTGTTGATCCAGGTGAATGGGTCGTCCGTAAGGTACACTCTTGGTAGTAGGCGCTTGTCGTTCTTCAAAGGCCTTTTGGAGAGGATTCCCTCCTCGAGTATGCTCTCCAGACTTTCAACCGGGGTTGCATGATACAGTATTTTCTTGTTCATCACAACACCTCCAAAAATCATCATTTTTTTTTTCAAAATAATAAAACTTACATACAATTTATTGAGAGAGATTCATAAATGCTATGAACAGTGTGTTATATGACCAAACTTTTATAAGTTTTTCTGAAAAGTATATACTGATGAGAGGGCTCATAGTCAGAAAACCATTCGGCACTCTCATAGTTGAAGGAAAGAAAAAACTTGAAATCAGAAAGCGGCCAACAAAACTCAGGGAACGTGTTGTAATAATTGAAAACGGGAAGGCCATTGGCGAGGTTGATATTGCTGACGTTGTGGGTCCGGTTGGCCTTGAAGAATTGAAAAAACTTGAGGAGTATCACCTCGCGGGGGATTTTCTTGAGGAGTACGTTGGTGATGGATACGCATACGTGTGGGTGCTGAAGAATCCGAAAAAATACGAGAAACCGAGAAAGATCAAAAAACCGAGGGGGGCGATGGTTTTTATCAAAGACGTTGAGTTCAAGTAATTGTAAGGATGTCTTTTACGGTGTACCCCTTGTCGAGCATATAAATGACCGGGTCGTAAGCATCTATCGGGAACTCGCGGCCGATGCCGTTATCGAGTAAGTAAAGGTTGATTTGAGAGTAAAATTTACTGTTATGTTCATTCAGATCGATTGCAGCAATATCAGTCACGAGTGTAAAATTATCAGTTCCCACGATGAGGTATGAATCATCTGCAAGTCGGAACCCAATGTAGTTTATTCCCCCGAGCAATTGATAGAATTTTCTTGGTGGGTAAATCTCTATTACGGGTGTGAAACTTATAAAGTCTGGAAGTGTGCGTACCGATAAATGATAATCGATGTTGACATCAGTGTTGTACGGTATCTGAAGTTTGTAGAGCCCTTCAACAAAGGGTATGTTGATTTCAATGTGTTTTTTCTTGTACCTTATGTCGAAGTAAAATATCCTCTCAGGAGTAACATAAATCCTTTTGTCGATGTCAAGGTTCTCATAAACGTTTGGAAAACCTGGATAAACATACTTTTTGGGATCTTTTGCATTGAGTATTTTCTGTGCCAGTTCATGGTCTGTAAAAATTATTTTATCATAGATCAGTGTACCCTCGCTCACCCTTATCCTGTCGCGAGCAAAGTCAGCGTATTCTTCGCTGTAATCCCTCCAAAGCACTTTTCCGGCGACCCGCGCGTATATGGTATGGACCTGTTTTTTCTTGAAAATAAATGAGTCATCGTAAGAGCGATTTACCTGAAATATGTCGTTTCTGTTGAACATCATTTTTGCAATGTACAGATTGAGCGGGTCGGGGTTTATTCTATTGATTTCAACGCGGCCAGCGGGCGTGTATATTTCAACGTCCTCGTCGTTTATTTCTTCGACGGTAGCGATCTTTGAATATATTTTGCCGTGGGATGTAAGTTTCAGTGGATCAATTTTTGGTGGGTCATATTTTTCGAACACTATCTCATCAACGACCGTATCAAAAATATCTGAAATAGTCAACAGAATTTCTTCATTTATGCTTACTGTTATGTCCCCACTATCGAGTTTTATCCCATAATTGTGCTCGCCACGTATGAACGGTTTCAAATACTCTTTTTCTGGTGTTATTACGTGTTTGTACATGATGTCCCCATTTATGAGCGGAAATACACCAACTTTTTCATCTGAAATGTAGAGAAGTTTATTTGTGTGGAAAAGAGTGTAAACAACATAGTCGCTGTAAACGGACAAGTTATCTGCCTCGACTTCGTAATCAGCGGCCATTTTCTTGATTGCCATGTTTATAAACTCATAATTTTTCATTGAGTTTGCAATGAACACGGGGGTTCCGTCATCGGTTATGAGTATCCTGTTGTCATCGATTTCCAGTAAAGCACCGCCAAAATCAAGTTTTTCGAAGACCGCATCGATGCATTCTTTGTTATAAATGATTGCGCCCGGGATAAAAATTATGCACTTGTAGCTTGAGTTTTTGAATTTTTCTATGAGTCTTGTTGGCGCGTATATTACTCTGTCATCGTCCTGATAATAGGTAAACTCTCCGAACTCCTCTACGATTGTCATGTTTTATCGTTCGCCAGTAAAGTATAAAAAGCTTTCGGAAAACGGTTATAAACGATTGAAACGGGTTGAGTTCAAGGTGAGTTCTCGAATACATTTCAGGATAGCTTTATTTCGTAAAAATCGAAAATGTTGAAAATCTCTGGGGGTGTTTGTATGGTCGAGAAGAAGGTTTTGAAGGCTTACATAAGGTATGGACTCCCACGCGGGACCGAGGAGCTCGACGACCATTTCGCGGTTGCCGGGCCAATAACTGGTTTTGTTGCAGAAACACTGTTCCCACCGGTGATAGAAGATAACATAATATTTGAAGATCATCAGATACGCGTTGACCTTGTAAACGACGCCGTTGAGTGGGATGGAAAGAAGTACCATGGGCCACATGCTGTACGAAACGCTCTATGGGTTATGAGGGCAAAAAATATGCGTGAACCGCTGATTCCACTTGATAAGGTAAGGATAACAGATGATGCAATTGTTTGGGGACCCCACGTAATCAGTCCGTGGTACAACCTGATGGAGGAGGATCTACGTAAAGCAATCGATTATATGAAGCATGGGTGGAGCGTTTCACTCAAACCGAGTGGTGAGTTTTTCCTTGCCCGCATCGTCGAGAAGAGATCAAACTTCAGGAAGTATCGGGTAAAGGGCTTTGAGGAGACGGCATCGTTCTACAGGGGATTACCACTTGGAAAGAATGTCGAGTACAATGATTTCGAGGTTGAGCCATTCAAAGACAGGGCAAAATCCGGTATGCCGATACTTGGCGAGGTTGTAAGGAGCAATCAGTTCACTCACGTCATCACGAACGTGGGACTCATAAGGGGTGCGGACAGGGATTCAGAAGAATACGAGGTTTTACTTGAATACGCAGTGCCTGGATTTGAGGTCGAATTCAGTGAGGAAGGTGTCCTCCTCGAAAAAAGGCTTGGAGCATATACTATTACCGTTTACCCGGGGGACAATGTATCAATAATATATGATTTCTTTGGTAATCCCGTACTCAAGGGTGAAGCAACGGATGCTTACAAGCTTCGTAGTGAGAAGCAGATCTGGAGATTGCTCATGTGATTTCCAATTCTTTATTACTTTTATGTATAGTTATGCATGCCTACGATTTTGTGGAGATGGGAAAATATGACGTCAAAAGAAATTATTATAGAGTATTTGAAAGAAAAATACGATGCACAGAATACACGTGACTTCATTGAGAAAATCAAAAAGGGTCTCAAGATACCAAAGGCACGCGTTCTCAGGGTGAAGAACGTGGACGGTGCTACCGAGTGGCTCGGAGTAGTGTTCTTTGATGAGAATGTTGACATTGAAAAATACATTGAAGAGTTCAATGCGTTGCCCCAACCGTTCAAGAATGGGATCAAGCACGTGATCGAGTTCAAATATTCCGAAAACCCGCGCATCGAAGTTCTCCGGTGCGGTAGGACAATCACTTACTACCCCACAGATGATTACAGGGAATTTGTTGACTACTATGTCCGCCAGAAGATGAAGGAACTCATTGAAAACCACGACATCAGTATTGAATGCTACTCAACATTATGCGAGATACTCAAGGATAAGATATCGTGGAAAGAGCTTGCTGAAGAACTCATCGAAGAGTGCTTCAATTATGAGATCAACGGAGACAAGATAAGAATTGACGATGGTGAAGTTACCCTCAAGGTACCCGGCGCGGTCGATGAGCTTGAAAAGTTGAACAACGTGCTCGAAGCGCCTTACGTAGAAGTGTTTGTTGATGAGTGAGGTAAAACACGAGCTCAACGTTTATGGCATAGTGTGGAACGCGAGAAGATTACAATATCGATAATAACGAGGTGTTCATACGTTGGTGTATTCGTTTTTTTTCACTTGTTGTTGAAGATTGATAGCATCATGACGGGGAGACTGGCTATGAAAGACATAAAAAGCTTGAACATGGTGTTGCAATCCGCGTCCGGGGTTTACAACTTTCATTTACTGGTTGACAGAGGTTCAAGGATTATTGTTGAGGAATCACCGTTCAAGTCACTGATTCATCGGGAAGTGGAATGCATGAGAATGCGCATTTACTGAGGTTCGAGAACAAAATCGTTATCCAATATATTGGTTTCAAATGAGAATTTGAATTTCAAATTGAAAATCGTGTTTTTGTTCTTACTATTATTTATTGAAAACATATAAAACGAAAAACGAACAACAGGTTTTTACAGTTGAACAGGAAATGTTCATCGGTGAAACCCATGGACGAAACCGTATCAAGTTTTGTCAAAATGAAGTATTACATCGAAAGCTCGTACAGCATGGTTGATGGTCCAAATGACATGATCGATGATTTTTGGGATATTGAACAGTTTTACAAATCTGTAGTCGATGACGTGAAAAACAATAAAACAATATACAAGGTTCCTTATATAGATTATGAACCAGTAATCAAGTACATATCAAGTCGACCGGTTATTGAAACTCTTTTGAAGATACCTCCTGGATTTCCTACTCAAAAAGTTTCAACCCTGTTTGGTATGTATTGCGATAGAGAAAAAGAAAACATGAAAAAGTACATCAATCTTTACAGTGATTTATTCAAAGAGTGGAAGACACACATCATAAATGTTGTCAATATCAAGGCAAACATCGCAAGGCTCGCGGGTGATAAGTACTATGAGAAAAAGCTCAAAGATTTCAAAAAAATTGTTGAGAAAAATATTTGATACTCTTTTATTTTCAAGCATCAATTTGAAAACGATGAGTAAACAAGAAGTTGCCGGGTTCATCGTAATGGTATCGTTTATACTCTTTATTGGTTACGTACTGTTTGGCAACACAACAGTTTACTCGTATAAGTCAAGTGATACAACGATATTTTTTGATTTTGATTATAAAAATTTTATCAAGGATACGGGTGTGTACACTATTTTTACACTCTCGTTTATGGGAGATGTCATTGTAGATAATAATATGTACTCGTTTTCAATTGAGAGCATTACTATCAATGAAACAACATATAACGTGATGGACAGGTCACTCACTTACAGTGGATCTGCATTACCTGATAAAATAACAATCGCCAATAACATATTATCGCTTACATACACACAAACACCCCTTGTTTTGTCGCCAACAGTTCAACTTTCGTTTATAGTTATTGGTGTAGCCGGTATAATTATTGGATCAATTTCAATCATTTATGGAATTTTGAGTGACTTCAACGATGCCGAAAGTAATATCATATCCATAGCTGTGGGAATCATTGGCATGATTTCAGGAGTTTTATTGCTATTTATCTGAAAAAAAAAATCAATCCCGAACAATTTTCATGAAAGTTTTCTTCATTTTTGATACACAACCCGGGATTGGCATGAGTTCCTTTTCGGGGCAGTAACCAAGTTGAATGCACCTTGGACCAATCTTTG
>Ga0256838_1001661_pt1 | contig 10127 bp, 7 predicted proteins | sample 4571419metaG_FD_185978 | JGI IMG/M metagenome (GOLD analysis project Ga0256838, IMG submission 185978) | Hydrothermal vent microbial communities from Guaymas Basin, Mexico - 4571-419 | ecosystem: Environmental > Aquatic > Marine > Hydrothermal vents | place: Mexico: Guaymas Basin | collected... | reverse complement strand
GCTAAAAACAAAATTCATCACAAAAACATTCATAAAATAACATTTAATATCGCATATCATACAAACATTATAATTCAATATTTTATATGTTTTTCTAACTCTTTAGTTTTTTTTGTTTCTGTAAAATGAATAAAAATTGCAGCTAGAGGTATATAACATAGTGCATTTTTTATTCTTATATTTGCTGTTTCCTTATTATCAGACATAATTTATATTAAAAATATAAAACTATTTTTCTTCTGTTTTAGTAACTTTTTTTGGAGCAGCTTTTTTATCACCACTTACTTTTTTTGGAGCCATTTTTTGAATTTTAGCTCATGAAGCTTTAACTTTAGTTCCAGTTAATTCAGTTTTAATGATATTAGCAATAAATTCAGTTGATTTAACAGAATTTGTATTAGCAGGAATCATATTAGTAACTGAAGTATCATCACCATTTGTATTCATAATAGCAAATGAAGTTAAGTTTAAAGAATTAGCTTCTCTAACTGCTTGAGCTTCATATATACCATCAACAACGAATAAAACATCTGGAGTTCTTTTCATTTCTTTTAATCATTTAAATGCTTTATCTAATTTTTCAAGTTCAAGCATTTTTGCTGCTGCTTCTTTTTTAGTTAAAACATCGAAAGCTCCTGATTCAGAATCTTTTAATAATTTTAAGTAAGTAGCAATTCTAACTTTAATAGTTTTAAAGTTAGTTAATAAACCAGGTACCCATTTTTCAGATACATAGTAATGACCAGTTTCTTTAGCTAATTCAACGTAAGCATCTCTAGATTGTAATTTAGTAGCAACAAAAAGAATTTTTTTACCATTTGCATGTAATTCTTTTAATTGAGCTTTAACTTCATCTAATTTTTTAGCAGTTTCAATTAAATTAATAACGTGAATACCGTTAACAGAACCAAAAATATAGTTTTTCATATTTGGATTCCAGTAATTTTTTTTATTACCAATATGTAATAAATTATCAAACATTGAATTTAGTGTTTTTTTGTCCATCTTTAGTTAATTATTTTAATAAGCAAAACTACTTTTAGTAGTCTTTAAATTAAGTAACTCTGTGTTTTAAAAACTTCCCAGAGTTACTTTTAGTAATTATTTAGTTTCTTCTGTTTTTTTAGCAGCTTTTTTAGCAGGTGCCTTTTTAGTTTCAGCTACTTCAGCATCAATTTTATCTTCTTCTCATCCTTTAGATTCAACTTTTTCAGCTTTAGCTGCTTTAGGTGCTTCTTGTAATGATTTTAAAGATAAACCAATTCTTTTTTTAGTAGGTTCAAAGTTAATGATTTTAGCAGTAACTTCTTCTCCAACTTTAACATGATCTCTAATATCTTTAACAACTCCATGAGATATTTCAGATAAATGGATTAAACCTTGTATTCCACCTTCAAGATCCATGAACGCACCAAATTTAGAAATTCTAGAAATTGGAGCAGTAATTGAATCATTAAGTTTGAATTTTTTAGCAAGAACATCCCAAGGATTTTCTTTAAGTCTTTTAATTGATAGTGAGATTTTTTCACTTTCAAGTCCTATAACTTTTACTTTAACAGTCATACCAACCTTAGCAAACTTTGAAGGATCAGTAACGTGTCCCCAATCGATTTCAGAAACATGAACTAGACCTTCTAAACCAGCGAAAGTAACAAATAGACCGTATGATAATATACCCGATACAACTCATTCAACAATATCACCTTCTTTTAAAGAAGCTAACGCTTTACTTCTATCTTCTTCGATAGCAGCTTTTTCAGAAAAGATAATTTTTTTACCATTTTCATCTACATTAATAACTCTTACTTTAAAGTCTAAACCAACTAAACCATTTAAGTGTTCAAGAATTTTTTCAGGATCAGCTCCTTCAACTCTAGGATAATGTAATGGAGTTAATTGAGAAACAGGTATAAACCCTTTTAAACCATCAATATCAACAAGTAAACCTCATTTATTTGCTTCAGTTGGTCTAACATTAATAACTTCAGCATTTTCATTGTATTTAGCAAGATTTGAAAGATTTTTGATTTGATTAGCTCTTTTTAATGAAAGAATTAATAAACCTCTTTCTATTGAATCACCTAAAACCATAATATCAATTGCTTGACCTGATTCTAATTCAGATAAATCAACAGTATTACCTACTTCTTTAGATACAACTAAACCAGTAAATTGATTATTTACATTTACTAAAATGTTTTTCTTTTCTATTTTGATAATAGTACCAGAGATAACTTCACCTAATTTAGGGTATTTAATTTCTGGAGATTCGTTGAATAACTCTTCAAACAGAGCTAAGTCTTTATTTACCATAATGGTATAAAAATTAAAAAATAAAATGCAACCATCATTACTGATAGTTAATTATGATTCGTAAGTATAAAATTCATTTTACAAGGCTTTTGTAAGAATCTTAAAATTAAAAATCTATAGAGCAAAAAGTTAGTATAGGACTAAGACTTTCTACTTAAAAACTTTTAATTTATTTTAAAAATGGGGTGCCCGAAGGGGTTCGAACCCTCGACCTCCAGAGTCACAACCTGGCATTCTAACCAACTGAACTACGGGCACCATATCTATGCCTTTTAATAAAAAGCAGAAGGATTATATAAATAAAGAGCTAATTGTCAAAAGAAAATTAGTCTTTTTTCTAGTGTTTTAAAGGAATATGTATTAAAATAAATGTATATATATAAAATAATATAATTTTATGAGTACAAAAAATAATATAGAACTATGAAATCTTGAAATTTACAAAAAGATAGTTGAACATATGAATGAAAGCTTATGGATATGAGATGAAGAAAATAATACAATATATGCAAATAATATATTTTCTGAAATATCATGATATACTCTTGAAGAAATAATTTGAAAAAATTATTCTGTTTTTTGGAATGATAAAAGTATAGCTCTTATTAAAAATTTAAAATTTAATAATAAAGAAACTAAAAAAATAAAATATGAAGCTTTAATAAAAGCTAAAAATTGAAATATAATACCAGTTTTATGTAGCTGAACTCCTACTGAAAAATGATGAACAGTTCTTATGATAAGCGATTTAAGAGAATTGAAATCGTTAAAAGAAGCTGAAGAAAATTTAATAAAAATTAATAATACTAAAGATGAATTTATATCAATAGTATGACACGAACTAAGAACACCATTAACATCAATTAGATGATATCTATCTATGATATTAGAATGAGATATGTGAGACATAACTGAAGAAACAAAAAAAGCATTATGACATAGCTACAATAGCTCAGTTAGATTAATAGAATTAGTAAATGATGTGTTATCAATTTGAAAAATAGAATCATGAAAAATTAAATATAACTATGAATACTATAAAATAACGGATATTGTAAATTCAGTATATGATGATATAAATTTAGCTATGAAAGATAAATTATTAAACTTTTATATTGATTTTGACCAAAACCTTAGAGATTTAACAATTAAAACTGATAAAGATAAACTAAAACAAGTATTTATAAATTTATTAACAAATGCTTTAAAATTTACTAATGAATGATGAAATATTACATTAAAGTCTACAAAAATTTGAAATAAAGTACTATTTGAAATAATTGATAATTGAATAGGTATTGAAAAAGAAAAAATCGAAACATTATTTAGTAAGTTTTCACAAGTTGAATCAAGTCTTCAAAGACAAAATACATCATGATTATGACTGTGACTTGCTATATGTGATAATTTTATAAAAGAATTTAATTCTGATATAAAAGTTAAATCTGAAACATGAAAATGAAGTAATTTTTCATTTGAATTAGATATTGTTTAAAATATTTAAATAAATAGTCAATTGATAATTTTTGTTTTAAATAAATATAAGTGTTAAAATAATATAAATAAATAAGTAATAAAATATTATGGATAAAAAAATATTAATTATCGAAGATGATAAGGTTCTAAATGAAATGTATGCTATTAAATTTTCAAAAGAATGATATGAAGTTAAATCTGCATTTGATTGACTTGATTGATTAGCTAAACTTGAAGAATGATTTAAACCTGATTTAATTCTTCTTGATTTAATGATGCCTTCTATGAATGGTTTCGAAACTTTATGAGCCATAAAAAATCAAACATCTTCAGATTGTAAAATAATTATTTTTACAAACATAGTAGATAAAGAAAAAATTGATAAAGCTATGCAAATGTGAGCTGATGATTATTTAATAAAAGCTAATACTACTCCTAAAGTAGCTATAGAAAAAGCTCAAGAAGTATTAAATATACCATATGAAATACAAAACTCACCTATTTATATTAAACCAGGTTTAAACATTTTTAAAATGAAAAATCCTTTAATGCCAGATGCTGAAGATATTGAAATAAGTATAAATATTAAAATATAAAAAAAGACTGAATAAATTCAGTCTTTTTTATTTTTTTAATAAATTAACAAATGCTTCACTTGGTAAACTCACCTTACCAAATTGTTTCATTTTCTTTTTACCTTTTGCTTGTTTTTGTAATAGCTTCTTTTTTCTTGAGATATCTCAACCATAAAGCTTAGCTGTTACATCTTTTCTCATTGCTGAAATATTTTCTCTTCATACAACATCACCTCAAACAACTGCTTGTATTTTTATAACAAAAAGTGCTTTTGGAATAGACTCTTTTAGATTAGCACAAACTTTTCATCATAACATTCTAGCTTGCGATTTATGACAAATAAATGCTAAAGCATCTACTTTCTCTTCTAAAATAAGCACTTCTAATTTAACTAAATCATCTTCATTATATTTAATTAATTCATAATTAAGTGAAGCGTAACCTGAAGAAAGTGATTTGATTTCATCATAGAAATCTCATATTAATTCATTCATAGGTAATTCATAAGTAAGCATTACTCTATCACTATCTATAAATACTTGATTTTTAAAATTCCCTCTTCTATCTTGAGATAAAGTCATTAAGTTTCAAACATAAGCTTGTGGTGTAATAATCTCTACTTTTGCTATAGGTTCTTCAATATATAAATACTTTTCTCTTTTTGGTAAGTCTTCTGGATTTGAAATCAATATTCTAGTACATTTTTGACCTTTTTCATTTTCCAATAATTTAGGACTATGTCTGAAATATTCTGAAGTTTTATCTCATAACATCATAACTCTATATGTAACTTGAGGAGCTGTCATTATAACATCCATCCCAAATTCTCTCATCAATCTTTCTTTTACAATATCAAGATGTAGTAATCATAAGAAACCACATCTATAACCATGTCCTAATGCCGGAGAAACTTCTTGCTCAACAAATAAAGCTGAATCATTTAATACAAGTTTTTCCATTGCATCTTTAAGTAATGGATATTCTGAAGAATCCATTGCAAAAATACCTGCATATATAAAAGGAGTTACTTCACCAAATCACTCAATAGCTGTTGCATCTTCTGCTCTATCTTTTGGTCATTCTATATCTTCTGGCTTCCACATAGTATCCCCCACTTTTGCATCTCTAATAGTTTTAAGACCTGTAACAACATATCAAACAGAACCTAATCCTATTTTTTCATCACTTTCATAAACTGGAGAAAAATGTCATACATCAAGTGCTATAATTTTTTTACCCGTATTTAAAAAATGACAAGTATCACCTTTTTTTATTTCACCTTGAAATACTTTTACATAAGAAACAACTCCTCTATATGCATCATATTGAGAATCAAAAACAAGTGCTTTTAATTCATCATTATTAGGATTTTTATCACCATATACTTTTGGTGAACTTACTCTTTGTATAACTTCATCTAAAATTGATTCAACATTTTCTCATGTTTTAGCAGAAACACCAATTATTTCATCAGCATCACAACCTAATAAATTTACTATTTCTTCTGAAACTTTATCAAAATCAGCAGCAGGAAGATCTATTTTATTTATAACTGGAATAATATCTAAATCATTTTCTATAGCCATATAAACATTTGAAAGTGTTTGAGCTTCTATTCCTTGAGTAGCATCCACTATCAAAAGAGCCCCTTCTACTGAAGCTAAACTTCTTGAAACTTCATATTGAAAATCTACATGTCCTGGAGTATCAATAATATTCATTTCATATCCTTTCCAATTCATTCTAACTGGTTGAAGTTTAATTGTAATACCTCTTTCTTGTTCAAGTTCCATAGTATCTAACATTTGACCATGCTTCATATCTCTTTTATCAATAGTACCTGTTATTTCAAGTAATCTATCTGCAAGAGTAGATTTACCATGATCTATATGAGCAATAATACAAAAATTTCTAATATTTTTTAATTCCATAGTTTTTATCATTTTGTTAATAATTTTCCCTATTTTATGCAAAATTGTTAAAAAGTAAAGTATAAAAAAAAGTACTAAAAAAACAGTACTTTTTAATTAAATTTAAATTTAAATATTTTAATAATTTTTGTGATATTTATATATTTTGATTCTATTTCTAATAAATCTTTATAATTATTAACAATAAAATCATAATCTCTATTTAATTGCGCTAAATCTTCATTTGCTAATTTAAAAGTTCACACTCTTACAAATCAATCTTTAGTTAATCAAACTTCTTTTCAAATAGCAGATTCTTGTTTAATAGATTCATAAACAGATTCTTTTAATCATATTTCATCAAATAATTTTTGATTAAATCATAATAATTTTCATTCTTTAGTTGCAAAAATATTAACTCAAATAACATTTTCTTTAATTTTTGGAAATTCTTGTTTGCTATCAAGAATAAATCTGAAAAAATTAATACCAAATGCTTTATACATTAACTCATGTCTACCTCATCAAATTCTTCAATTTATTTCAATAGTTTTTAACTGTCATTTAGAATTTATTTTAAACTCATGATGAATAAAGGAATTTTTTATTTTCATAGCTTCAACACTATCAGTTACAAATTTTTCTAAATTTATATATCTAAATGTATCTTGAGTATCTTTAGTAGTAATTCTTGATAAAACGAAATAATCATCAACTCATATATCTATTCATAATTTTTCTTTAATTGGTTCTGATATTCTAATAGATCAATCTTCTCAAACAAAATAATCGATAGAAAACAAATTACCATCAATAAATTCTTCTGCTATCAATATATCTCATTCAATTCATTTTTCAACAAAAATTTTATGAAAATTATTAAAATGATCTTTATAATTAGTGAATTCACTTCTATTATTTATTTTTACAACTCACGAACTTTGAACTCAATTGATAGGCTTTAAAATAAATGGTAATCAAACCTTATTTCTTATTTCAGTAAAACTTAATTCATTTATAGGTGCAGATAAAAATCTTATTCATAATTCATCACTGTATTTTTGTAGTAAATCTCTTTGAATAAATTTATCTCTAAATATTTTATGATTATCAGGTGAAGATTGACCAATGATTTTTTTTAAATCATTAGTAATATTCATAGTTGTTTCAATAGTAGTATGAACATAAAGAATATCATTTTCTTCATTTAACTCCAAAACAGTTTTTATAATATCTTCTCTATTTAAATAATTTTGAATATAAATTCATTGATTTTCTAATTTATTTTCAAAATCTAAATCATCAATTTTTGATCATTTATAAAAAAGAATATTTTTTACATTATCAGTTTTATTAATCTCTCAAAAAAGTTTAATTTCTAATTCAAATGTATCAGTTTTAAACCATTTTTTGTTCATAATATGAACAATTATTTTTTGCATAATTTAATAATAATTATTATTATTTTGTAAGAACTTGGAAAAGTATACATTTTTTACAAAATAATCAATAAATTTTGTTGTTTTTATCTGTTTTTTTGACTATATAAAGAAAGTATACTAAAATATATAATATTATTCATACAAATAAACTATTTATGGAAAGCTCTATAAATACATCAACTGAAACTAAAAAAATAGAAGATTTAATAAATGAACAAAATCTTCGTATTTTTGATGAAAAAATTTGGATAAATAAAGAATTATGGAAAATAGCTGAAGTAACATATTCATATGATTCTGAAACAAGAATCAATACAACTCTTTTTTGTACAATTTGATGATTAAATATAACTTTATACAAAGAAGCAGACGAAACTGAAAAAGTTAAACTATTAAGTGACGCAAAAAAAACACTTGAAAAAATATTAAAAGAAAAAAAGAAACAAATTGAAAATGCTTTAAATGAAATAGAACTTTTAGAAATTTTTACTAAAGATTCAATAGAAATAGATCAAAAAAGTATATTCGTTAATGCATTAAATGAAAAAAATAAATTTTTAGATTATTGCTTAAATTGAATTCCTTTTGAGTTATGAGAAGCTTCATCATTAATCACACTAAATAAAAGTGAGTTATTAAAAATTGAAAATGACCAAAAAGAAATAGATAAAATATTATTTTGATGAGATATAAAAGATAATTCTTTAGAAACTCAAATATCATATGAATATATTAAAAATATTTATGACGAAAAAAATAATAAGCTTACCAGTATTGAACAAAATAGATTTGAAGAATATTTAAATAAAATTAAAAAATATTTACCAAAATCTTATAAATATAAACCTAAAGAAATACCTAAAAGAATTGATTGAAATTTTTTAGATATAAACCTTCCTAGAGAAGACTATATGTTATCTTTTAATATATTAGTTGAATCTTTAGAAAAATTAGAACATATAGTTGAAACAAATACAGAAGCAAAAAGTATTTCAGATTGACCTAAATGAGTACAATTCCCTACTTGATCAAAATTTGATTATATGAATATTTTAAGATTTTGTAAACTAGGATATCATGAAATAATCACTCATAATATATCAGATTATAACTCCAGACAATTATTATGAAATACTAGAGGAGCAAACAGTACAGAAAAAGATGAATGAGTAGCAATGCTTATGGAACAATTATTCACATATTGAACTGAATTATATAAAAAAGATTCTAAATGAAATACGATAATAGATATAAATAAAATTCAGATAAATTCATATTTTACTAAAACTCTAATGGGAGAATTATTAACAAATGATGAATTATTAGATTTTTTGGAATTATCTGAAAAGATTGATCCTGATGTAATATCTCCAGCTGAAAGATATTATAGGTTAAAAAGGAATAATCATAGTTGAGTACAACATAAAGATACAACTTATACTAGATGATTATTTAAAGCTATTGAAGAAATAAATAAATACATTATCAGTAAATGAAAAGAATGAATAGCTCCTGAAGATTTATTTTTATGAAAAATTTCATTTGAAGAAACTCATAAATTAAAAAATATTCAAAAAAATAAAGAAGAAACTTGAAGTAATATAGAAATATTAAAACCTTTATTTATACTAGATACTGTATGGTTTATAGTAAATGAAAAATTAAATTGAGAAGAATGAAATTTAACTTGAACTAAATTTTTCAGATACTTAAAAAATAAATATCCCATGTTTAATTTTTTTAAAGATCAAATAAGAGATGTCTCTTTAAAAACAAAAACTAATGTATATTGAATTGTTAATATTATTTTGAAAAATAATTCTGAAAATGAATTAAAAAAAATGTATGCAGCAAATGCTTTAAAGAATAGCGTGTTAAAAAATACACTATCTATAATACAGAACCAGTACGATATCAAAATAAGTACTGTTAAACAAAAATTACACCCCAACAGAAGAAATGCAAAATAAAAAATAGAAACTAATAGTTTCTATTTTTTATTTTTTTTAAATATTCAAGTTATTTTTCAGAATACATTTTTTATTTTATTTTTAGGTTTTTCTAAAAATACTTTTTTTGTTTTCTTAACTTTTTTAACAACGTGTCATGGTTTAATATCTTCAATTTCAAGTAGTTCAGAATATTTTGATTTAATATAAGCAAAATCCTTAGATAATAAAGAATAATCTTTATTTTTAAGCTTAATTACTCAAACTTTAATAAATCAATCCTTAGTTAATCAAATTTCTTTTCAAATAAAACATTCATCATATTTGATAGCATAAACAGTTTCTCTAGCTTCGATTCTACTTAATACTTTTTCATTAAATCATGTAAGTATACCTCTTTTTGTAGCATAAATATTAACCGCTATATTACTTTCTTTTAATTTTCAAGGTTTAGCATCTGG
>Ga0256838_1001660_pt1 | contig 10128 bp, 20 predicted proteins | sample 4571419metaG_FD_185978 | JGI IMG/M metagenome (GOLD analysis project Ga0256838, IMG submission 185978) | Hydrothermal vent microbial communities from Guaymas Basin, Mexico - 4571-419 | ecosystem: Environmental > Aquatic > Marine > Hydrothermal vents | place: Mexico: Guaymas Basin | collected... | reverse complement strand
CTCAAAAAAAGGCGAGGGTAAAAAGATAACCCCTAAGGTGGTTAAACCTATAAGCAAACCTGCCGTTTCCCTTTTTTGGAGAAGCTTTTTTAACAAATCCATTCTTGGTTAGAGTTTATAGCTATTGGCGGTAAACGAACATCGCTTTCTTTAACTACGCTTTGTCTATCTTCTTTATTTGCTTTTGAGCCTGTTTTCCACTTGTGGGGATACTTTAACCCGTCTAAAATCTTTTGTAATTGCTCTTCAGTAAAGCTTTCTTCCTCCTTAGGTTTAAGGTTTCTTCGCTTTGCAAGTTTTATCTCTTCAAAGGTTTCATCGTCAAAAGAAGCTTCTAACTCTGGGTAGTGTTTTTGAACCCAAAGAATAAACTTTCGTGCGTCCCTAATAACCTGTTCTATGGTGTTGTCTTTAAGCCCCTTGTCCCTGAGGGATTTGTAAAACTCCACAAGATTCTGAAAATTAAGGTTTAAAGAGCCAAACCTTAGCAGGTGGTTTAACCAATACCTCTTTTGCCGAACTGTTTTAGGGTCCCGTATGTGGGAAAGGTATTCCAAATAGCGCTCTATTAGGTAATCCATTTTTAAACCGTTGCGGTTTTGGGAAATTCAACAATAATCCGTTCGTAGGGAATATATACTCTATAACCTCTTTCGGTTTTTTCCATTTTTACAATGCCGAGGTCTTTGAGGATTTGGATGTCGTTCCAAACATTGGAGTAATCCCTTCCTAAAAATTGCGCAAGTTCCCGTATGGACTTAAACTCTTTGGTTTGAAGGGCTTTAACAATTTCCCACCGGGCGGGAGTTAAGATTTTAAAAAGCCTTTCTACCGAAGGAAAAATAAGCTGTTGCTCCTCTTCTAAAGGTTTCCCAAGGTCAGCTTTTTTCAAAGTTTTCAAAAGTTTCCTTACAACTTTTCGGGGTTCCTCAACCTTGATGGTTAAAACTCTCATAACTCTACCTCCTTAAGTTCTTCTAAAAGTTCTAAAACCTCCTCAAAAGGTTGTTTGTCTTCCTTTAACATTTCTAAAAGTTCTGAAAGAAATCCATAAGAAATGTTTTAGGTTCCCTAAATGTATAGGGAAATCTCTTTCCCCTTTTGTGTTTATGCGGTCCATCGTGAGCGTTGTCGTATCGCAAATAATCCTGCTTTAATCTTTGGTTCTCAATCCAAAAAGGAATGTAGGCAAGGCTGTAATGGTACCCGCAAGGTCTATGTTTATCCGCCTCTATCCGGTAAATCTTTAAGACAATCACTCCGTTGTCGGCTACCGTTCGGTAGTTTAGGACTTCCTTAGCTTTTCCCATTTTGCCTTTTAGTTTTTTATATTATGGTTTATAAACCATTGTAATTTATTGTCAAATTTAAGTTCGACAATTTAAGAAAAGAAGCAAGCGAAAATCGCCTAAATAGTTATCTATTTATGCAGTGCTTGTCAAGTTTTGTAGATGTAGTCTTAGAAGGAAACTAGGGAAGCTATTTTCTTAAACCCTGATTTTAAGCAACTACTAACCTATAAATCTTCTTAAAATAGGCGTTAGAACCTTGAAAATGTTAACTCCTTTTTTGTAGAGTTCCCTATCTATCAAGAAAAGCAATTTAACCAATTTCCCCATCCCCCAAAGGTAAAAGGCGGTTTTTAAAAATATCCCTTTCCATCCTTTTGAAGAAGGCTTCCAACAATTTTTCTCTCCAAGAAGTTTTCAAAAGCCAAACCGAAAATGGAAATAATTTCAGGAAAAAGGAATGGAAAATTCAAAATATTGGAACCTTTCCACTTTGCCGTTTCTAATAATTACCTGTCTGTAGGAGGTGGAAATGTCCAAAAAATTTTTTACCTTTCCGCCGACCACCCTTTTGTTCACGAGAAGGTTAGACCCCGGATAGGCCCTCATAAGCTCGTAAACGAAGTTGTAGGTTACCATTTAAAAAGGATATTTTTCAGTTCTTCGTAGGCCTTATCCACATCAAGGTGTTTTTCTAAAAGTTCCGCTATTAGGCCAAAAAATGCCAAAAAAACCTCACGGGGAATCTCCTCCACAACCCCTTCGGGGGACATTATCTGTTTCTTCTCAACTATGGTTGGAGGAATAGAAGTTATCCTTTCCTGCACCGTAGCAAGGCGTTTTATTTGCTCCTCGGATAAAACCTTCTGGAGTCTCACTATCCAGTCTTTCCTCTTCCCCTTCGGTATTCTGTTGTAGACCTTCGCTTGACTCAGAGTAATGCGAACGGTATAGTGTCCCTTTTCCATCTCTCTATTTCCCTTTCCACCTTTTCCTGTGTGGTTATTCCCCTCCTGTAGAGGGCAAAGAGGAGACCCAAGTAGGCGTTTTTAAGAGAACCGAGTTTTTTTTTAGGGTTCTCGCCAGCTCGGTTTTCCCTTTTCTCTCAAAGGTTACAAACACCAGCTTGGAGTACCCCGGTTTTTTCTTTTTTGAAGGTATCCTCTTTTCCAGCTCGGTGAGGGCCTTGGCGTAAAAAACCCCCTCATCCTTGAAAAGGTCTTCAAAAACCAAAAAGGCGAACTCCTTGTTTTTGGCGAAGTAGACCGACAGGAGGCGGTGGAGCTTTTGAATCTCCTCCCTATCTACCGTTTCCAAAAACCGCTTAAACTCTTCCAGCTCTTTTTCTCCCACCGAAGGAACTTCCAAGTTTTTAAACTCCCAATCAACCTTTTCCAACTTCATCCAATCCCCTACCCCAAAAGTTACTTTTCCAACACAAAATCCCCTTTTACCTTCCTTACAGAAAGGGTTATATTTTTATCTATTATCTTTAGACAATTTTCGGCTTTACAAGAAAATTGAACCAGCCTACCCTCCACCCGAAATTTCCCTTCCCCGGTAGGGGTTATCCTCATAACGCGAAAGAGTGAATATATGCGGTGTTCCTTAATGTACCTCTTTTCGTCCGAAGTTAGGGTTTCGTAGTAGGGATAGAGGTATTGGTAAGGGCATCGGTAGGCACCGTTCACGGTTTCGGGGATAAAGTTGAGCCGACAGGAAACGTATTGAAAAACCCTTTCCTTATCGGTCAAAGGGGCGGGAGAAGTTATTAGGGTGCAAATCCAATAAACGAAAAAGGCCAAAAGGGGAAACCAGAAGAGAAATTTGTAAAGGTCTTTAACTTTCAGACATCTTGAAAGTTCGCTGGAAAAGATTTTTACCATTGGTGTCCCCCTGGTTGGCACATATTTGTAGAATTTACGTGCCAACTAAAAGTTGGTTTCGGGGGCACAATCGCGGACCCTAAGCCAAATCCAACCGCCCGGGATAAAATTTCCCCTGTTGTCCCTGTAAGAACCGACCCAAACCTTTATGTATTTCGGGCAAGTGTCCGAAACTTTTATTCCGACTACCCTTTTCGGCATAAGGTTTTGGAAAGGTCGATGAATTTCGTCAAATATAGTCTTTGAAGTTTTAACCTCCACCGGCGGGGACTTTTGCGGGGGAGCACAGGCCACCAAAAGCAGAGTGGAAAGCAAAGTAATCCGTTTAAAGTTCATTCTCTTCCACCCCCAAATTTACGTCGTTTACAAAGAGGACAAAAACCCGCTTCGGACCCACCTCTATAGCGGGAACCTTTTTGTCGTACTTTTTGAGCCAAAAACTGTTAAAGCTTTCTCTGACACCTCCAAGAACCGAATAAAGGGCCCTATTTCTTATCACTGTTAAGGTATTTTCCTGTGGAGTTAGGGATTGTTCCACCAACGCCTGCTGAAAAGCGGTGGCCATACCTTCGCCCAATGTCAATAGCGCTATCTATGCTAGGTCCTTCGCGGTAAGCCAAACTTCCTTTCCGGTTAAACCCACTTCCGTAAATACCTTTCCTCCGAGCGAATAGTTCTCGCCTACCGCTACGTTCACCGTTTTCTGAATCACCTTCCCATTTTTTAGAACGCAACTAAGTACCGCATCCTTCCCACCCACCACCGCCTTTCCCATGGAAATGTTGTACTGAGTCTTCGTTACTATCACGCATCCCTCAAGGGGTATGTACCACCAATGGGGAGTCCATACCGCTCTCTCCACAACTATTAGGACCGGAGGAAGTAACCCCTCCGAGGGGGCTATAAAGCCCGTCATTAACCGTCCCTGAACTACCGACCCTGCAGGGATATAGACAAAATGTTTCGGGTTCTTTTTTTTTTACGGAGGGTTTCTTTTTACAAAAGAACTCCTCGGGAGTTTCCACCTCCGTTTTTCCTCAACCGTGGTAACGAAACCCACGTTGCTCTTGTGCCCTATGAGATTTGTATTAAAAGCAGCATTTTGGAAAATTTCCAAATTTCCAAACGGATTGCGGAACGGACGATTTATTCCCTTCTTGTTTAGAAGTTTCCTTGTTTTCTTCCTTTATGGTTCGCACCAAAACTTTGATTTCGCCAATTAACTGTTTGAGGTTTTCGTTGGCTTGGGTTATCTTTTGGACCAAAGATTTTTGTCCCTCTATAAGCGGTTCAACCTTTTGCTTTAAGGCTACTTCCACCTGCGAGGGAGAAATTGCTTGGCTAACCTCTACCTTCGTTTCTTCGCCCCTGAGCGAAAAGAGGATGGCAACCGAAACAACGGCCAAGACCCCTCCAATAACTATACCTTTCGGTTCCTTTAAAAGTTTTTCAAATTTTTCCTTTTTCCCTTTGTTGGAAGGTGTTTTTTCTTCCTCCTGAAGGAACTTCCGAACCATTACTTACCCTCCCAAATGGGATACCGGTCGGAGGGTGACCCCCTGAGGATTACCGCAAAAAAGGGTTTACTCTCCAAAGGCAAAAGCTCCACCACCGGCTGGGAAGACCTTTCCTTTTCCCAACCTTGAACGTAAACTTCCACCCAACCTTTACCCATAAGGTCTTTGACATTGACCCTTTTGGTAAGAACGGACGAATGATTAACGATTTTCCAACGTAACCTATAAGCAAACTTCCAACATAAACCTCCTTCCATTCCAAAACGAGGTTATCGTCGTTACCTACCACCGTAACCCCGCCAAACGGAACCCTTTCATAACCGCGGAGGTTTACCCCCTTGACCATAGCAACCATAAGGGCGTTGGCGCGGTCCAGTAGGGAGACTTTCCCCTTTAAATTGCTTTCGGGAACGGTTACCTTTTTTAGCGACAGGTCCACGAGCCGAAAATAGTTATCGCAATCCCTTCCCCCTTTGGAAACCCTTAAAACGTAGGTTCTACTTTTGCAGGAGAGAGTTAATACCCCCTCCTTTCCGAGGAGATAAAAAACCGCAACATCGGGGGAGGTTTTTTCGGTTTGAGCCTTTATATTGCCGGTGTAATAAAGGTCGTAAATTGCACAAGGAGCCTTTACGGTCCCGTAAGGAACTTCGGAGGGAACGCAAACCGAAACCGTCTTTCATTTTGTTACGTATATTTCGGCGGATAGGGAGACTCCCACGAAGAGTAAACTACCCAAAATTATTTTAAAGTTTATTTTAAGCTTTAATTTTAAGACATGAAAAAGTTAGTTTTGTCAATTTTGTGGAACACCCCCAATGGGAGAATAGAGTTATGGCAAAACGAAGAGGGAACCTATTGGGAACTTCGGCTTGACGGAGGGCTCCAGTGGACCAGCAGGGACGAACACCGTTACCACCAAGTTCTTTTCGGTTTTCCTCCCTCCCTGCTAGAGGGTGAAATTTACGTCTTGGTTTTGGGCGGTGGAGACGGCCTCGGCGTTAGGGAACTCCTAAAATGGGAGCACGTAAAGGGAGTTCTTTTAATAGACATTTCACGGGAAATGGTATCGCTTGCCCGGAGCGACCCGAGATTTACAGCGTTAAACCTCCAATCCCTTGACAACCCCCATGTTGAGGTTGTAATAGACGACGCCTTCTTTGCAGTTAAAAAGCTTAAAGAGCAATTTGATTTAGTCATAGCGGATTATCCCGACCCTTCCGCCCGGGAAGACAATCAGGTAAACCGCCTTTTTTCAAAGGAACACTTTGAGGACATTAGGAAACTTCTAAAAGAGGAGGGGGTTTTTGCCCTTCAGGCCACAAGTTCATTTGTATCCCCAAACGTTTACCGATGGATTTATTTGCAACTTAAAGAGGTAGGTTTTTTAAACATCCTCCCTTTGAGGATAAATACGCCCGGTTGGGGAGACGTGGCTTTTTACGTGTACAATCTTCAAAGGGAAATGTCAATTAAAAGACCGCTAAAAGGTTTCTTCTTTAACGAAGAAACCCTTAGGTATCTCATTCCCGTTTTTGAGGACGAAAAACCCACCTTTTCCGACGAAGTTTTAAAAACGAAAACCCTACACGAACTCGTTTACTACGACCTAAACTTGCACAACCCATCTTTAAGGTTCCTCAAAGGGGGAGGAAAATGAGAAAGTTATTAATCTGGTTTCTCCTTTTTTCCTTCCCTCTTTGGGGAACGAATACCCAAGAAGTTTCCCAAAATCTGGTAAACGAAGGGCTTAAAAATCTAAAACAAACGTTGGAAGCCCAAGAGAAAATGTTAGAGGAGGAGATTAAAAACAAAGAAAGGTTAAAAAAAGAAGCGATAAGACTGATAAAAAGTCTTTCGGGGAAGAATTTTATAACTTTCAAAAAAGGGAATGACATATACATTATTACCTTTGATAACAAAACGCACAACCTTGCGGTGTTAAAGGAAAATAACCCCTATTTGGAGCAGAAATTAAAACCGATAAAACTTAAACCCGCCCGTTTGGGTTCCGATGCACCGAAAGGTATTAAAGTGGTTGCCGCGATTCTGGGAATAACATCAATAAAGGTCTTCGGGTTACCTTTTGAGTTTTGGAGAAAAAATAAAACCCTTTATTGGAGAATTAGAAGGCAACCTTTAGAAGTTTCCTATAGGAAATTCCTAAGTCCAATTGCCACTGATTTTTATATGATAAAACCTCCTCTACCTTTACAGGTTTAGCATATAATATTCCATAAAGGAGAAAAAGTATTATCCCTTTAAAAGTTTTTTTTCATCTTTATAACAAACCTAATTCCTCTAACAATTTTAGTTCTTTTTCTCTACATTCTCTCCATAATTTTTCATCTACATTCCAAACTTCTTTAAAAAGCTCAATATGAATATCAACCGATTCTTGTAAAGAGCTCCATTCAGCACCATCATCATAATAGGTATATCCTTTACCAGTTTTTGTATCTATCTTATAACCAAAAAAACCTATTTCTGGGTCATTAGGGATTATAACAAATAAGAATCTCCCTTTTTTAGCACATAATAACTTTCTTTTTTTCATTTAGAAGACTCTATTATGAGATATTATTTAAGGTATCTTCTATGAGCTGGTTTTTATATGGAACATGTTTCCCATTTGGTTTTCGGAATTCTATATGAACATGGGGCCTTGTATCAGGATATGGTCTTTTTATATCAGCCCTTATTACAATTCCTTTATTTTTATTAATGAAAATCATATCTCCGCTGCCATTTCTTTTTATTTTTGAGCCCTTTCCTCTTCGTGAACTACCCCTCACTTCCCCCCTTTGGAAAACTCCCTATAGGGGGTAGGAGGGGCTTCCCGCTTCAGCGAGGGCGAAAGCGTTAACCCCAGCCGAAGGCTGGGTGCTATTGTTAGCCCTCTCCACGGGCGTTAGTTCGGGCTGTCCCAGCCCTACCGCCCGTAAGGTGGGCGAGCCCATCTTTTTAAGTTGTTTTAATCCTTCTTTCAGCAGATTTATAGCCGCGTTTATGTCCCTGTCATGCAAAGTCCCGCACTTGGGGCACTTCCATTTCCTATCGCTTAGCTTTAAATCCTCTTTCTTGTAGCCGCATACGCTACAAAGTTTGGAGCTCGGAAAATAGCGGTTTACCTTTATCAATATCCTCCCATACCAGTTGGCTTTATACTCCAGAAAGCTTATAAACCTCCTCCAAGACGCATCCGCTATTTGCCTTGATAAGTTGCCTTTTTCAAGCAATTCTTTAACACCCAAATCCTCAACTATTACGGCTTGGTTATCGCCGATTAACTTTTTGCTTAACTTATGCAGAAAATCGTCCCGCTGGTTTTTAACCTTTTCGTAAAGTTTTGCCAACCTTTTGGCAAGTTTTTGGTAGTTTTTGCTTCCCTTAACTTTTCTTGATAGTTTTCTTTGAAGTCTTTTAATCCTTCTCAGCGTCCTTTCCAAATATCTCGGATTTTCAATCTTTTCGCCCGTCGACAGCGTGGCAAAGTGAGTTAAGCCCATATCTATCGCCACGACCTTATCGGTGGGCGGAAGAGGTTTTATTTCTCTGTCCACCAAAACGTTGAGGTAATACTTCCCTGCAGGTGTTCGGACTATTGAGATGTTTTTAATCTCGCCTTCTATCTCCCTGTGCTTTTTAAACTTTATAGGCGTTTTGAGTTTAGGAATTTTAACCTTGTTGCCCTCTATTTTGAAGTGCTGAGGGATTACGACGGCGTTTGCGCGTTTCTTTTTCTTGAACTTGGGGAAACCGCTTAAGCCTTTGAAAAAGTTTTTAAAAGCCCTATGGAGCCGCTATGCGGCTCCATTAGCCCCGAAGGGGCTTGTCAAGCCAACGGACGGCTTCCTGCAAAGATTGACTGTTAGCCTCCTTGAGGAAGGGGTATTGCTCTTTAAGTTTCGGAAGGAGCTTTTTGTATTCGTAGAAATTCCACTTTTTGCCGTTGTTTTTGAAGTCGTTAATGGCGATTTCAAGGAGTTTGTTATAAACAAAGCGGCAATGCCCTATTTGTTTGTTGAGGAATTCTCTTTGCTCTTTATTGGGATAAAGGCGAAAGCGGTAAACGTAGAGCATTGCCGCCTCTCCTTAAAGTTAATCTATCAGTCTTTCATAGGCAAGCAAATAAGTTTCCGCTTTGTCTGTCCATTCCTTTATAGAAGTTAACAAAGCGTGCAAAGTCCAGAGATTTTCGTTGTTCAGTTCTCCCCGGCAATCTACCAAATCTACACCCGCTATACCGTAGTTCATGATGTTGAAAAAGGCGGTGGTTATCTTGTGGCGGATTTCTTCCTTTTGGGTGGCAATCTCCTTAACAGCTTCTATATCCTCATCGTCGGGTAGGTCTTTGTGAGCCATGAGAAATGCCCGTTGAATGTTAGCCTCTTCAATAACTCTTTTCTTGTCGCCAGCCTTCCCATTTTTGTAGCGGATTTCGTAGATAGGCATCGGTGAGACCTCCTTTTAGGTTTGTTTAGCAACATAATGTAGCGCAACGTAGTGTAGCATAAGCTGTTTTTAATTAGCAACATAAGAGGTTGGTTTAGAAAGCGACAAAATGTAGCCTTATGAGTGCCTTAAAAGAAATAGGACAACGCCTTAAAGAGTGGAGAAACAAACAGGGCTTAACTCAGCAGGAGCTGGCTCAAAAATTGGGAGTCGCACGGCAAACTATAGCCTCTTGGGAAATAGGAAGGACGGATATTCCAAATTGGGCTCTCAAAAAACTCAAAGAAGAGTTTAATCTTGACCTTAATTGGTTGATAGCGGGAAAAAGTCAATAGTTTTTCTGCTTTTCTATGTATTTCCTGATGACATCTTCCGAAATAGAGCCTATGGTTTCAATGTAGTAGCTTGGGTTCCACAAATGCCCTTTGCGTAAAACCCTTTTAACTTCGGGAAATTGCTGAAAAATTTTGCGGGCTGTAATACCTTTTATGAGCTTAACGATGTAAGCAGGTGCTATTTTGGGATGTGCTGAAACAAAAATGTGGACATGGTCTCTTTCGCCTACTTCTATCTGAGCGACTTCAAAGTCGTATTTATAGGCGATTTGAAAAACAACCTTTTTCAAATATTCGGCAATAGGAGGTGTTAAAACTTTTCTGCGGGATTTCGTTGAAAAAACTATGTGATAGTTGCAGTTATAGACCACTCCTCTTGCCGTTTTAAGATTTTTCTTTGTTTTCTTCATAACGGGTTATATGTTTATAGCCCGCCGAGTTATTCTATTGTTTCTTTTGAAACAAAAGGCGGGGCGGGCTGTATGAAGCCCGACAATAACACACATGCTTTAAAGCATGTTCTATTACTTTTTTAGAAGGCTTTTTAAGCAAAGCAAGTGTAGCATTATGTTGGATTTTAGAAACAATTTCAAGGTAGGGAAAACACAGGATTTCCTCGTTTTGGATAGTAAGGATTAGATAAAGG
>Ga0256838_1001659_pt1 | contig 10135 bp, 8 predicted proteins | sample 4571419metaG_FD_185978 | JGI IMG/M metagenome (GOLD analysis project Ga0256838, IMG submission 185978) | Hydrothermal vent microbial communities from Guaymas Basin, Mexico - 4571-419 | ecosystem: Environmental > Aquatic > Marine > Hydrothermal vents | place: Mexico: Guaymas Basin | collected... | reverse complement strand
TGAAATTCAGTCCAATTATTTCCGTAAGATAGAAAATTTTTCCATTTTAATGATTTTATTTTTATCAATTTGCATCACCTTTTTCAATTACTTCTTTTTTTATTTTATTAATTTCATCTAAAATTTTAACATCATAGAAATTTTTAATATATTCTTTAATCATTTCATCAACATCAGAAATATTTTCTATCTTTTCTTTTTTATCAATATCTTCATCAATTTTTTCTAAAAACTTTACTTTCACATCAATAGGGTTCATATTCATTATTTTATTATAAAACACATCAAATTTATTCTCATTCTTTATTTTTTCAACAAAAATTTTTACATAATTATTCTCAATTATTCTTTTTAACTCTTTTATTGATTTTATTCTTTCTTGTGTTTTTCCAATATCTTCAAACAAAACAGGTTTATTATCCTTTTCTTTATAAATTATTTTTCTATAAGTTGGAGACACTTCATTTGGTATCATAGAATATGAAAAATTATCTGATAAAATCCAAAATCCTTTAGTTTCTCCAAAATCATTCCACGATAATTGGTATGGAGTTCCGACATAAATCAAATTATCTTTTTTGCTTGCTATATGAAAATGTCCAGAGAATATTAATTTATATTGTTTAAAATCTTCAAGATTAAAACCAAAATATGATTTATAATTTTTTATTATATAAAAATCCTTGAATTCAAAATGTCCAAACAAAATATCTGCTTTTTTAAATTCAAAATCTTTTGGATTAACCAACCAAGAAACAAAATAGCATTTATATTTTCCTATTTGAATTATTTGTGGTTTATCTATAACTTTAAAATATTGTAAATTCTTAAACAATTTTAATGAGTTTATTTCAAGAGTATTTTTAAAATAAATATCATGATTTCCTAAAATTGTGTAAAAAGTTATTTTGTTTTCTTCAAAAAATTCAATAAATTCATCATACACTTTATTCAAAATATAAATATCAATTATTTCTCTATCATTAAAAAAATCTCCAAGATGTATTACAGTTTTTATCTTATTCTTTAGTAAATATGGAAAAAATTGTTTTTTAAAAAAATCAAGTTGGTGTTGAAAAACCTTTTTGTCAAAACTTCTTATTCCAAAATGAATATCTCCTATTATTGCTATTTTCAATCATCCACCTCCTTTGGGTTGAATTCAATTCTCAAATTCAACTTTTTATTATTCTCTGAATCATATAATTCATCTTGATAATCTTTAAATAAAGTATCCTTAATACTTGTTTGTATTTTCTCTTCTCTAATTACTTTAATAAAAGAATTATAAATTATTGTTGTAAAATATGAAAAAGGATTTTTTGATTTGTTTGGGTCAAAATTCTTTGCTTTCCAAACACATTGCATTAATGCTTCAGATTTCATATCTTCAAGAAAAGTGTATCCAGAAAAATTATGCTTTGATGCTATTTTGTTGATAAGTAATATAAAAAGTCTCCCTAATTCTTCAGTGCAATGTAAATCAGGATTTTCCTTTCGTTTTTCCAAAAAATCTTCTATAACTTCAAGAAATTTATCATTTGATAAATAAATTTTATCATCATTTTTTCTTTTTATTCTTTTCGGTCTCTTCTTTTTTTCTTTACTCATTTTCCCACCTTTTTTATTTTTATTCTATCAAAAAATTTCAATTTTTAAAAAGTAAAATGTTAAACTTTGAAAGAATTTTGCAAACGAACAAAATTAAACATCTTATTTAAATCATCATCATTTTTCAAATTTTTACCAATAAACTTTATGTAATCAGGCAAATCAGATAATGCATCAATATATCCTCTAATTTCTAATTTTAATTCAGTATATTTAAAAATATCATTTATTTTTTTATCCAAATATTCATATAAATTACAATTGCATTCTTTTATTTTAAATTTAAAGAACAAATACAACCATTTTATTACATCATCTTCAATTTTTTTGAACTCATCTTCATTATATTCACATTTCAAAAATTCATTGAAAATTCTATTAAATTTTATGTTTTTTTCAATAAAATCATTTGAAAATTCAATTTTCAAAACATCAGTTTTAATGTTCTTTCCTTTTAAAAATTTCAAATAATAAAAAGGCATCTCTAATGTATCATCTATTGAAACATTTTTAATCTCAACTTCTTTATTCAAATCTTCTTTAATACCCAGATCTTTTGGTCTTAAAAACAAATCATCAAGATTACAATTTTCTATTTTAATGTTTTCAAATTCTGTTGTATGAAAAACTAATTTTTCTATGTTTTTCAAATTTTTTAAGGTTAAATTACCTTTATTTTCAAATTTATCTTTATTTTTAATTTCTAAAGCAACAAAATCTTTTATGTTATTGTTAATTACAACTTCTCCAAATTCAAAATCTGAAAAATCTAAAATTTCAACTCCATCATCTTTATAGAATTTTCCAAAATCTTTTATTTCTATTTTTTCACAATTTATGTCATCATCTTTAAAATCAACATTTGGAGTTAATGATTTTATTTTTGAAAATTGCTCACAAGTATCAACTTTAATTTTTTTAAAATTCAAGAAAAATTTATCTGAAGTGGTATAAATAACACTTTTTGTTCCTTTTGCACTTTTTACAAAATTATAAAAATTTTCAAAATCACTTTTTGGATAAAATATTAAATCTTTGCTAAACCCCCAAGAATTAATACTCTCAATTTTATCAATAAGAATTGGTTTTTTAAATCCAATTTCATAATCTCCACCTTCGAATATTATTTTTTTATTTTCTATCTTTAAAGAATTGAAAAAATCATTTCCAACATCAAAAACTAAAATAAAATGATTATACCCTTCAAAATCAAAAGATTCAACTTTAATATTTTTGCATTCAAAATCCTTAATTTTTGATGAAGTTAATTCTAATTTAACTTCATCGTGAAGTCTAAAAATAATATATTCTGTTTTAATTTCCTTTTTTAAAAAATCTTCCAAAAGTTTTATAAAATGAATAAATTGGTAAAAATCAAATTTAAGATTTTTTTCTATTTCAATAAAACAATTTACAATAATTTTATCATAGTCAAAATCTATGTCTTCTATACCTTTTTTTATCTCTTCAATCCATTTCTTGGCATCAACTTCATTAGTTTTTTCTACATTAATTTTAATGTTTTTTACATTATATCTTCCTCTTTCAGAAATCTCAACTTTCATTTTATTAATCTCCCTTTATCATCTTTTTCATTTTAAAAAAATTCAACAAGAAATCAATTTCTTTTTCAGATTTAAATTTATATTTTTTCATAACATCAAACACTTCAATTATTTTATCCGTTGTTTCATCTTCTCCTTCAAATTCAATTTCTATATTATCTTGTGATAACATGTTTTTCACAAAATTTATAAATCCAAGATTTTCTTTTATTTTTATTTTAAACAAAAATTCTATCCACCTTGAAAATAAATCTTTATGTTTAAAATCTTTTTTAGAAATTTTAAAAATTTCCATCAATTCTAAAATGTGCTTTGAATCAATAAAAGAAATAGAAATTTCTTTTTTTATTTTTAAGTTTTTTACTTCTAAAAAGTTAAGAATATATTCTCCATAAAAACCAAAAATTGAAATTTCATTATTAATTAACTTAAAGAAAGGATTTTTTCTATAACTAAATCCTAAAAATAATCTAAAAATTTTACTATTTTCAATTTGAATTAAATCTAAAAATTTTATTGAATCAAGAAATATTATTGTATCAATGTCAAAATTCCTAAAAATCAACCTTTTAAGTTTTATGTTTTTACTGATTTCAGATTTAACAACTCGTAATTGCTTATTTTTCTCTAAAATCCCATCAAAAACAACTTCTTCAATATTTTTAAAATCATCAAGTCTTAAATAAACAACATAATCTTTTTTATTAAATTTATTAGAAAAATCTTTTATTACAATTTTTTTACAACCTTTTGAATTCTCAAAATCAATATTCTGAAAAATTGGATATATTCTTTCAAAAATCTTACAATCAAAAACTTTAATCTTTTCTCTTAAATGTAATACTCCTGAACTAAATGAAAGAATTTCATCAATAAGAATATTAATAGAATGATTTAAAAAATACAAAAAATTATCCAAATTTACATTATTATTAACTATCAATTGAGAAAAAATAACAAAACTAAAATCACATTTAGATAAATTTATTTTATTTGTAAAATCAATTACAACATTGTTATTTTCTATTTGAAAAGTGGAAATTTTTAAATTTTCAAAAAACTCTTGAGACAAATCAAATAAAATTTTATTATTCTCTTCAGTAAGCAAAATTGTAAACACATTACACCTTGAAAACTCCTTTACTTTTGAAGAAAATAATCTAAAAGAATTTATACCATCTAAAATTATTTTTATTTGATGTGGTTTTACTTTTTCAAATTTATTCAACTCATCTAAAAATTTTGTAATTTCATAAAAATCAAACTCTTTTTCTTTAATTTTAAATTCTAAATCCAAAAATGATTTTGAAATTTTATATTCTTTAAAATTTTGAAAAATTTTCTCAAAATTTTCTATCCATTTTTCACAAGTTTTATTATTTTTCTCAACATTAATGGTTATCTTGCTTATTATTTTATTTTTTTCAATTCTAAACTCAACAAGGTTTTTATCCATCTAAAAACTCCTTTTTAGTCTTCAAAAAACCTAATAAAATTTAACCCATTAAAAAACAAATCAAAATCATCTTTCTCTAACTTTATCCTATCATTAAAAAATGCAAAAATCAACTCATCAATCACACTTCTAATTTTATCAAAATTAAATTCAATTTTCAAATTGTTTTTAAAAGCAGTATGAATTAAATCTATCTTATTTTTGATAAAAACAAACTCATTTTCAATTAAATTCTCTTTTTCCTTAAAATATCCAACTAATTCATTAAAAAATTCCAAAGGTGCTAATTCTGAAATATCAAATGATATTTTTTCAAGATTACTTTCACAATTTTTTATATGCCTAATTTTATCAAGAAAATTTACAAAAAATGAAATAGATGAATATGAATGAAAAAAACCACCTAATTGACTTTTATCATCAATTGTTAAGTTAGTATCAACAAATTTTAAATCAGAATTTTCAATTAAATAATCAGTTAAATCACTAAATTTTACAGATATTGGAAAAGTGGATTTTTTCTTAAACTTAATTAAACTATCTTTTATTATCACATTTTTAACTTTTTCAATTTCAATTTTTCCACAAGTTATCTCGCAATTATCAAATTCAACTTTTTCAAAAAAGGATTTATCAGATTTTAAACTTGTAAATCCAATTTTAAAAGGAAAATTGCTCAAATTTATTTTACAATTCTTAAAAAGAAATTCTTTATCATCATATTCATTTAAATCAATTACACCATTAAAAACTTTATTTTCAAATACTCTCATTTTCAAACCCTTTTAACTTAACAATCTTTTAAGTTTCAAAAAATTGATAAATTTATCAAAATCTTTATTTCGAGTATAAATGATGTTAAGAACTAAATTAAAAATTCTCTTAAATTCATACTCATCATCCATATTTTTAAACCCTTTAGGACTGATTTCAATAACTAAATCATTATCACCTAATTGGTTTTCAAAATATTGTTTTAAAAATTCAAACAAATTATTTTTTCCATCTTTCACTTTTTCCACAAAAATGTAAAAAATCCAACTCAAAATTTCATTTCCATCATATTTTTCTAACAATTTATTATAAAGATTTTTATTAAAAATTTTCATTTCAAATTCTGAAAAATATTTTGATTCAGGGTCAATACTAATTTTCACTTTAACAATTGAATTTTTCTCTCCAGAGACCCTATCAAAAAATTCACAAGGAATAAAAAGTTCATCATTTATTCTACATTTTTCAAGTTTGACCAAAAAATCATCAGGTTTAAAAATTTTCTGAAATAAAGAAGTATCAAAAAAATCAAACAAATCCATAATTTCAAATTCACCATTTTCTATTTTAATTTCAGAAAACATTGGATTTTGAAATGAAACATAATTCACATCTTTTAAATTCTTCAAAACAAGTTTTTTCCTTTTTTCAATATTACCACCTGTTCTAAATGAAAAATCAGATAATGGAATAGTATTTTTATCAAAAACAATTTCATCAAAATCAATATGTTCATCAACTTTAAAATACCAAGAAAAACTTGTATCTTTTGAAAAGTTTTTTCCAAAATTTTTTATTTGTATTTTCTTACATTTCGTTTTTGATTTTACACGAATATTAGGATATAAACTTATCAATTGTTGATATTGCTTACAAGTTTTTACAGTAATGGGTTTTGAAAAAATAAGAATATTAGATTTAATAAGTTCTTTATCAGGAAGTTGATACCAAAAATCACTATTTTTGAAAAAATAATAAAAATTTTCAAAATCTTTATAAAATACAATTCCATCTAAAAATTTCCATATAATAGGAAGGTTTTTAGGAGAAACAGGATTTGCAAATCCAATTTCAACAGCATTTTCAAAAATAATGCTATTATCTTTCAAATTTAAATTTTTAAAAAAATTTTCATCAACATCAAAATATATAGGTGGTAATTTTCTATTTCCTTTAAAAACAATATTTATTAAATTGTCAAATTTTACAGTTTTAGATGAAATAATTTTTACTTCTTCTATTAAATCAACTTCTGGAAAGAAAAAAGTAATTTTAAAATCTATACTATTCTTTAAAATTTTCTCTTTTAATAATAATTCTTTAAACTTTTCAATCTCATAAAAATCAAATACAACTTTACCAGAAAGTTGTAATAAAATAACAAAATCTATTTTCTTACTGCCACATCCAAAATCTACATCTTGATTGTTAAGAAGTCCTTTTAATTCAAAAATCCAATCTTCTGCACTTTTTTCCTTTTCTTCAAAAATGTCTATTTCAATTTTATCTATGCATTTAAAAAATCCCTTTTTCTCTAAAATCCCAAGTTTTATCATTTTTTTCTCCTACTCAAAAAAATGTTTAAAATTAAAAAAATTCAATGCTTTTTTTATCTCATTTATTCCTTTTCTTTCCAATACTTTATAAAAAATAGAATAAATTTTTTCAAACCTATTTTGATTTTCTTTACTATCTCCAAAAGAACTATCTAATCCATTTACTTTAATTTCAATTTTTGAATTCTCAAATCCCATTTTCTTCTTAATAATCTCTTCAACTTTTCCATATAAATTCACACCTTTGATGATTGGATAAAAAATAAAGAAAAGTGTTGCAATAACTTTATCATCAAATTTTTCTAAAAACCCTTCATATATTCCTGTTTTTCCAAATATTTTCTCTTCAATGCTTTTTAAATAAAAAATTTCACTAAAATCAAATTTAACAAGAATTTTTCCAACTTTATCATTTTCACATTTTACTTTTTCAAAAAATTCAAATGGAAAAATAAAAATATCATTAACATTAGAATTCTTTATTCTTAACTCAAATTCACCCCTTGTTTCTTCATAATTAGTTTCATCAACTAATTCTAAAGAATTTACATTACAATTTTCAATACCCACTCTCAACATTTCTGGATTTTCAATAATCAATTCTTTAACATTTTTTAAATTTTTTAATATTATTTGTTTTTCTGTTGTAAAATATCTTATAAATCCTGTAAGAATTATTTTTGAAAAAGGAATAGCATTTGTATCAAAAACAATTTCATCAAATATTTCAACCTCTTTTTCACCAAAGTTTATCAAAAAACTATTACTTCCATTCTTTTTGAGAAGTTTTTTCCCAAAATTTTTTATTACTAATTTTCCACATTTCACTTCTTCTTTAAAATCAACAATTTCAGGAGAAAACAACTCAACCATTTTTTTATATTCTTCACAAGTTGAAACAATAATTTTGCCAAGTCCATAAAAATTCACATTAAAATTTTTTTCATCTTCAAAATTAGTTACACTATTTTCAAGAAATTTATAAAAACTATCAAAATCTTTATAATATGTTATTTGAAATCGTATTTTAAATATAACAGACAATTTATTAGGTAAAATTGGATTTTTAAATCCAATAGCAACTGCTGTTGAAAATATAATTTCTTTAGTTTCTAAATTTAAACCATTAAAAAAATTTTCATCAACATCGAAATATATAGGAATATATCTAAATTTTGAATAATTACTATTAGAAAATTCTATACTAACTAAATTATTAAAATTTATCTCTTTAGATGCTGTTATTCTAAACTCATTTAATTCAGTTCCATAAAAAGTAAAAATGATTTTATATTTTAATTTTCCAAAAATTTTTTTAAAATAAAACTTTAATAATAAAATTAACTTTTCTAATTCATAAAAATCAAACTCAAATTTTCCTGATGCCTCTTTTAGAAAAAAATCTAAAACTAAATTCTTATCAGAATCTCCAAATTTTATATCTATATCATAAAGTTTCATTTTTTCTTTAATTCCAGAAAACCAAACATCAGCATTATTTTCACTATTATTTTCAATTTTAAATTGGATTCTATCAACATTATTATTTCCCAAATCATTCAAAAACGAAATTTCCATATTTTAAATCCCTATCAATTATTCACTTCTTTAAATTTAAAACCCATTTTCTTGTATATCTTTAATCTTTCATCAAAATGTTTCATAGAGTAATTTTCAAACAATTCTTCATTCAAACTCAAATTGTCAACTATATCAATAACTATCAATTTCTTATTTGGATATAATCTTAATCCTCGTCCAATTGCTTGCAAAGTTTTTATTTTTGATTTATATGCTGATGCAAAAATTACAAAATGGACATTTTTAATATTAATACCTTCAGCAAAAGTTCCATAAGACGCAAATATTATTACATTATTATTCATTTCCATTGCTTTTTTATATTCTTCTCGTTTATCAACACTAACAGAACCATCTATATAAAATAATTTAAATTTACCTTGCAATTTCTTTTTAGCAATATTATATAAATTTTTTCCTTGTTCTATCCTTGTAAATAACACTATTTTATTTTTTTCATCTTTGTTTATCAAATCAATTATAAAATTATTTTTAAAATCGTTCTTTGCTAAAAAATCTATCTCATATTGATATAAATTATTAGAAAGATTTTCACTTTTCATTTTTTGATAATATCTTAAGAATTTATATTTCTCTTCTTTTGGATAATCAATTTTAACAATGTTTATTTCAAAATTAACAATTGAATTATTTTCTATCAAAGTTTTATAATCAACAAATTGCTTACTCGGTCCGATATATCCTTTAACTGCAGTTAAATCTGCAAAATTCTCATTATCACTTAAAGTTCCTGTGAAACCAAATCTATAATAAGCATTTTCACAATAAGTTGCAATTTTAACAAGATTATTCATATTTTTTACTGAATGTGCTTCATCTATAATTAACACATCAAATCGTTTAAAATATTCAGGTTTTCGTTTTTGTAAGGATTGCCAAGTTGATATTATAATATCTCTATCTTCATACTTATTTTTTGCTTGAGAATATATTTTTCCAATTATTGAATTTACTTCTTTCCATCTATATTCCTTAAAATTATCAAACAATTGTTCTACTAATTGAATTCGTGGAACTATGATTAAAATTTTATAATTATGTTTTTCAAAAAAATATCTTGTTAAAAGATAAATTATAAGAGATTTTCCTGATGCAGTTGGTAATATATTAACAAGTCGTCTTTTTTGTAAAGAAGTATAAAATGATTCAAATTGATAATCATATAATTCATAAGGAAGATTTAAATTAGCAATAAATTCTTTTAATTCTTTCTCATCAACTTTAAAAAAATCTTGTTTTATTTTATTTTTTATTATTAATTCATATCCACCTTTTTTACAAAAATCTTTTAACTCATTATATAATCCAATTGGTAATTTTCCTTGTTTAAAAAATTTTATTGTTCCATCCCAAACACCCATACGGTATTTGGGCATAAACTGATACCCTTGAATTTTCCTTGAAAAAAATCTTGATAATTCATTGTATATTCTTGTATTTGGAGATATAATTTTTAAAAATACAGCATTTATCGGATAACATAAAATCTTTTCTTTCATACCCATTATTTTAGCATTTTTATTTCATTTTTCAAGAAAAAAATTGTTTCATATTTTTAAATCCAATTATTC
>Ga0256838_1001658_pt1 | contig 10142 bp, 13 predicted proteins | sample 4571419metaG_FD_185978 | JGI IMG/M metagenome (GOLD analysis project Ga0256838, IMG submission 185978) | Hydrothermal vent microbial communities from Guaymas Basin, Mexico - 4571-419 | ecosystem: Environmental > Aquatic > Marine > Hydrothermal vents | place: Mexico: Guaymas Basin | collected... | reverse complement strand
TATATTTGCACCAAGTGCATCAGCAGCACTTTTTGCAAGAAACAATCCTAGTCCAACACCACTTTTGTTACCTTGTCTTTTAAATGGTGCAAAAAGGTCTACAGCCTCATCTATACCACAACCCTCATCTATAACCTCTATAAGTAGCCCCATGTTGTCTTGTGAACTTCTAAGTATTACTTTTTTATCTTTTGGTGTAAATTTTAAAGCATTTTGTAAAAAGTTTTGAACAATCTGATTTAGAAGAGTTACTTGTAGCACAGCCATAAAACCATCAGGTTTAAAGGAGATCTCCAACTTTTTGCCCTCACTCTCAGCTAGGAGTTTAAAATCATTTGCCTTTTGCTTAAGTATTTGTATGACATCAACTTCTATAGGTTTGTCTAGTTGTGCTCCCTCTTGGCGACCTATATTTAAGATGTTTGATACTATGATATTCATCTCATCAACTGTTTTATTTGTTACCTTTAAAGCCTCTATATACTCCTCAGGTGTTCTTTTTTTCATAAGTGTAACTTGATTTTTTAGTTTTATAACAGCAAGTGGAGTTTTAAGCTCATGTGCTGTTCCTATAAAGAGTTCTTTTTGATACTTTACAAAGTTTTGTATCCTTAGTATAAGATGGTTTATAGTAACACCTAGTGGTTCAAACTCTTGTGGAAGTTTATCAACTTGAAGAGGTTTTATAAAATGCTCATTCATATTTGAGAGTTTTTTACTCATACTATGAACAGGTGATACTAGCATTTTAGAAAGTGTGATAGCATAAACTACAACTAAAACAAATCCAGCAATATTGATAATAAAAATATAGTGTAAAATCTTAGCCAATAGTTTTTTTGTAGGAGTTATCTCTTTTGTGATTTTTAAGTAGCTTACATCACTTAGGTGAAATGGATATAAAAGTGTTAAATATGTATGTTTATTGATAGTTGTTTCATATAGTTCTATTGTTGCATGAGCTTTTTTAAGATATATTACCCCTATTGTAATACCCATAATATCTTGAGCAATTGATTTGTTTGCAGATATATTTTTTGCATAAAGTATAAGTTCTTCTTTTTTTTCTTCATAGATTGAGTTTTCTATATAAAAATATAACATAGATGAAAATATGATGATGAGAGAAGCAAGTGAAAAGATAAGTTGTATTAGAAAATTTCTTCTAATACTTTTTTTTGAAAATAGTGAAAACATAATTTAAGTACCTATAATTTTAGAATTTGGTCTAAAATTATAGCACTAAAATAATTAGTTAATCTCTTTTGGAAAACAAAAACGGTAACCACGACGACGAACAGTTTCGATAGTTGTGATTCCTAATGGTTTATCCATTTTTTGTCTAATCTGATTAATTGCAACTTCAATTACATTTGGAGTAACTAATTCTGGTTCTTCCCAGATAGCATCAAGAAGTTGCTCTTTAGACACGATTTGGTCACGGTGACGAGCAAGATGAGTAAGAACTTCAAAAGGTTTACCTTTTAGTTCAATCTCTTTTTCTTTGTAAGTGATTTGTTCCTCTTCAGGGTTAATGATAAGGTCTTCAATCTCTATAATATTGCTACCACCAAATCTTAAACGAGCTTCAATACGAGCAATAAGTACATCAAAATCAAAAGGTTTTCTTATGTAGTCATCAGCACCAGCTCTTAGGGCTTCTATCTCGCTATCATTATCATCTCTAGCTGAAAGTACAACTACAGCAGTTTTTGGAGTATTTGACTTAATATTACCAATAATATCAACAGAGTTTCCATCTGGAAGCATCCAATCCATAAGTACTAAATCGTAGTTACGAATATCTAAATAATACTCACCATCTTTAAGTGTTTCAACAACATCACTTTGATAACCAAACTCTTTTAGTCCCTCTGCAAGTTGTTTGTTTAATGTAACTTCATCTTCAATAATTAATATACGCATATATTTGATTTCCTATTAAATTAATATTTGATGAAATTGTATCATAAATTTAGCTAACTTTAAACTAAAATTCAATTTTCTTTAATAAAAATTTCAATTTCAATTAAGAAATATCACTTACACTAACTTTACAATCGGCTAATATAGAGGGTTTAGTTAGTTTTATATCTAATTTTTGGATAAGCTTAAATTTTTCTAATAAAATAATTTTCAGTCCATTTAAAGCATCTTCAATCAAAAGATATTTACTTTTAATCATATTATTTTTGATAATCTCTACAACTTCTGCATAGTTTATAAATTCATTTTTATAGTTATACTCAATAGTTAAATTTACTTCAACATCTTGTGGAGTTTCTCTCTCAAAATCTAAAATCCCAATGATGCATTGGAATTTTAAATCTTCTATATGGATAGTCATTAAACAACTCTTGTTTCTTCACCTTTAAAAAGACGAATGATATTTGGAATATGTTTATAGTAAAGTATAAAAACTATGATAACGACAGGAGCATGAGGCATCTCAGGATGTATAAAAAAACTAGAGATTAAAAGTGTAGCAACACCACTAAGAGATGAAAGAGAAGAGATACGGATAGTTTTTGCTAAAATAGCCCAAACAACTAAAGCTATGATGGTTTCAACAGGAAGCATAAAAGTCATAACACCCATACCAGTAGCGATACCTTTTCCACCCTCAAAACCTAAGTAAGGTGAGTAACAGTGACCAATAACTGCTAAAACAGCTATACCCCAAAGTGTAGATTCACTAACCCCTACAAAATAAGCTATAGCTAAAATCACTATACCTTTTAGAGCATCTAGTGCTAAAGTAGCACCACCTAGTTTTTTAGCTAGGTCAGGATTAGTTTCTTTTACAACTCTTAAAACATTTGTAGCACCTATACTACCACTTCCACTAGCTTTAACATCAACACCTGCAAACTTCTTTGCAAGTATTAGACCAAAAGGGATTCCTCCAACTAAGTAAGCTAATATAAAAAACTGAATATTTGTATTTGCTAAAAATTCCATAAAAATTAACTTTTTACCAAAGCTACAGCATCTATCTCAACTAAAGCATTTTTTGGTAAAGTTTTTACAGCTACAGTTGCACGAGCAGGTTTATGTGAACCAAATGCCTCTTCATAAATCTCATTTATAGTTACAAAGTCATCCATACTATCTATAAAAATAGTTGTTTTAACTACACTATCCATAGAGCTACCAGCCTCAACTAAAACAGCTTCTAAGTTCTTTAAAACTTGTTTAGTCTGAATAACCACATCATTTTCTAGCATCACACCCTCTGGAGTCAGTGCTATTTGACCAGATGTATATACCATACCATTTGCAACTACTGCTTGAGAATATGGACCTATCGCTGATGGAGCTTTATTTGTTTGTACAAATTTCATTTATTGTTTCCTTAATAGATTTTTTAAAATTATATCTGAAATAGATTAAATTTTATAATAGTAAAAGTAGTTTTCTTATCTCATAATACATCTATTAATATAGTTATAACTATATATTAACTATAATTACACTTATTATGATAATAAAGAAACTATAAATGATAAACTTTTTCACAACAAATCAAGAAATATCTAAAATACTATCAGGTAGAATTAAAGAGGAAAGAATTGCTCAAAATCTAAAACAAGTTGATTTAGCTTACATAGCAAATGTAAAAATCCATGTAATAAGAAACTTTGAACAACACTCTACCATCACTCTTGATAATCTAATTTCAATCATTCGTGCATTAAAAAAATTAGATATTTTTGAAGAGTTATTTGACTTTGCAAAAGAGAGAAGGGAAGTAGATGCCTTTGAGTATTTAGAGATGAAGAAAAAGACTAAGAAAAGAGTTTATGATGCAAAACAACAATATAAGTAATTAAGGAGATAGTAAATAATGAATGCAAGAATCAATACTATTCTTACAAGAAAATACCAACCATTTATAAAATGGGTTGGTGGTAAAAGAGGATTGTTAAAACAGTTATTACCATTATTTCCAAAAGAATTTCAAAATTATCATGAACCATTTTTAGGTGGTGGTGCAGTATTTTTTGAATTATATTCACTTGGTTATCTCAAAGATAAAAAAATATACCTTTCAGATATAAATGCAGAATTAATAAATACTTATAAAACAATTAAAAATAATCCTAATGAATTGATAGATAATCTTAAAAACTTTAAAGAACAACATAATAAAGAGTTTTATTATTATATAAGAGAACTTGATCGAAAAGAAAATTTTAAAGATTTAACAAATATTCAAAGAGCTACTAGATTTATATACCTTAATAAAACTTGTTTTAATGGGCTTTATAGAGTAAATAAAAAAGGATATTTCAATACTCCAATAGGTAGTTATAAAAATCCAAATATTGCAGATGAAGAGATTATCTTAAATGCTAGTGAAGCTTTACAAGATGCGATAATAACTAATCAATCATTTACAAAAGTTATTGAAAATATAAATAAAAATGATTTAATTTATTTTGATCCACCATACTACCCTTTAACCGAAACTTCAAATTTTACATCTTATGATGCTAATTGTTTTTTAGAAGATAAACAGAAAGATTTATTTACTTTGTTTGAAGAACTAGATAAAAAAGGTTGTTTTGTAATCCATAGTAATTCAGATACAGAATTTATAAAAAAACTATATAAAAACTTTAAAATAGAACTTGTTCAAGCAAATAGATTTATCAATAGTAAAAGTAATGGTCGTGGTAAAATAAATGAAGTTTTAATAAGGAATAATAAATGGTAAAAAATGGCATAGGTGGTGCAAATACACAAACGGGAATTATTTTTGAAAAAAAAGTTGATTTAGTTACATATCTAAATAAAAATATAAAAGAATATAAGTGCATTAGAAAAGATTATAAAATAAAAAGTAAAAGTTATGAGATTTATTTTAATGATACATTAGTTGCTCAAACATTTCAAAAACATGCTTTATATGCTTTTTTAAAAGAAAGAAATATTAAGTGGAAAAATATATTATCAAAAAAACTATTACCTGATGATTGTATATATGTTATTAAAAATAATATCGTTTTTATTATTGAAATAAAATTCCAAAAGGTTGATGGTTCAGTAGATGAAAAATTACAAACATGTGATTTTAAAAAGAAACAATATAAAAAATTATTTGCTCAACTTAACTACGATAAAATTGAATACATTTATATATTAGCTGATTTTTACAAAGCAGAGAAATATAAGGATGTTTTAGACTATATTCACACTATGGGTTGTGATTATTATTTTGAATATTTACCATTAAAAAGATTGGGATTACCAACTGCAAATGAAAAATAAAAATTTTAACCACTTAAAAGACACTTTCCAAGAATCAATCTTTACATGGGATTATTTTACAGATTTTGAAAAAGTAAAAATAAATATAAAAAAAGTAAAAGTTGAACTTAATATTTTAAACTCTTTAATTGGAGAAGAAAATATTGAAGAAGAGTTTATCAATCTTATTTGTGAATATCCAAAAATTAGACAAGCTTTACCATTACTTATAGCAGTTAGAAAAGATAAGTTAAATGATACTCCAATTATTACAGATATATATACATTAATGGCTGAAAATAAAAAGTATATTTTTTATGATGACATAACAAAAAATATAAAATATGAGTTACTTATATTTTTTCGAGAAAGTGGTTTAAAAGATATATTTCAAAATAGATATATAAAAAATTTAGTTGATTATTGTTTTGGTGTAGAAGTTGGCTTTGATACAAATGCTAGAAAAAATAGAACTGGTACTTTGATGGAAAATATTGTGTCTAATTACCTTGATAATTTTTGCAATAAACATACTGATTTTAGCTATATTGAACAAGCTACTCAAAAAAGAATTTTAGAAAATTTTAATTATAAAATTGATATAGATAAAAATAGCCGTAGATTTGATTTTGCACTTCATAATAATAAGACTAATAAATTATTTTTAATTGAAGTAAATTATTATAGTAGTGGTGGTTCTAAACTAAAAGCAACTGCTGGAGAGTATCAATATCTTAATGACTTTATAAAATCACAAAATATTAAATTTATATGGATAACAGATGGTAAAGGTTGGCTAACAGCATTAAATCCTCTTGAAGAAATATTTAAGCATAATGATTATGTAATCAATATTGATATGCTAAAAAATGGTATTTTAAATGAAATATGTAGATAAATTAATATCTTTTGTATATAAATTAATATACAAATAGTAAAAATTAAGATATACTAATGTTAGAAAAAGATATTAAAATAGAGCTTATAAAAAGAGATTTAAAACCTAGTGATGTTTATAAGGCATTAGGTATTCAAAGGGCTCATTTTTATCAAGCAATTAAAAGTTCTAATCTTAACAATAAAACATTAAAATTGATTTTGGATTACTTAAAACTTGAAATATCAATAAAATTGAAAAATAAAGGTAGTTGATGTTTTTTGATAAAATTTATACAGCAGATATAGATGAAGTTTCTCCTGAAATAGTAGATAGTTTTTTGATGTGTGGAAATAAAAATTGGGATCATTATTTTACTAAAGAAGATAAAAAAATTGAAATGCAAGAGTTACAAAATGTTACTTTTATAGAATTTAACGAACATAAACAATTTATAGATTTTATAAAAGATCTTAATTATATAGATTTTTCTTTAGAAAATAATAGATTTGGGGTTTTGTATCATGCAAAAGATTAAAAAGCTACATCCTATAAATTTTGAACAAGAATGTACAACAGTATGGAGTTTTAAGCGTCGTGGAAATTGGGCAACTCATAAAAGCAAATATAGAGGAAATTGGGCTCCTGAAGTTGTAAGAAATCTTTTGCTAAGATACTCTAATGAAAATGACTATCTACTTGATCCTATGATTGGTGGAGGAACTACAGCTATAGAGTGTAAACTCTTAAATAGAAATTTATTAGCATTAGATATTAATCCAAACGCCATTGAGATCACAAAAACTGCTTTAGAATTTGAAAGTGAATTTAATCCAACTATAAAACTTGATTTAAATGATAGTCGAAATTTACCTATGTTAAAAGATGAATCTATCGATTTTATTCTAAACCACCCACCTTATGTAGATATTATTAAATATTCAGATAAAAAAATAAAAGAAGATTTATCAAATATTCATGATTTAGATGAATTTTGTGATGAGATAGAAAAAGTAGCAAAAGAGTTTTATAGAGTTCTAAAAAAAGATAAATATTGTGCAATATTGATAGGGGATACAAGAAGAAATAAAATGTATCAACCTTTAGCATTTAAGGTTATGGAAAGATTTTTAAAAGTTGGGTTTGAATTAAAAGAGGATATTATTAAACATCAGCATAATTGTAAAGCAACTGGATTTTGGGTTAACAAATCAAAAGATTATAATTTCTTATTAATTATGCATGAACATTTATTTGTATTTAAGAAGTAAAAATATCTAAGAAAATCTAGTAAGAAGTCTATTATATTTAATCGCCAATTACTAAGCATTGCTAAGAATTTTACGATAAATAGGAGTTAAATAATCAATGAATAATCAAAAAATAGCCATAGTTGGTGGTGGGGTTTCAGGGCTTTTGTGTGCAGTGTTTTGTGCTAAGGCATCTTGTGGTGTAGATATTTATGAGCAAAACTCTAAAGTTGGTAAAAAAATCTTAGTATCAGGGAATGGTCGTTGTAATATTACAAATAAAAATATATCTATAAATGATTATATTTCAGATAATCCATCATTTGTAGAGTATGCACTAAAACAATTTGGGTTTAATGAGTTTAAAAAGTTTATAGAATCATTAGGCATCATCTTAGATGTTAAGGATGATGGAAGATGCTATCCTTATAGTAACGAAGCAAAATCAGTAGTGGCTATACTAAAAAGTTATGCACTTAGTTTAGGGGTAAAGATTTATACCGATACTAAAGTAAAAGATATAGATAATCTTTTTAAAACTCATGACAAAGTTGTTATAGCTACAGGTTCTCAATCGGCATCGCATCTTGGTGGTTGTGATGATGGTTTGGAGTTTGCAAAAAAGTTTTCGCATAATATCATCCCAACATATCCATCATTGGTTCAGTTTGAACTAGACTCAAAGATAGCACCAAAAATGGCAGGGGCTAAGATAGATGCAGAGGTTACTTTACTCATCAATACTAAAAAAGAGAGTAGTATAAAAGGTGATGTTTTGTTTACTGCTTATGGTGTATCAGGGTTTGCTATACTAGATATATCAAACGAAGCTAGTGTAGCTTTACTAAACTACCAAAGTGTTGATATATCTATAAACTTACTTCCAAATTTCAATATGCAAAAACTCTCATCTCACATACAAACTATGGCTAAAAATATGCCAAACTTTACTATCTTAGATATTTTGTCTGGGCTTATACCTATAAAAATAGCTAACGGCATCTTAGAAGATTTAAACATACTAAACACTATTAAAGCAGATGAAATCCATACAAAACTAACTAAAAAGATAGCAAATAAGATGCTAAACTGGAGATTTGAAGTAAAAGATACTCATGGTTTTCGTCATGCTGAAGTTGCTGGGGGAGGTGTTGATACACTTGAAGTTGATGAAAAAACGATGCAATCCAAAAAACAGAAAAACCTTTATTTTTGTGGAGAGGTTTTAGATGTTGTTGGAAAACGGGGTGGTTATAACTTTGCTTGGGCTTGGGCTAGTGGATATGCTTGTGCAAAAGATATAACTAAGAGAGTATAAGTGAATTATTTTTGATTTTTTGTATAACTTCATCTGCTGTTATACTTTTCATACACTCATGATGTTTTAAAGGACACTCCCTTTTCATACATGGACTACACTCCATCTCATGTCTAACGATAACACCTTTTTCATTCATCCATTGGCTTGTTTCTTTATGTCTTGTTGGTCCAAATATCGCTACAGTTGGTACTTGATAAGCTGATGCTATATGCATAGGACCACTGTCATTTGTGATAAAAAGGGAACATCCACCTATGTTTGCACAAAGTTCATTTATGTTTGTTTTTCCTGCTAGATTTGTGTAGTTTTTTACACCTAAAGTTATAAGATTTTGCTCTATCTCTTTAGCCATCTCAACCTCAGTTGGTCCACCAAATATTATGATGTCGTGTTTATGGCTAAACTGCGATGCAACTTTAGCAAATCGTTCCGGATACCACCGTTTTGCACTTCCATAGGTTGCTCCTGCATTTATACCTAAAGTTGGTTTATCAAATTTTTTAGGTTCTATGTAGAGTTTTAAATGTTGTATAGTTTTTTCATCATAACCATCAACATCTACCATAGCTAGTTGTGCATACTGTTTTACTAGGTGTTGGTTTGTTGGTATTTTAGGAGTATGAGAGAGTAAAAACATAGAGTGCCAAGATGCTCTTGCAATACAAACAACAGTTTTTGTAAACCTTAAAAGTAAAGATGAGTGAAGTTGATTTCTAAAAGTTATAGCTAGATGAAATTCACCTAACTCTTTTGCTAGTTTATAAGTAGCTACAAATCTATTTTTAGCTTTTTTAGTTTCATCAACTATTGTTTTTTCACAAAAAGGATGATGTTTTAGTGCCTCAATGCTAACATAAGAACCAACAAATGTAAATCTTGCATCAGGATAATGTGATGCTAAAAGTTCTATTGCAGGTGTAGTCATAACAGCATCACCTAACCAGTTTGGTAAAATAATCAAAATCTTCATATACAGTTCACCTTCTCTCCAACCTCTTTTGTTATGTAGATGTAAAGTGGTGATGAGCCTATCTCTAATGTTTCATCTACTATCCTATCTCCAGCACTTGAATAAACTTCAAAAAAATCTTCATTTTTTAAAGTTGTATCTTTTAAACTCCAATGGATTTGTAAAAGTTTATCATCTACTAAAAACTGTAGTATGTAATAATCCCGTTTTATATCAAGTCTTAAAAATTGAGCATTTTTAAGATTTTTTACCATAAATCTATATACAAAATAAGCTTCCCTTTTTTGCATCCCATCAACATCGTTTACAAGTCCATAACCTTTAGCCATAAGCTGATGCCATGACACACTATCTACTTGTTGAGATGCAAAAGCTAAAAGATAGTAACGGAGCATAAAGTCAGCATATAACTCCTCAGAGATGCATTCATGTTCACTTGTTGGTGCATAGGGTGCAGTGTTACTTAGTGGA
>Ga0256838_1001657_pt1 | contig 10146 bp, 18 predicted proteins | sample 4571419metaG_FD_185978 | JGI IMG/M metagenome (GOLD analysis project Ga0256838, IMG submission 185978) | Hydrothermal vent microbial communities from Guaymas Basin, Mexico - 4571-419 | ecosystem: Environmental > Aquatic > Marine > Hydrothermal vents | place: Mexico: Guaymas Basin | collected... | reverse complement strand
TTCTTTTCGCCTAAACTCGGCGGTCGACCTTTTTTGGGTTGTCTATACAGAAATGAGCATTCAGCGTTAGGCGAACCTAAAGAGGATAGATAACTCTAAGGGATATCAACTAAAGGTTAGTAACTAATAGTGTGTAATAGTTGATGGGAGAGAGAAAAGGCTGTTAATCCTCGTTGAGGTAGAGCGGTCTAACTTTCCCATTGGGTAAAATTACTCCTTTATCGTAGGTTGCTTTTAGTTGCTTTGTTACTATCTGCATACCTGCTCCGTCTAGATGATACTTAAGGAGATTGCTTCTTAACTTTATGAACTGGACTTGTCTAAACGTGTTGGGTGCTATCTCTTTGGCGTCTTTTCTTATGCCTTTTCTTTTGACTTCATCACCAAAAATGTAGTTTTTGGCTCCAAAAATGATGAGATTGTCTGTAACTCCTTCTAATTTAAGTTTGCCGAGTTCTTTCTGGTTGAGGTAGTCTTTCAGGTTGTTATAGCCTTCTTCCGTTACAAAAAGGCTGTCGGTGTCCATATAAAGGACGTTTTCTTCCCTAGCTTTTTCTATAAGCTCCCACAAGTAGCAACGGGCGTAAGCTGTAACAAAGGAAGCGATTGCAACAAAAGAGTTTTCGGCTTCAACATAACCGACTTTTTCCTCTATACTATTTCCTATTATTCTATAATAATGCCACTCTTTATTGTCTGCATCATAGTATCTTATGCTAATCCATTCTTCATTAGGATATTTACCGATTTTCTTAAAATACTCGTTTCTTTGTCCGAATTTTCCATATAAAGAATTCATGAATATTTTACTAAAGTATTGCATCACCTCGTTACCTTCTTCTTTAAACTTAAGTCTAAGGTTATAAAAGTAATCTACATAATCCTCAAAGATTTTGGCTTTCTCGTAAATGGCGACTTCTTTTATTTCGAGAATTTTTCCATAACGAAAGATTAGCTTAATCTCGGGGGACGTGAAAACTCCCCAAAAACGCCCAACTGGGAAAATAAGCTTTTCTCGTTTTATTCCAACACATGGTTTCCATACTTCAACTTTCATTCTCGCAATAACTAAGTAGTCTCTCATTATCCGCTTAAGCTGAGAAACGGAGCAATAGGGAAGGACTTTGATGAGTTTAACGGGGTATTCGTGGGTTTTCATAACAAAGGGATACATTGAGTTAATATCTAGCTTATAGACTTTCCCACCCTTCCACTTTCCGATAAACCAAGCCTCACACCTCCCACCCTTATAACTTTCCCTTTCTAGACGGGTAGTGGTAGGGTTAGCATGGATATAAATGTCATGTTTCATAAACCGGTGTCGGAAAGCTGTAAAAGATTGGCTGGCTATTGTTGGCTGGAAATTGCCTAGGTTGTGTTCTTCTATAAATTTTAACAGGTATTCTACAAAGGCTAACACAATTTCGGTGTCCCTTTTACAATATTCCTTTAGGTATTCTTTGGTGGTGTTCTTAAAGTCTATCTCCATCTTTTCTAGCCCTAGGATTTTGCCGATTTTTTTAAGGGGATATGAGCTATAATTAGTTGTGCTGATAAATTCAAGGTTGCAGTAGTGCGTAGGATATCCGTTGAACCCTTTTACTTGGACTTTAATGTAGAAAACGTTGCTGTCGAATATTGCTCTTTTGATTTCTCCCCCTAAAATCTCTTTAATCTTTTTGAACCCTTGTAAAACCTGCCAGTCAAAGTCAAAGTTATGAGCAAAAACGTAAAGTGTGGTTTTGTGCTTTAATTTCGACTTAAGCCACCTCCAAAAATCATTGACATCTTCATAATAGAAATATTCTGTTTTTCCTGTTTGTCGGTCTTTGTAAATAGCCCACCCTAGCTTAAGTTTGTGAACCCAAAGGTCTTCATCTAATTGCTCTTGATATGTTTCTGTATCAACAGCGATTATGAAGCGTGGTGTTCTGTTCCTTTTGTTGTGCTTTAGTTTGTGGGGTCTTTTTCGCCCAAGAAAAGGAAGTTTTTGGGTGGGCATAGCTCACCACCACCCAATAGCTTTTTCAGGTTCGGCTTTAATTATGATGCTTTTATAAGCGTCAATGAATTCGGGAGCATTGAAAGCGTCGTATAGTGAGCGTTCGTAAAAACTTAAGGGTTGGCGGTAGTCGCTCCCAACGGTGAAATATTTAACCATAGTGTTTCCTGTAGATTGGTCGTATAGAGTTACTTTGAAAGTAACTATAAATTTCTTTGGTGTTGGGAATTTTGTTTTGACTACTGTATCTTCGTTGATGATGTTGTGTTTTGGCATTCGCTTGAGGTAATCAAATTTTCCTATTGCTTTGCTTATTACTCGGAGGTCGTGTAGCATATCTTTACGCCGGTAGCTTATGCCTAGCTCTCTAGCTTTGCTTATTATTTGGTTGAAGCTTAACCCTTGTCTTATGCCTTTCTCTAAGAACTGCCACACCCGCGTTCCTTTTTCGGTTAAGCCTTCATACATTTCCCACTCCCCCACTTTATATTAGATAGAAAGGGATAAAAGGTTAAATGTGTTCTAAGATTTTCTCGATGTTCTGTTTTGCAAACTCTATAGTTTGCCCTATCGCTAGTAGGTATTCTTTGTATTTGCCGTAATGCTCTCCATATTTGCTAAATATTCCATAGGCTTCTCCTAAGAAATTATTAGCGTCTTCAAGGTGGTTTATCGCTCTCTGGAGTCTGTCTCTTAAGACTTTACGGTTCGTACTCATTCGTTATCCCCCCTAACTTTATTGCATTGAGGGCTTCAAGGATTAGTTTATGCCATCTGATGACGTCGTAAAGAATGTCCTTTTTAGCCTCGTCTGGGGTTGTGTCCCATTTCTGGTAAAGGGTTTCAAGGGCTGTTTTGTTTACTTTCGTTTTCTCTTCTATCCAGTCCAAAAAGAAGTTGACAGGGACAAGAACATAGGTGTTTTCACTCTTCATTTCCCATCACCACTCATTGGGCTCATGAAGGTCAAATAGGTTTTCGAGGGGTCTCTCTTTGACTTAACTTCAATTAGGCGGACAAAAACCCCATCAACGTTGTTCTCAGCAAAGTATTCATCTATCGCCCTGAGCTGGTCTATTAGTGTTTTAGACATTGTAAAGTATTCACCTTTGTCGGTGGTTACTATTGCGTATTCTCCCTTTCTTCCGACGCCGAAATCTACTGAATAGATGATGAAACTGTTATAAAGGAGTTCTTTAATGTTCGGTCTAAGGTTTTGCTGTCTTTTCTGTTTTATTATCTCGGCAAAGTCCACAATAACGGTCGGCTTCTTTTTCAAGATGCGAGAGTTTTCGTCAAGCTCCACCAAATTCATTCTTTCGTCCCTCCTAAGAGGTTAATGTAGGTGGTCAAAAGGTCTATTTTTCGTCTGGTTGCTTCGTATTCCTCTCTAAGCTTGTGGAGCTTTGTCATATAAACGATTTTGCGGGCTTTAAGGTATTGGACGATGCCGTCTTTGGTGTTGATTTGCTTTGGGACTTTTATGTCGTTCTTTTCGAGTTCGTTTAGGATTTTCTCAATCCTGTCCATCAGTTATCACCTCGTTAGTTGTGGTGGGAGTTTAGCACTCCCACCGTTAAGAAATAGCTTTAAAGGGGGTATATAAGTTTTATGGTCTATTAGGGTTGTCTAACTCAGTTAGATAAGAAAAGACTAAAAAAGGGTTACTTTTTTTTAACCGTTTCCTCTTCGAGCTTCTTTTTTATCTCTTTTGCCTTTTCTACGGTCTTTTTCCACTTCTTTATTGCCTCTTCAAGCTTCTTAACGTTCTCCATTTTCAACCACCTTTTAGCATTTGTAGGTATTTGTTAATCCAATAATCATCATATCCTAAAAGCTTCATATACTTTCTAAACTCGTCTTCCGTGATAACACCACCCGTTAGCATTTTCTCTAAGTCCGTTTTGGACGGTATTTTTTGGGTCTTCATTTTCTCTCTTTGTGCTTTCTCTAATTCATATTGTATCTTATATGACGGAAGATTTAGCTTATTGAGCTCATCAAGAAGTTTCTGGTCGTCTATTGCCCCCCGCACATAAAGAACCCTTAGGGTGTTTATCTTCTCTTCTATTATTTCATTATATAATTTATAGTCTTCAAGAAGAATAAGATATTCCGCTTCATCTTCATTATAACCTATCTGCATTAACATTTTTTTAGCTTTATCTTCATCAATAAATCTGTAATGATAAAGGTTAAGTATTTCACTTTTACTTAAGTCCCTCTCAGATGGCATCTTTTCAGCCTTAAACCACTTAAGTAACAATTCTGCATCTTTCTTTGTATATCCATACTCCATTAAACGCGCTAAAACTTCTTCATCACTAATTAGTCCTAATTCGTATATTCTTCTTAAATCAACCCTCGTGAGAGGATTATATGCAATGGCAATAAGACGGTCTCGCCAATATTTGGGAATATCAGCCACTCTTAAAAGCTCCCTTAACGTCTCTAAGTCCGTTTTTATCTGTTCAGGATTTAACCCCATCTCCCTGTATTTGTCTCCATATTTGCTACCGTCTGGGAGTTTTGTCTCAAGTACTTCGGGGCTTAAACGGTGTAGCATTTCATACCCCGCTGTTGGTGAGGGTAGCTCCCAATGGGCACGCCAATACCATAAAAGCGTTTGTCTATCTATCCCAGCCTTTTCAGCATATTCTACTATTTGTTCTGGGAAGTCCTCGTCATAACCATACTTCCTCACCACTTCCTCATTGAACACGTCCCTTACTGCAAATCTTATCCAATCCGATGCGGAAGGATAAGCCCAACTAATCTCAAAGATTTTTTCAGCTTTATCTTTCGGATAACCTAATTTCTCCATTTCTTTATAATATTCTTCATCGCTGATTACCCCTCTAAATCTCATAGTTATGAGCATAGAAATGTCATAGAGCCTATTATAAAGCTCAAGAAATACCTTAAGTTTATCTTCATCATATCCCTGAGATTTAACCCAATACTTGAGAGTGTCATAGTCAATGATGCCACGTTTATAAGCTTCAATTGCTTCGGTAATAGTCGGAAAAGCGTTCGGCCATCGTCGGTTTAGCCAGTAGTTCATAGCCCGGTTAAGGGGCGGGAAACCAAAAAACGTTCCAATACCGGTTGCAACCGCGCCCAATACGGCCATTATCGGAATCCCCATTTTCAACCACCTTCAACAGCTCTTTTCACCCCCTCAAACTGCACTCTTAATAATGCATTTTGTAGCTCAGTTAAGGCTTTTGCTATTTCCTCGGTGTCGGGGAATAGTGCCTTCTCTAACGTTTTTGCTCCGTTCTTGACCGTCTTTGTTATCTCTTCAATCTTCTTTTTCAGTTCGTCTATCGCTTTAATCAGCTTTTCAAAGAGTGCTGAAAGCCTGTCGCTCAACATCTCATATGCTTTCCTAAGTTTCTCTCCTATTCCATCAAGAGTAGACTTCATTATATTCATTACTTTCTCAAACGTGCCTTTTACCTTTGAAATTATGCCGTTTATTGCACTACTAAATGCATTCGCAATACTCATTAGCCCTCCTTTTATCTTGTTCGTTATCTCGATTAGAACGCTCTTTATTCTCTCTCTAAATGCACTTATCGACTTTCTTATGTTATAGATAACAAAATTAACCGCTTTATCAAAAGTTCTTCTAACTACTTCAAACACACTGCTAAGCTTCGAAACTGCACTCTCAACCGCTGACCTAATAGCACTTCTTACAAAGTTTATGTAGTTCTTAATTGCATTTAGATAACTGTTAAACGTTTCTCGAAGCACTTCCGCAAAAGCATTTATTTTTTCAGCAACCTTATTGACTGCATTTCTAACAGACTTCATAGCAAAATTAATTGTCTCTTTAAGTTTTACAATAGACCCCTTTATTGCATCGCTTATGTAATCCTGAACAGTGTTTATTCCGTCAACCACCGTGTTTATTTTGCTAATTAAAGCGTTTTTTACGTAATTAAAAACATCTGCTATCTCACTAGCTATCCTGTCTAAAATTTCGCTTATGCTATCGAGTATACCCATCTTCATCACCACCAATATTCCTATTATAATATTATAATAGGAATAATGGAAAAAATTAAAAGCTCGCCTACTTCGCTTCCTTAAGAGCCTGTTCTATTCTTTTAAGCTGTGCTTCATACCTTGCTAGGTCAGCTTCGAGCTCTGCAACATTAAAGCCCATCTTGCGGGCGAGCCCTATCATCTCCTTAGCCTTCTTAATGTCTTCCTCTATCTCTTTTTTTCTTTCTAACAGGTAGGCTTTCACGTCCTCCATCTCAACCACCTTTCACAATTATCATAATTAAACTCAAAATTGCCCCCAAAATCGTCATTGTTAAAGCTGTGTTTATCCTGAGCTCCCCTTTTAATTCCATCATTGTATCTTCTAGTCTTCTTATTCGTCTTTCGTGTTCTTCCAGCTTATCTAACACTTTGTTTAGCGAAGTCATACCTTCCTCAGCACCTCCTTAATGTCGTTTATTATCTTCTTAAGTTCGTCTTTCGTTACCTTCTCATCATCTAAAGACTTTTTAATATCTTCTAGCATTTTAAGAACTTTCTGAGCCTTCTTTCTGTATCGGTGTAGAACATAGCTCAAAACCACCGCAACGACACCCAGCAAAACATCTACCCACGCCGTCATAGCTTCATCACCTTCATTACTTCTACACTGTCCTTTATCTTTTCGAACTCAGTTTCGTCCATTTCGCTTTTCACGATAAAGTATTCCTTGATGCTCCCGTCCTCAGCGTATTCTGTCTTTATTTCGTTTACTCTCCACTTGTAGGTGTGAACTGGGACGTTGGGAATTTTGTATCCGCCCTCCTCCCGAACAGGGCATTTATACACTATTATTAAGTCCGCCATTTCACAACACCTCCATTCATTGTCCAGCCTTAATTCCAAGATAGCGTTTTCTAAAATACATATATCTATTTCTAATATAAGCATTAAGAGTTTCACCACTATTATTTACTACTACTCCCCGATAGGTTGCATTAGTCTTAAGTGTATTCAATTCAAACGAATATGTAGAATAATTTAAATGAGCTGTTATTGCTTGTGAATACACCTCTACTCCATTTTCTAAAAATTTATAATGAATTGTTCCTATCTGAGAGTGATATGCATCAAACTGAACTTTTATTCCCGTAATCACTCCATTTTCAGTGAAAGTTGTTAAGCTTCCAATATCCCAATCTACTACACTATCTCCATTGTTAAGATTATATACTTGCTCATCTAAATAACTTGCAACTTCACTATAACTATCATCATAAATAATATCTACAGTCAAAGTTTCCCCAACATTTTTAATAACTCCAAGCCCCAGATTTCCAGCGAACCACCCTTCATTCATTCTATTCATCGCTTGTCCAATAGATGCATCTTTATCAATCACTGGGTAAAATCTTTTCTGATGTCCATATCTAAACCAAAACGACCCGCTAAGAAGATGTTGTATTTCGTTTGGATAAATTTTTAAATCTACATAATCTAAATCTAAATCCTTTATCCATCTCACCTGAATACCTTTCAAATTCTTCAAAGATTTTGCATTCATATCCTTATCCGTATCAATCTTAACCTTTGACCACTTTACTGCTATCTGATGAACGTTCGCCATCGGCATCACCTAAACGCCGTTATCTCATAACTAACATTAACTCCCGCATTCCTGTTTTTAATCTTTATCCCCAAAGCCGAAAACTCATAAGAGTGAAACCCTTCGGGAAGCGTTATCTCCTCCCCCCACGTCCCGTTCACCTTCTTAAAGCTAATAACCGCATCTCCTCCCTCCAAAAGAATGTCCCACCTATTATAGCTTTCTCCAAATTCAAAAGTGTTTTCAGACGTGTAATTATCGGTCGACGTTCCCTTCTTAACTGTGTATTCCTCGAAAACGGCGGGGTAAGCCGACACCTTCAAAAGTCCCTCAGCCGTTGCCTTTATCCTTTTCGCCTTTCCATCTTCCGTTACACCTATCAAGTGAGCCAAAGTCCGCTTTATCTCGTTGTCCACGAACCAGAATGGGATTTCTGAAGGATAAAAGGTCATATCCTCCTTCAAGTCTTCGTCTATTCTCTGCACCCATTTCTCAATTTCCGCTGAGCGTCTCGGCATTTCAATCACCTACCTCTATTACATATAATAGATATAAATAAGAAAGTTCACTTTATTTCATACTTAACATATCCCACAACCGATGCGTTAGTGCCTGAAACCCTATTCTTAAGCGTTATCGAAAATCGTTGACCCTCTGGAAGGTCAAGATTAATCGGAATTTCGATAGGAAGCTTTGTATTAGTTGTCCCCGTCGGTATCTCTCCTAATTTCTCTCTTTCCCTGTAAAATGCCATTCTCCCCTCATTATTCCAGCTAAAAAGCACTACGCTGATTATGCTCCTTGGCTCTTCCTTTGAACTGTAAAGCTCTACCACTCTCTCCTCTTCATCACTTGAATTGACATGAAAAATCGGCTCATAATGATAAACCATCTCCCACCACCTCACTTGAGCGGGCTAATAGTCTGTATCATCAGCACTTTCACTTTCTCAGCGCTCAGCGAACCCGCACCGCTTATCTTTGCCCTCACCTGAACGTTCAGTTCATCACCTTCTATAAAGCTAAGCTGTTCACCGAAAAACTTCATCTCCTCATTCTGCCGTTCAAGTGGGGGAAGCTCGTTTATCCTGGTAGAAATCTTGAAACCTGCCCTGTCGGGGTCAAAGAGCACCTGCCTTCTATACCAAAGTCTAAGGTAGTCAGTTTCCGCCGTGTCCGTCCCTGAACCTTCCAGCTGAGGAATAACGCCAATGCTGTGAACTTTAATCTGATAGCCCGACGGGACAATATCAATCGGGAAGTCTGGCATCTCAGCGGGATTAAGCATCTTATCCAGAGTATAGTAGTCTTCCGTAGTTATAGCTTCCTTGTTGGTTAGTATCGCCATATAAGTCAGCGTCTCGCTCTTTGACCCATTGGGCATCTCAGACTTAATATCTCCCGCCTCATAAACATCGTATATTACCCTGACGTAATCCACCACATTAGTAAACTTAAGTATAAACTTCTCTCCTGCCGAAACTGGATAAGTCAGCTCAACCCCGTGAGCCTTAAGGACGTCAAAGAGGTTTTTAGTGTCCTGCCCAAGCTTCTTTACACTAAAAAAGTTCACTCCGTCAAGCATCACTGGAAAGTAGCCCACCGTTGCCTTCCCAATGTTCACTTCCATAAAAGTTGGGTCGGTGGAAGCGTCTATCTCTATTTTCTTTATCCTCAGCGCCTCGCCCTCGTTGGGTTGAAGCTCAATCTCTGCAACGTTCTCATACCTCTTGAATTCATCAACCCTTTTAAGCGCCATTCTCCACCACCCCATCAATGTTTTTCAAAAAAGGGAAAGCTAAAGATTCACTTCCACCTAAACTTTGCCATATGTCTAATAAATTTCTCCATTCTTTGTATGTTGTCTTCAAGGGTCAGGTCGGGCATACCTTCAAGCTCTTTCTGTCCCGCCTCAATGTGTGCGAGGAGCGCCTTACCAAACTCTTCCATCTTGCCCTTCGCCTCATCAACACCCGCCGATATCCTACCAATGCCCTTGTTTATCATTGCCTTCTTCCAGTCGTCAAGGGTTACCTTTGCGAGAGCCCTCTCCCAGCGCCCGCTGTCAATCGCCTCGATAAGCCTCGCCTTCAGCTTTTCCTTCTTCTTTATTGCCTCCTCAGCGGGGTTTTTGTCCAGCCTTTCAACTCCTTTACGTATGTCTTCAGTCGCTCCCTTAAGACGACGTGCCCACTTTTCCGCAAACTCCCTTTCGTTTACCTTTACCATAGTCCACCACCTAACCTGTTTAATCAAACCTAATTTTGGTAATTGTCCTTAAAAAGTTTTCGGCTAACCTAATCTGTCGCCCACTACCCCTGTCCATGTCTGACACCGCTTTTTTACCACGTTTAATAAGTAATAATTGTTAGGTTCGCCTAACGCTGAATGCTCATTTCTGTATAGACAACCCAAAAAAGGTCGACCGCCGAGTTTAGGCGAAAAGAAAGTGTGTCAGCCGTTTTTTGGGGGCGGGCAGGCGAAAAAGCCGTCGACGGGCAGAGGGAAGCACGGTGCGGGGAGAGTCGCACCGCCTCGTCGTC